>ERZ772858.1491-NODE-1491-length-22739-cov-13.485188_pt1 | contig 22739 bp, 18 predicted proteins | sample MGYA00512136_ERZ772858 | MGnify/ENA primary metagenome ERZ772858 (study PRJEB29015, sample SAMEA2737726) | human gut metagenome | biome: human gut; feature: human-associated habitat; material: faeces | place: China | collected 2012 ...
CACATGGAAAAGACCATTTTCCAGGAGATTTCCGACGCGTATCCATATCTGACAAACACCGAAATCCGAAATGTGCTGGCCGCCTTCCTGTTTACAAACGACGATGTCTTCCAACCGATTCATACCTTGAGCGGCGGTGAGCGCGGACGAATTTCTCTTGCCAAGCTGATGCTCTCGAACGCCAACTTCCTGATCCTCGACGAGCCGACCAACCACCTCGATATCGTCTCTAAAGAGATTCTGGAAAATGCACTGAAGGACTACACCGGAACGGTGCTATATGTCTCCCACGATCGTTATTTTATTAACCAGACCGCAACCCGGATTCTGGAGCTGACGGGACAGACACTCGTCAACTATATCGGAAATTACGATTACTATCTGGAGAAAAAAGAAGAGCTGACCCGCATCTATGCTCCTGCTGCCGATGCCGCCGCTCCGGAAGAAGCAGCGGCTCCTTCCGAAGCCTCCTCCACAAAGCTGGACTGGAAAGCGCAGAAAGAAGAACAGGCACGTCTCCGCAAGAAAGAAAACGAGCTGAAAAAGACGGAGAAACGAATTGAAGAGCTTGAGACACGCGATTCGGAAATTGATGAGGAAATGTCGAAACCGGAAGTCGCAACGAATGTGGCAGAGTGTGTGAAATTAAGCAAAGAGAAAGCAGAGATTGCCGCGGAACTCGAAGAGCTGTATGAAAAATGGGAAGAGCTTGCCGAATAGGCCTGGTTTTCCCCGGAAAATTCAAAACAGAAAAAGCCGGTCCGGCGCATCCCTTTTTGCGGGAATGCCGGATCGGCTTTCTTTTTTGCTTCGTTTAATTATTTCTCCAGCTCCTCGCGGATGGCCAGGATGAAATCACAGCTGTTTAATACGGTCGGATTTTCCATGGTGGTGATCAGCGCAAGGTCTTTTGTCATTTTTCCGCTCTCGATCGTTGCGATCGTTGCTTTTTCCAGACGGTCTGCAAATGCGGAAAGTTCTGCGTTTCCATCCATTTCCCCGCGTTTTCTGAGTGCGCCGGTCCATGCAAAAATGGTGGCCACGGAGTTGGTGGATGTCTCCTCACCTTTTAAGTGACGGTAATAGTGGCGCTGTACGGTTCCGTGCGCAGCCTCGTACTCGTAATATCCGTGCGGGGATACGAGAACAGAAGTCATCATCGCAAGGGAACCGAAGGCGGAGGATACCATGTCGCTCATGACATCGCCGTCGTAGTTCTTGCAGGCCCAGATAAAGCCGCCCTCGGCCTTCATGACGCGGGCCACGGCGTCGTCGATGAGCGTGTAGAAGTACTCAATGCCGGCCTCTTCGAAACGGGCGGCATACTGGTCATCATAGATCTCCTGGAAGATGTCCTTGAAGCGGTGGTCGTACTTCTTGGAGATGGTGTCCTTGGTGGCGAACCACAGATCCTGCTTGGTATCCAGGGCGAACTCGAAGCAGCTCATGGCGAAGCTCGCGATGGAGGCGTCCAGGTTGTGCATGCCCTGGGCCACGCCAGCGCCGTCGTACTCGTGCACGAGCTCGCGGATCTCGGTGCCGTCCTCGCCGGTGTACACCAGCTCCACCTTGCCGGGGCCGGGCACGCGGATCTCGACGTTCTTGTACACGTCGCCGTAGGCGTGGCGGGCGATGGTGATGGGTTTCACCCAGTTGCGCACGCAGGGCTCGATGCCCTTCACGATAATGGGCGTGCGGAACACCGTGCCGTCGAGCATCGCGCGGATAGTGCCGTTGGGGCTCTTCCACATCTGCTTCAGGTCGTACTCCTCCACGCGCGCCGCGTTCGGCGTGATGGTGGCGCACTTCACGGCCACGCCCAAGCGCTTGGTAGCCTCGGCGGACTCGAAGGTGACCATATCGTCGGTGGCGTTGCGGTTCTCGAGGCCCAAGTCGTAGTACTCGGTCTTCAAGTCGACGAAGGGACAGATCAGCTCGTCTTTGATCATCTGCCAGATGATGCGGGTCATCTCGTCGCCGTCCATCTCCACGAGCGGCGTGGTCATTTGAATTTTGGTCATGGTGCTCCTAACGACAGAAATCGGTTGCGACCATGCTACCGCGAAATGTGAGCAATTCGCCCCGCAATTCGCCTAGAAACAAGGTTGTAACGGGGAAGTGAAGCGTGGGAAGCAGGAAAGGAGAAAGGAGCTGTCCGGCTCGGAGGGGCCGGGGGAACCCGTGCTCAAGCAATGGCTCGCTTTGTGGAACAGCCCACTGGGCCGTTCCAGTCGCTGCGCAACCTGCGCGCGGGCCCCCTCGGCCCCTCCGAGCCTACTCAACTTCGGTTGCTTCGGGGACAGACGCAATCTCTTCCAGGAACGCCTTGCCGTAGGTGGCGAGTTTTTTCTCGCCGATGCCGGGGAGGGCCAGCAGCTCCTCTTCTGTGGCGGGGCGGGCGGCGGCCATGGCGGCCAGGGTGGCGTCGTGGAAGATGACGTAGGGCGGCACGGCGGCCTCCTGGGCCAGGCGCAGGCGCAGGGCGCGCAGGCGTTCGAAGAGCTCGGCATCCGCCTCAGTGAGATCGGCAGCGCCCGCGCGGACGGCCTTCGGCAGCTTGGCCGCACTCCCCTTGCGCACCCTCGGCGTCTGCTTGATGCTCAGCGCGAAATCGGGCTCGGCGGCCTCGCGGTAGCGGGGGCCGAAGCCCACGAGCGGGAACTTCCCCTCGGTGATGGCGAGGTAGCCGTCGGCGGCCAAAAGTTCCACGACCTCCATGAGCAGGGCACGCCGCGCCTCGGAGGTGCCGTAGACCGGCAAGTTCGCAAGGCCCCACTGGCGCAAGTTCTCGGTGTCGGCGCCGCGCAGCACGTCCACCACCGTCGTTTTGCCGAAGCGGCCGCGCAGGGCCTGCACACAACGCATGATGGCGCGGGCCTCCGCCGTCACATCCACCGCTTCGAATTCCCCGTCGCAGTTCGAGCAGCAGCGCTTTGGCGGGGAACTCGTAGGATTTTCCTCAGTCGGGAGGGCAGACCAAGGTCTGCCCCTACGGGGATCTATGGCGCGAGCGGCATAGCCATCGTAGGGGGCGACCTTTGTCGCCCCTCCCTGCAACGGAAGAGCCTCATCCCGAGCATCTTCCCCCATGTAGGGGTTCGTGCCGCCGACAACCGCCACATCGTAGGGGGCGACCTCGGTCGCTCCTCCCTGTGACGGAAGAGTCGCATCCTGACCACTTTCCCCGAAGTAGCGGAGGATGTACGCGCGCAGGCAACCGGTGGTGTAGCAGTAGCCGACCATGGATTCCAGCATGCGGCGGCGGCTCGCGCGCACCACCTCGGCCTCCTCGGCGGTGAGCCCTTCGTGGGTCGATTCCTGCTCGATGAAAAAGCGGCCCGTGGCGATGTCGCCGTCGCACCACAGAAGCAGGCACTCGGCCGGGCTGCCGTCGCGGCCGGCGCGGCCCGCTTCCTGGTAGTAGGCCTCCACGGAACCGGGCATGTTGAAATGGGCCACGTAGCTCACGTTCGACTTGTCGATGCCCATGCCGAAGGCGTTGGTGGCCACCATGACCGGCGCCTCATCGTTCACGAAGGCCCGCTGGTTGCGCTCGCGCTCGTCGGCCAAGAGCCCCGCATGGTAACGCGTGGCCGCGATGCCCCGCTCGCGCAAGTGGTCGCAGACCTCCTCCACCGTCGCCCGCTTGGCGCAGTAGACGATGCCCGACTCGGCCCGTCGCTCGTCGATGAACTCGTCCAAGCGCGCGAGCTTCTGCTTGGGCTCGCGCCGTTCCACGGCGAAGCGCAGGTTCGGGCGGTCGAAGCCCGTCACGGTGCAGGCCGCGTCTTGAAGGCCCAGAAGGCGCACGATGTCGCGGCGCACGAGGTCGGTGGCCGTGGCCGTGAGCGCCGCCACGGGCGGCCGAACCGGTAAGCTGGCGATGAACTGGCCGATGGAAAGGTACGAAGGGCGGAAGTCCTGGCCCCATTGGGACACGCAATGGGCCTCGTCCACGGCGACGAGCGCAAGCTGCGTCGTACGGGCGAACTCGGCGAAGCGCGGATCGGCCAGGCGCTCGGGAGCCACGTACATGAGGTCGTAGGCACCCCCGGCCGCCCGGCGCAGCACCTCGGCCTGCTGTCCGGGCGTCAGCGTGGAATTCAGGTAGGCCCCGCGGATGCCCGTCTCTTGCACGGCCCGAACCTGGTCGGCCATGAGCGACACGAGCGGGCTCACGACAAGGGCCATGCCTTCCATGACGACGGCGGGCACCTGGTAGCACACCGACTTGCCGGCGCCGGTGGGCATGACCGCCAGCACGTCGCGACCGGCCAGCAGTGCCGAGACCACCGCCTCTTGCCCCGGTCGGAACGCGTCGTAGCCGAAACGGCTCGCCAGCACGGCCCGCGCCTGCTCCATCTTTTGCTCCATGAACGTTCCCCCGCCTTCAGTCGCTCTCGTTTTTCCGAAAGCCAGTATAGCGGGTATCGGCGGCGCCGTGGTCGCGGCAGAGCCGTCCCCAAACCGTCACAAATTCCCGGCACGTTCCCCGCGCCAACCGCTGCGGCGTCGCAGCTAGGCCACTCGCCCTCTCAATTGAGGCGCGCCAGAGCGACCTCGGCCGCAGCGAGCACCTCGGCCACCTGGTCGGGATCCATGGCGGAAAGCGGCATGCGGGGCTCGGGGGCCGCCGAGAAGTCGCCGATGGCCATGCGCAGCCACGCCACATCGTGCCAGGCGCCGAGCTTGTAGCCGGCCTCCTTCTGAACGCCCATGAGCGTAAAGCCCAGCTTCTCATGCAAAGCCAAGCTCGCCTCGTTAGGCACCGTGATGAGGCTGTAGGCGTTGCGCACGCCCTGCAGGGCCAGAAGGTCGATGAGCGCCCAGAACAGCACGCTGCCCCATCCTCGGGAGGTGCAGCCCGGCGCGAAGTAGATGGACAGCTCGGCGTTCCACGCATAGGCGGCGCGCTCCCCCAGCCGGTGCGCGTAGGCGAACCCGACGATGGAGCCGTCCTCTTCCACCACCAGATAGGGATAATCGCCGATGATAGAGGCCATGCGACAGCGGAAGGCGTCCAACGAGGGGGTCTCGGTTTCGAACGTGACCGCCGTATCTCGGATATAGGGCGCGTACACGGCCAGAATGCCTGCCGCGTCTGCCTCCGTCGCCAGTCTTACCGTGCGCACAACCGAACCTCCCTTAAATCGTCTGCCGTGACACTGCGACAACTATTGTATGCGCGCACCTGTCGCCGTCAAAAGGAGAACTGGCGAGCGGAGGGGAAGCCGCGCGCTACTCGTACTCCACCACGGCCAAATCCGCCGGGCCGCTCACGATGAAGCCCACATCGCGCACGAAGGCCCCGGCGGGAACGTTCCCGTTGTGAGCGTCGTTGTCGATGGTAAGCCGCGTGCCGGAGGCCTCAGCCTTGCAGTTCCACGCGTCCTCCAAGGTCACCTCGCCGTTGAAGGGCACTGTCACCGACCAGCTCTTCACGCCGGCGCTGTAGTTCGAGCCGGCCATCTCGTAGCGGAAGAAGGTGCGGCCGCCCTCCTCCCAGCGGTCGGCCACCTGAAACGTCCACTGCAGAGTGTCGTCGGCGGAGACGAGCATCTGGGCTCCGGCGCTGTTGTCCTTCACCTCGGCCCGGGCCAGCGCCACCTCCTCGCGGGAAAAGCCGGGGCTCTTCAGCGTGTCGACGAGCCACAGGCCCTCATCAGTGAGGTCGTCCAGAGTGAAGCCGGAGGTCTTCGCGCAGCCGGGCTTGAACAGGGCCGCCGTCTCGTCCTTGTTCGACAGGTTCCAGCAGATGTAGCTCACGTCCAGCTCGTTCATGAGGCGCACCCACAGGTTCGCCGAAGCGTAGTCGATCTCGCCGGCACCGCTTGCCTCGCAGATGCCGAACTCGGTCACGAACACGGGCAGACCGCCGGCCACCGCCGTGGAAAGCGCGCGGCGCAGGTCGTCTTCATGAGTGGCGGCGTAGAAGTGCAGCGCGTACATGACGTTGGCGTCGGGCAGCGGGTCGGCCGCCGCGGCGGCAAGATCCTGCGACCAGGTGGGCGTCCCCACGACGATGACTGCATCGGGGTCGTTGGCGCGGATGATGGGAATGACCGCCTCGGCATAGGCCTTGATGTCGGCCCAGCTCGTGCTGCCGTTGGGCTCGTTGCATATCTCGTAGATGACATTGTCCGCGTCCCCCAGGGCGCCGGACACGGAGCGGAAGAACTCCTCGGCGGCCCACTGGTTCGTGAGGGGGTTCGCATCCGACAGGGTGTGCCAGTCGACCACCGCGTACAAATCGGCGGCCTGGGCGTACTGGACGCCGCGCACCACCAGGTCGTTCAGCGCCGCCCGGTCGCCCGTCTCCGTGGCATAACCGCCCTCCTCCGCCGAGTAGGTGGCCAGGCGCACGACGTTGGCGCCCCACACCTCACGCAATTCGGTAAAGAACTCCTGGTTCACGTACTGGGGGTACCAGGCCAGGCCGTGGGTGGAGACGCCGCGCAGCTGCACTGGCTCGCCGGCGGCATCGGTGAGCTGGGCGCCGACGACCTTGAGCGCGCCGGTCGTGGAAGGGGTGGGCGCGGGCGGGACGTCCTCTTCAGCCGGAGCCTCTTGCGCGGCGGCATCGGCCGAAGCCTCGGGCTCCGCTTCCAGCGTGTCTTGGGGCCGCTTCGTCGGCTCTTCCACCACCAGGGCATTCGATCCTCCGGCCGGGGCCAAGCCGCCCACCGTCGCAGCCAGGGCCACGCCGATGCCCGCGAGCACCACGAACACCGCCACCGCGATGCCGATGCGCGCGAACCTTGCCCGTCCCGCCGTCTTTCCCATGGCACGCTCACTTCCAGGGCCTCACAGCCCGCTCATTTCCAGGGCCTTAGAGGCCCACTCGTTCTCCATCAGGCTCGCCATTGTACACCGCCGCGGGCGCCAGCGTGACTTCCACACACATTCCCAAGGCCTGGGCCACATCCGCCAGAAGGTCGGAGGTGACGCTGGCACGACTCCGCTAAGCCGCCGTCACTCTCAAGAGGGCGGCGCCGAGGGCGAGGAATTCTTGCTGGGTCAGGGTCTCACCGCGGCGGCGCGGGTCGATGGCGGCGGCCTCGAAGATGGCGGGCAGACGCTCGGCGGTGGCAGCGCCGTCGGGGAGCGCGATGGTCGGGGCGCCCTCGGCCGCCGACGAGTCGGCGACGCCCAGCAAGATCGGGCCGCGGCCGGAGAAGTAGGTCTTGCAGGAGTTGGCGATGGTCTTGCGGCGGTTGGTGAAGGCGGCATCGGCCATCAGGGCCGCAGCAGCGATGACCTCCGGAGACGCCGGCGCGCCGTCGGCCATAAGCGGCACACGGCGGTTCAGTCGGATGACAGCGGAATCCACCCGGGGCGGCGGGAAGAAGTTGCCCGGCCCCACGGCGAAGCGGCCAACTGGCTCGGCGTACAGCCCGAGCTTCACGGTGTAGGCGCCGTAGTTCTTCGTGCCCACGGCGGCGGCCATGCGGTCGGCCACTTCCTTCTGCACCATGATGGTGGCGGAGTCCATGAAGGAGAAGTTTTCGAAGTAGTCGAGCACGACTGTGGCGGCGACAGCGTAGGGAAGGTTCGCGACCAGCTTGCTGGGAAGACTCAGTTGTAAGTCTTCCTGGGGCGGGGCTACGGGGTACCCTGATTCGCTCAAACAGTCCTCGCTCTGCGAAACAGCCCACTGGGCTGTTTCGTTCGCTGCGGAACTCGCTCGGTCAGGGTACCCCGTATCCCCGCCGATCTCGACCATAGCCGCAACAATGTCATCCCTGGTTACGTCGAGGGCATCCTTCTCGATGAGGGCGAACTTCTCGCGCCAGGGGTGCAGGGTGTCGGCGAGGACGGCGGGCAGATCGGGGTCGCGCTCGATGGCGATGACGCTGGCGGCGTGCTTCAGAAGCGCGATGGTGAGCGTGCCGATGCCGGGGCCCACTTCTAGAACACGGTCGTTCTCCCCCACCTCGGCCAGGGCGATGATTTTCTTCAGCACGTCGTCGTTCACGAGGAAGTTCTGGCCGAGCGTGTACTTGGTGCCGATGCCGTGGGCCTCGAGCACCGCGCGGGTGGCACTCGGCGTAGAGAGCGGCGACAGGCGCCCGTCGCCGCCGGCGTAGCTATCGGTGGCCGCCACGGCCGTTGCCCTTCTTCTTGGTGTTCTTCTTGCCATAGGCCGGACCGCCCCCCTTGCCGGAGGACTTGCGCGGGCCGCGGGAGCCCGACTTCGGAGCGACCTGCTTGGGAGCGGGTGCCTTCTGGCTCACGGACAGCTTCGCGCGATCCTTCGGGCGAACATCCTCGCGAGAGTCGTCGGCAGTTGGGAGGCCGGACCGAGGTCCGCCCCTACGGGAATCGTCCGCATCCCGGAAGCCGCCCCAAGCGTCGTCCGCGTCGGCGATCTCGATCCTTTCGACCTCGTCTTTCGCCTCTTCGGCCTCTTCCGTGCCCTCCACTTCTACGACCTCGTAGTCGTCGTCGAAGTCGAGGCCCATGGCGCCGAAGCCGCCGACGGGGGGCAGCGGGTACTCCTCGGCATCGGCGGTGATCTCGCCGTCGGCGCGGATCTTCCCTACCCAGTCGAGCACGAGCTCCACCGTGAACCCGGCCACGGACAGCGCCGAGCGCACCGTGCCGATGAGCGGCTCGAACCCGTGCGGATCGCCGCCTGCCCCCACCACGTGAATGACAGCGGGCCGCTTGGGCCGCGTGCGCAGGTCGGTGAAGTAGTAGGGCTGCAGGCGGTCGAGCAGCGCCTTCATCTGGGCCGGCACGCTGGCGAAGTACACCGGGCACACCACGATGAGCTCGTCGGCCGCGTCCAGGTGCTTGCGCACCTCGTTCATGTCGTCGTCGATGACGCAGTGGTGAAACAGGGCACCGGATTCCGCCACCGTCTCCTGGGGCAGCAGCGGATCGCCCTCCTCGAACAGGTGGATGGGCTCGTCGGCGGCTGCACGGCACTTGTCGCAGCCGATGCACGGCCCCACCTCGGTGGACGACACCGACACGATGGACACCCCGTCGTCCGGGCACTCCTCGATACAGGCGTTAAACAGCTCGTCGGCCAGCGCGGCACTGCGCCCATCGGCCCGACACGACCCGTGCAAAATCACTCGATGCATGAGCATCCTTTCCGAAAGAATCACTGCCCGCCATTATAGCCCGCCGAGCCGCGCGCTGCCGTTTCCGCTTCCTCAACATTCCACGAACGACCCCGCCATCACAAACTCCGCTTCGCTCGCGCCCCGTCGCCTCTATGAAGTCGCTTCCATCCCGCTTTCCGCCTGACCGCCGCAGCCCGTGCATGTCTCCCTCTTCAAATCTGGCAAGTTTTCGGCGGTTTTCGACATCCGAGAGACTCAGAAGGCCGCTAGGTAGCCGCAAATGCAGAGACACCGGATAAAACGCCTGATCGAAAAGAGTTGCTAGCGATCCTCGAACCGGTCGCAACGGCTGAAATGTCGCAATCCTCGAAAAACTTGCCGTTCTCAACGGCATTAGCCTGCGAACGACTTAAGCACAGCTAACCGAGAAGCGGCGTTCTCCATGACGCGCTTTGCCATAGCCTGGGTATCAAATTCGACGAAGCTGGTTGGGTCAATGGCTTCGAACCGCTCCGCAAGCAGTCGCGACTCCTCCTTCGCCGCCTTCCGCGAAACGCGCATATCTTCAGCCGTGCGCGCCAAGTCGTCAGCCGTAATATCGCTCAGCTCCCTGTGGGCACCGAGCGCAAAAGCCATTTTTGTCGAATAGCCCGTCAACGGAATGCATGTCAAATCGTACAGGGGAGCCAGCGCGCGATGCTTCCAGTCCTCGCTATAGAGAAATGCGTAATTCTTAAGATGGTTGTCCGAGTTCCCAATAAGATAGTGGAACAGCAGCCGACGCGCCATCTCGAGTCTCTCTTGCGCCGGACGCTCGGAAACTGCATCAACAAGCTTGGCGATGACTTGAACATAGCTAACTTCGGGATGCGCATCAGCGTATTTCAAATAGAGGGGAAGTCCGCGCGCTTGACAGAAATCCTCTTGGTGCAACCGCAGAAGACCGCCCTCGCCAAGTGGAACGCGATCGTAGCGCTTAACAGCAATGGCGCCCGGAATCTCGGGGATGAGGGCAACGTCAGGTGTCGCAAAACCGCACCGCCGGGCGATCTCCATGCATACGAATTCGTTGTAGGCGAGCTCCTCCCTGCCTCTTCGAGCGACCTTTACGATATGCGAGGACGGTGCCGTCCCAAGCGGCAGCTTCCAATCGCTCAGAGCCGCATCTCGAGCATCGACCTCTTCAGGCAAGTACCAAGCCACCTTCGATTGCGCTCCCGAGAGAGAAAGCCTCAGCTCATCGGTCATCTCCGTCACCGCCCGCTCCGCGTCTTCGCGCAACTGTTCCACCACTGAGTTTTCCAAGGGGGCATAGGACGGCTTGAAGTCGGTCAATCGCGATCCCTCGGCAACGAACGTGAGGGCGCCAATGCTCTCGCATCCGAGCTTCTCGAAGAAGGCAAGAAAATCATTGCGGGGCACTTGGTAACGCTCGGCCAAATTGGCGAGCACAACGCCTTCGGGCAAAAGCCCTTGGAAAAAGGGAGCATATTCCTGGGGCTCGTAGTACCCGAAATCGAGCGGCATGCTCTCCGAGATGCCAAACTCGCCCTTTTCTTCTCCCCGCTGCACGTATCGAACGTCGTAGAAGAAGCGGATTCCAAAATCGGTCGAAGCAAATGCCCCAACCAGTTCCATGCCCTCCCGGCTGTCGCGATAGACTTCGAGCCTCAATCTTCTCCCCTCCCTCTGGCGTACAAATCAAGTCCTATGGACTGGCACACGTAGAGCACTTGCTTGATGTTACCGCCCGCCACTCCGCGCTCCAGCTCACCGATGAAGCGAGGGGAGCACTGGCAGGCATCGGCAAGTTGCACCTGCGTCAGGCCCAGTTTCTTGCGGCGCTTCCGAATAGCCTGGCCCAAATCTTCGGCATCGCGGATTTTCCCTCGTGGGTTGCGAGGCTTTCCCTGGCCAAACGTTATCTGCGCATCCGAATGCATAATCTTCCCATTTCGTACTATTTCAGCGACAAAGGGTATTATAGTACCAAATGGGAAGATTTCTCAGTTTCTCTCAGAATCTTCCCATTTGGGATGCTGAAGCGCGGCGCGCCGAACTATTGAGCGGGATCAGCCAAGCCTCTCGATTAAGCGCCTATCCTCTGCCAACAGGTGGGCTTGCGGTTAAGAAGGTGCTGGGCGTTTTCGTAGAGTTGGGCGAGCAGGGCGGCGCGGGCCTCAGGGGTGTCGGCGCCGCGAACCTCGCAGAGCACGTTAGCGGTATAGATGGTGTGGGCCGGGCCGCAGTCGGTACCGCGCACAGGCTCGGGGGTCATATAGGGCGAGTCCGTCTCGGTGAGCAGGCGGTCAGCCGGCACCAGTGCGGCGGCCTCGCGCACCTCATCAGCCTTCTTGAAGGTGAGCGGCCCCCCGAAGGCGATGTAGCAGCCGGCCTCCACCCAACGCGCCACCTCCGCTGCGTCCAGGTTGAAGCAGTGCAGAAGAGTCCCCGCCTCGGGGAAGCCCTCCTCTTCCAGAATGGCGAAGCCGTCGTCGTGGGCCTCGCGCATATGCAGCGCGATGGGCAGCCCCGCTTCCTTGGCCAAACGGATCTGGGCGCGGAAGACGTCTTGCTGCACATCGTGCGGCGACAAGTCGTAGTGGTAGTCGAGCCCGATCTCCCCCACCGCGCTCACGCGGCGGTCGCGCAGACGCTCGCGCAGGGCGGCCTTAAGCTCCGGCGTCCAGTCCTTGGCGTTGTGCGGGTGCACGCCGGCCGCGATGCGCACATGGGGCACCGCCGGGGCAGCGACAATGCCAGCCGCCCCGTCGTCCTCTTCTTCCATGACCTTCAGATCGCGCGCGGCTTCCATGAGCCAGAGGGGCAGCATCTCGAAGGTGGCGAAGCCGTCCTCGGCCGGATCGACGATGGTCTCCACGAAGGCGACGCCGTGGGCGCCGGCGCGGGCCAGCTCGCAGGCCGGGTCAGCGAGCATCTGCAAGTGCGCATGGGTATCGGCCACGGGCCCTTCCAGCACCGGCGAGGGCATCACGCGCCACTTCCCGCCCTTGCGCTTCTGACGGAACAGCGCATCGTAAAACGCAGGATCTTGCTCTCTCATGATTCCTTCTAGCATCTCCTAAACAGGGCTGCTATAATGGAAGCACCAGCAAAGCCCGAAGCTGTAAACTCTGGCGGGCGGCGCGGGTTGTTTTGATTCAGAAAAGACCAGTTACCGCTGGTCTTTTCTGTTTCTCCCCTCGCCATCCTCCTGCTTGCTCGATTTCATTTCCCTCCAGACCTCCAAAATGAAGCCCGCTATGGTAGCGACCGCGGCGGCGGCGAAAAGAACGTTCTCAAACATAGGCGACTCTCCAATCTCTCGAAGCGCCGCCCGCAGTTGGACTTTGCTAGTGCATCTCCATTATAGCAAACAAATACACGTATTACCGTTTCAATTTCACTATAGTTCAGGAAGGTTATCCACGTCCAGGCGCGGGAAGAGGGGGTCGCCCACCTCCACGGCGACGCTGGCGGGCAACTGGCCCCAGGCCGTGGCCTCCTGGATGTCGGTGACGCCGGCGATCTCTCCCAGACCCAGGCGACGGAACACCTCGGCCGAGGTGTTCGGCATGAACGGTGCCATGTACAGGGCGATGATGCGGATGGCCTCCAGGCAGTTGTAGATGACCCCGGCCAGCTCATCGGCACGCGCGGGATCCTTCGCCAACGTCCAGGGGGCGCTCTCCTCCACGTACAGGTTCACGCGGCTCGCCAGCTTTTGCACGGCCGCCGCGGCCCCGGTGAAGTCCACCTCGGCCATGCAGGCGTCGTATTCCGCGTACAGCCCATCGGCGATCTCGCGCAGCGGGTTGTCCTCGGAACCGGCGGGCGCCTCGGGCACGCGGCCCTCGAAGTACTTCGTGGTCATGTTCGTCACGCGAGAGACGAGGTTGCCCCAGGTATTGGCCAAGTCAGCGTTGTACACCTGCACCATGCGCTCCATGGAGATGGAGCCGTCGTGGCCGAACTGCACGTCGCTCATGAAGTAGTAGCGGTAGGCGTCCACGCCGAACACGCGCACCAGATCGGCCGGCATAAGACCATTGCCCTTCGACTTCGACATCTTCTCGCCCTTGGTGAGCAGAAAGCCGTGGCCGAACACCGTGTGCGTGATGGGCATGCCGGCGGCCATGAGCATGGCCGGCCAGATGACGCAGTGGAAGCGGGTGATGTCCTTACCCACGAAATGATACTGAATGGGCCAGCGGCGATCGAACTCGGATGTGCGCTCGGGGTCGCCGTAGCCGATGCCCGTGAGGTACGCGATGAGCGCGTCGGCCCACACGTAGAACACGTGGCCCTCATCCCACGGCACGGGGATGCCCCAGTCGAAGCTGGAGCGGGAGATGGACAGATCCTGCAAGCCGCCCTTCACGAAGGAGACGATCTCGTTGCGACGGCTGACAGGCCGGATGAAGTCGGGGTGCTCGTCGTAGAAGGCGAGGAGCTTGTCCTGGAACTCGGAGAGCTTGAAGAACCAGTTCTCCTCGCCCGAGGACTCGTAGCGCACCGGGCGCTTGCAATCGGGGCACACGAACTCGCCGTCCTCGTTCTTCTCCAAGTCGCTCTCGGCGTAGTAGGTCTCCTCGTGCACGCAGTACCAGCCCTCATAGGCGCTCTTGTACAGCCAGCCCTTCTCGTACAAATCGCCCCAGAACTTCTGCACGGCACGGGTCTGGCGATCCTCGGTGGTGCGCACGAAGTTGGTGTAGTCGATATCCAGCGTCTTCCACGCATCGGTGAAGGCCGGGGCCAGCGAGTCGCACCAGGCTTGCGGGGTCACGCCGTTCTTCTCGGCGGTCTCGGCGATCTTCTGGCCGTGCTCGTCGGTGCCGGTGACGAACGACACGTCGTAGCCGTTCATGCGCTCGTAGCGAGCGATGGTGTCGGCGGCCACCGTGGTGTAGGCGGTACCCAGATGCGGCGCGGCGTTGATGTAGTAGATGGGCGTGGTGACGCCGAAGGTTCCCTTAGGCATAGCGGGTAAGACTCCTTTTCCGGGCGCAGGCGGCCGATGACACCGCCGCTCCCCTTTAGGGTTGTTGCGTGCAGGCTATCTTAACACAGGGAAGGGCCGCACGATCCTTCGACTCCGCGCTGCGCCGTAGGCGCGTGATGACGCGGGGCCGTAAGGAACGCCAGGGCAGCAAAGGTGGCGGGGGACGCAAGCGCCGCAAGGATCAGGCGCGTCCGAGGATTCCGCCCAGCGTGGCCGCCAGGTCCTTTATGCTGATGGGCTTGGAGAGATGGTCGTCGGCTCCAGCGCGCTTCGATTCCTGAACATCTTCGGTGAACGCATTGGCCGAGAGCACGACAATGGGCAATGCGCGCAAATCATCCCGCGCGCTCTCGCGGATGCGGTGCGTGGCCTCCAGACCGTTCATGACAGGCATCTGGATATCCATGAGCACCACGTCGAAATGCCCCGGCTCGCTCGCATCCAGCGCATCGAGAGCCTCCTGGCCGTTGGCCGCCGTCTCGGCCGCTGCGCCGAGGGACTCCAGCAGCGCCACGGCGATCTCGCTGTTAAGCTCGTTGTCTTCCACAAGCAGCACGCGCACGCCGCTCAAGTCGGCGCCCCTCGGCGCGGGCGCATCCCCCTGCGAAGCATCGCGCGCATCGTCGGCGTCGTCGCTTTCCTCGAGGGAGCCTTTCGCACCCCTTTCCACATAGCGCATGCTCACCCGCACCGTGAACACCGTGCCGCGACCCGGCTCGCTTTCCACATCAATCGTGCCGCCCATCAGCGAGACGACGGACTGGGCGATGGAAAGCCCCAGCCCCGTACCCTCCACGGACTCGGTGCGCGAGTCGTGCTCGCGCGCGAAGGGCTCGAAGACGTGCGCCAGAAACTCCGGCGCCATGCCGCAGCCGGTGTCGGCGAAGACGAACTCGTAGTCGCTCGTCCCCTCGACGCGAGAGGCGTGCTCGACAACCCGCAGCGACACCGAGCCGCCCGCCGGCGTGAACTTCACCACATTGCCGAGCATGTTCATGAACACCTGCTGCAAGCGAAGCCCGTCGCCCTCTACCAGCGGATGGGCGAGCCCTTCGAATTCAATCGCGAAGGCGATGCCCGATTCTTCGCAGCGCTGCGAGAACATCGTCTCCATCTCGAGAGCCAACGCTCGCAGATCCACCTCTCCCACGGTAAGCACCAGGCGCCCGTTCTCGATCATGGAGAGATCGAGAACCTCGTTGATCAGCGCGAGCAAATGGTTGCTCGACAGCGTGATCTTCGCCAGGCAGTCGTCCACTTTCTCCGGATGCCCCTCGTTCATGCGCGCGAGCTCCGTCATGCCGATGATGGCGTTCATCGGCGTGCGGATATCGTGGCTCATGCGCGAGAGGAAGTCGCTCTTGGCGTTGTTGGCGGCAACCGCCGCGCGATAGGAGTCCTCCATGGCCAGCTGGAGCTGCTTCTCGCGCTGCTTGAGCGCCGTGACGTCCTGGGTCGTGTAGAGAAGCCGCGTCGGCATCCCCGCCGCGTCGCGCTGCACGCAGATGAGGTTGATGTCCTCCCATTTGACGTCTCCCCCGCGATTCATCTGGTACTCGAAGCGGATCTCGTCGGAGCCGGGCGGCATGAGATCGATGATCGTGTGCTTGTCGTAGAGCTTGGCCACCTCCGCCTTGGCCTCGTCGCCCACGACCAGGCCCTGCAGGCGCTCTATCATGGCGGTGTAGGAGCCTTCCAACTCGTAGGGGTCGCTCGGCGTGACCGGGCCGCTCATGTAGCGGAACCGATCGGCATCCAAATCCATGAGCACCAGCCGCTCGGTCAGCTTGGCCACCCCACGCTGCACGTCCTCCCGATCGCGCATCGAGCGGGTGAGCGAGCGGTGGCGGCGGTTGTTGTAGAAGATAATGCCGGCAATGACCAGGACGAATACCACCACGATGACGAACAGGGCGTTCCAACCGCCTTCATTGGCCTCGTTGATCATCTGTTCGGTAGCGGCGGCCGGGAACGTCTCCAGCATCATCCAGCCGAGACCCGGCACCTCGCGGATGCACACCGAGCCCGTGCCGCGCTCAGCCTTGTAGCTGTACGTGACCGTCTCGTGATTGGCAAAAGCGCGCTCCAGATCGCGGGCGCCGGAGGTGGCAGAGGGGTCGGCCTGCGCCTCTTGGATAAGGTTCCTGCCAACATAGGAGGAATCCGTGGCGGCCACCACCTCCCCGGTAGGCAAGCACAGCATCACCTGGGACGCGTAGCCGAAGAAATCGCCCGACAGAAGATCGGCGAGCCGGTTCTCGCTGTAGTGGGCCAGAAGTAAGCCCACGACCGGACCGTCCGCACCCTCGCGAACCGGTGCGAAGAAGTACACGAGGTTCTCATGGGTCATGCGGGTGTTGAATACGGCCTCGATGCCAGATTCGCCCGCCATGGCCCGCTTGAAGTAAGAGCGATCCGACACGTTCACCGGCTCGTGCTGGGGCGAGTGCTGCATGCCGTCGACATCAACGAAGTCGATGGTGTCGAAAGGCGAGGTCTCCTCCACGCTGATGAGCCATTCCTCGCTGGTGACGATGTCGGTCACATCCGCCGACTCCGAGGCAAGGGCGGCGATAGTCTCGATGTCTTTCTGCGTGTTCTCCATGAGGGTGGAGACCAGCACGCAGGATTGGGCCGTGGCATCGGAGACGTACTGGTTCGCCTGGGCGACGATGCGGTTGCTCGTCTGCTGCATGAAGGTGGACAGCGTGACGACGACCGCGATGAACACGAGAACGAAAGCAGCTATGGAGAGCCAGTACTTTTTCCCCTCGTCTTCCACAGCGTCCTCTCTCGTCGCGGCACAGGTAATTACACATGATACGCGAAGGAGGCCTGGCGGAAGATTACAAGTTGGCAGCGGCGGCGGAAGAGGCGACGTCGGCGAGGGTGAGCCCGGAAAGATAATCGCCGATCGCCGCTTGAAGGCCGCCCCACACGCGACGAGACGGGCAGTCCTCGGCGCGCTCGCAGGCAGAGAGCGACCCCATGCAGTCGAGCAACTCCAAGCCGTCCTCGGAGGCGGCGACGATGTCGGCAAGCGTGATGGCACTTGCATCGCAGGAAAGACGGTAGCCGCCCTGGTTCCCGCGCGTCACGTCGAGCAATCCCGCGCTGGCGAGAGGCGCGACGACCTGCTCGAGATACTTCTTGGAAAGGCCCTGGCGGTCGGCGATATCCTTCAGGGCCACCCGGCCCTCCCCCTGACTTTGGGCCAGATCGATCATGAAACGCATGCCGTAGCGGGTCTTCGTCGAAATCTTCACCGGGTCGCCTTTCTGGGAAATCGTCGTGAATATGGTAACAATCATAAGAGGTTCTTGACAATCTCCGCAAGCGGTTTATATTAAACTCTAGCAAATTACTAGACTTAGATGGAGGCGCACGGCGGCGGTTCCGAGCCCCGCCGGGCGTTCCCATCCCAGACGCGGAAGCAGGAGCACCATGAGGCAGATCTACCTTGACCATGCGTCCACGACGCCCGTCCGTCCCGAAGTGGTGGAGGCCATGACCCCCTACTTCACCGAGCATTTCGGCAATCCCTCCTCTATTTACCCCTTGGGCCAGGAGGCCTCCGACGCCGTGGCCGCAGCCCGCGAGAGCCTGGCCGGCCTCATTGGCGCCGCCCCGCGCGAGATCTTCTTCACGAGCGGCGGAACCGAATCGGACAACTGGGCTATCAAGGGCTTCGCCCGGGCCAACGCCGCCAAGGGGCGCCACATCATCACGAGCGCCATCGAGCACCACGCGGTGCTGCACACCTGCCAGGCCCTGGAGCGCGAGGGCTTCGAGGTGACCTACCTGCCCGTGGACGAGCACGGCCTCGTGAGCGTTGAGGACTTCAAGGCGGCCATGCGCCCGGACACCATCCTGGCCTCCATCATGTTCGCCAACAACGAGATCGGCACCATCGAGCCTGTTCGCCAGCTGGCGGCGGCTGCTCACGAAGCGAACGTCGTCTTCCACACCGACGCGGTGCAGGCCTTCGGCCACGAGCCCATCGACGTGAACGAGCTGGGCATCGATATGCTGTCGGCGTCCTCCCACAAGATTTACGGGCCCAAGGGCGTCGGGCTTTTGTACGTGCGCCGTGGCGTGAAGCTTCAGAACCTTCTCGATGGCGGCCAGCAGGAGCGCGGGCGCCGCGGTTCAACGGAGAACGTGCCCGGCATCGTCGGCTTCGCGCGCGCCGCCGAATTGGCGGTCGACGAGCTTGCCCCCGAGCATAACCGCCAGCTCGCCCTGCGCGACCATGCCATCCGGCGCATCCTCGCGGAGATCCCCTCGGCCAAGCTCAACGGCAGCTGGGAGAGCCGCCTGGCCAACAACGTGAACTTCTCTTTCGAGTTCATCGAGGGCGAGGGCATGCTGCTGCAGCTGGCCGCCCGGGGCATCTGCGTGTCCTCCGGGAGCGCCTGCACCTCCGGCTCGCTGGATCCGAGCCATGTGCTTCTGGCCATCGGCCTTCCCCACGAGATCGCCCACGGATCGCTGCGCCTGACGCTCGGCCGCGACACCACCCTGGAAGACGTCGACTTCGCCGTGGACTCGCTTAAGGCGACGCTGCAGAACCTGCGCATGATGAGCCCCCTGTACGAGGATTTCCAGCAGGGCAAGGTGGAATCGGTCATCGAGCGCTTCAAGGCCGACGGCTTCCCCTACGCAAACTAGCACCACCCGTCACCTCCTTCAGCATCCTCCCCACCAAAAGAAAGAGAGAATCCCCCATGGCCATGAACTACTCCGATAAAGTGATGGAGCACTTCACCAACCCCCAGAACGTCGGCGAGATCGAGAACGCGAGCGGCTGCGGCACCGTGGGCAACGCGGTGTGCGGCGACATCATGCGCGTATATCTTGACATCGACGAGAACAATGTCATTCAGGACGCGAAGTTCAAGACCTTCGGCTGCGGTGCCGCCATCGCCACGAGCTCTATGGCGACCGTGCTCGTGAAGGGCAAGACGGTGCAGGAGGCCCTTAAGGTCACGAACAAGGCCGTCATGGAGGCCCTGGACGGGCTGCCCCCGGTGAAGGTGCACTGCTCGCTTCTGGCCGAGGAGGCCATCCACGCGGCGCTGTGGGACTACGCCGAGAAGAACGGCATCGTCATCGAGGGCCTGGAGAAGCCCGTGAGCGACATCTCCGAGCACGACCACGGCCACGACGACGAGGACGACGAATAAGCCATCACCGCCTTTCCACAAAGTATGGATCCGGCTCGGAGGCCCAAGAGCTTCCGAGCCTTTCTTTCCAGACCGGCACGTGCCGGGAAGTCGCTCGACTCTAGGCCGCAACGACGATGACGTTCATGCCGTCGCCCGCGCAGGTTTGCAGCACCACCGACTCGCCGTAGCCGGTCACCCGCGAGGCGATGGTCTTCCACGTGGCCGTCTCCTCCACTTGAAACACCTCCCATACCGTATAGGCACGCTGCGCCCCCGACCGGTCGCACACAACGACGGCATCGCCCGAGGACAGTGAGCGCACCGGCGCGAACGAGCCGGGATTGTGCCCGACGAAATAGCCCCAGCTGCCGTCGTCCACCGCATCCGACCCCAGCCAAAGGCCGCCTCCGGAACTCGGCGTCGTGCCGCCGCGCACATCGCGGTAGGGAATGGCGGTACCGCCCACCACCAGCGTGCCGGGGGCGATCGAGTCGGCAGCGCCCGAACCCTCGTCGGATGGCGTCTCCCCTGAAGCAGCAGAGCCGCCTTCTGCCGATGCCCCTTCCGAGGGCTCAGGCCCAGGTGCACTCGGCTGAGAGGCGAATCCCCCGCCTTCCGCCGCACTTCCGGACCCCTTCGACGCCTCCTGGCCGCCGCGCTGCTCGTCCGCCCGATCCGCCTCTTCCGAACACGCACCCGCAGCCTCGCCCGATGAGGCACCTGGGCCCTCGGCAGAAAGATGAGCGTCCTGCGCCCCGGCGGCTTCGGCCGGCGTTTGCTCCCCTGCTTCCGTGGCAGCTTCCCGCTCTACCGCTTCTGAAGCCCTATAGGCCGCGAGCGCCCGCTGCACTTCGGCGCGATGGGAACGGGCCAAGGCCCCCGCTTTCTCTTCCAACTTCTTGCCCACCAGCGGCCCCCAGACATCCCCAGACTGTACGCCCCCTTCGGGCACGGATCCCTCGCTCCCCCAAGCTACGGCGCCAAGCCCCAGGCCGGCACCCAAGGTAAGCGCCAGCGCTCCTGCCACCACAGCCTTCTTTTTGCGTCCAACAACCTCTCCCATGCTCTCACCAGGCCTTTCGCTCTCAAAACCGAATATTTGTTCGCATTGTAATGTAATACAAGCCCAATGAAAAGCCCTTTTAGCACAAAAGTTCGTTATTTGGTTTTCAACGAAGATTTCGCCTATCCAATCTGCCACTTGCTTGTTCGACAGTATTACACTATAGTGACGGAAAGGAAGGAGGCCGTTATGGACGCTATCGTCTCGGCCCGTGTGCCCATCGCCTTGAAAGAGCGGGGCAATGGCATTTTGCATGACATCGGCTCAACACCAACCCAGCTTATCAACGCCGCCTACCAGTTCGTTCTCGCGGAGCACGAGCTGCCCAAGCCCCATGATCCTCTCGAGGGGATGCGGGGCGCGAAGCGCGAGCTGACCGACGAGCAGAAAGAGAAGGTGCGCCGCTCCCTCAAGGCCATGTACGTCGGGCCGTCCGCCACAGACGAGCCATTCTCACGTCAACTCAATGCCGCAAGGGATGAGCGCTATGCGCGTTTTGCTTGACACCAACGTGCTCATAGACCTTTACACACAGCAATCTCCCGAGGGCGACATCGCCCAGAAACTGCTGGTGATGAAGGAATTCGGCGATGTCGAACTGTGGGTCTCAGCGAAATCGTTCACCGACGTGTCCTACGTACTCCATAAGACCTATAGCAGCGATTATGTGCAGAGCGCCTTCGAAGAAAGCTACCAATGGTTGGAAATCTGCTCCGTCGACAGCGCTGACATTCACCGAGCGACGAGCCGGCGATGGGCTGATTTCGAAGACTGCCTGGTTGACGTGTGCGCCGAGAAGGTAAAGGCCGACTTTCTGCTCACGCGCGACGAAAAGGGATTCGCCCAGGCTCACGTACCCGTGATGAGCCCGGGCGACTTCTTCAACTACATTGAAAGCGAATACCAAATCACCTACGACATCGTCGATTTAAGCGAAGAGGCGGACTAGTCCGAAGAGCGCCCGGCACCAGCTAATTCCCCGTCGGGCGCTGTTTCCACCAAACGCAGAGGGCAATCCCCCTACCGCAGCTTGGCGCGGCGTTCTTTCCAGTCGGGCATGAAGGTGTCCATGAGGGCGTGGAAGCGGGGGCCGTGGCCGCGTTCCAGCAGATGGCACAGCTCGTGGACGACCACGTATTCCAAGCACTCCGGCGGGTACAGGGCCAGGCGCACGTTGATGCAAATGCGGCCCGTCGAAGGCTGGCAGCTGCCCCAGCGGCTCGTCATGTTGCGGTAGGCGATCCTGCCCGCCTTCACGCCCATGATAGGCTCCCAGGCCTCGATGAGCGCGGGCACGCAGGCCGCGACGACCGCCTTCCACTGCGCTACTTCCGCAGGCGTGGCCGCAGCGGCCTCGACACGGGGCGATTGCGCGATCTCCCGCTGTTGGCGCTCTATCCAGTCGCGTTTCTCCCCCACGAACTTCCGGATGGTGGCGAGCGGCAGGTGCAGGGGCGCCGACACCTCGATGCGCCCGTCGGGCGGCTTCACCCTCAGGTGCATGTTCTTGATGGCCTTGCGGGTGAGCCAAACCTCCAAGCCGTCGATAAAGACGAGCTCGGGGGGCATCGTTTTTGCCGGACGCTTTCTCGTTGCTGCCATGGGATTCTTCGACTCGCTTCGCTCGCTCAGGATGACACGGGGATTAGCGAGCGGCCTGCATGGCCAGGTTGTAGGCGTCGTTGCGGGGGATGCCGAACTCGACGGTAAGGCGCTTGGCGACCTCTTTGGTGCGCAAGCCCTCCGCCACGAGCTCGGCAGCGCACGCGGTGGCCGATGCCGTCGCAATCTCGGCGCCGGCGGCCGCCTCCGCCTCACCCGGCGCGTCTATCACGAGCGCGATCTCGCCGCGAACGCCGCCGGGCTCCTTAGCACGGGCCGCAAAAAGCTCACGTAGCTCGGCCGCCGTTCCCCGGGCCACCTCCTCGTGCAGCTTCGTCAGCTCGCGGCAGACCGTCAGTCTGCGGTCACCCAACGCATTCTGTAGTTCTTTTAACGTGCCAAGCAGATGATGCGGCGCCTCATACACAATCAGCGTTCTTGTATCATTTTTCAATTCTTCCAATACGGCTGCACGCTCTTTTTTCTCCTTTGGCAAAAATGCCTCGAAGGAAAAGCGGCGTGTCGGCAAACCGGACAGCGTCAATGCGGTAATGCAGGCTGCTGCCCCCGGAAGGGAAGTCACTTCAATGCCCTGCTCGTAGCAGATGCGCACCAGATCTTCACCCGGATCGGAAATGCCCGGTGTACCCGCATCGGTGATCAGCGCAATATTCGTTCCCTGCTGCATTTTTTCCACCAACTGATAGGCTTTATCCACTTTGTTGTACTCGTGGTAGCTGGTCAGCGGTGTTTTTATATCAAAATGATTCAGCAAATGAATGGAATTTCGGGTGTCTTCCGCCGCGATCAGATCAACTTCTTTTAAT
>ERZ772858.1513-NODE-1513-length-22414-cov-5.804687_pt1 | contig 22414 bp, 17 predicted proteins | sample MGYA00512136_ERZ772858 | MGnify/ENA primary metagenome ERZ772858 (study PRJEB29015, sample SAMEA2737726) | human gut metagenome | biome: human gut; feature: human-associated habitat; material: faeces | place: China | collected 2012 ...
AAATGCAACAATTGCAGAAATGTTGCCAAATTAAAATATAAATCATTTGTTTGCATAAATTTGTACTGCTGAATTTGTGCATATTGACATTGCGTGAATAAATCTGTAAATGCTGTAAAAAATAAATGCAGATTTTCAGGAGGTGATCTTATGAGAACAATGAAAAATCTGCTTGTGAAAAAAGCTGTGGTGACGGTGCTGGCGGTGGGAGTTTCGCTGGCGGCGGTGAATGCCTTTTGGGGCGGTTCGGACAGTGCGCTCTCTCAGCTTGGATCTAGCGGCAGTGAGGTCAGGGCTATTCAGGAACGCCTTAAAGAACGTGGTTTGTTCAACGATTCTGTGACGGGATACTACGGCGAAAAGACCAAAGCCGCTGTGATAAAATTTCAGAAACAGCAGGGGATAAGTCAGACGGGAACGGCAGGTCCGCAGACTCTGCGTGCGTTGGGCATTTCTATCGGTTCTGTGCCTTCGGCTACGGAGCAGAACATCAATCTTTTGGCGAGGATAATCTCTGCCGAGGCCAGAGGTGAGCCTTATGTGGGTCAGGTGGCTGTGGGTGCGGTGATACTCAACCGCATTGAACACCCCTCTTTCCCTGACACGCTTTCGGGGGTAATTTACCAAAACGGCGCTTTTACGGCGGTGGTGGACGGACAGTTCAACGAGCCTGTTGCCGCTTCCGCTTACAATGCCGCCCGTGACGCTCTAAACGGCTGGGACCCCACAAATGGCTGCGTTTACTACTACAATCCTGCTAAGACTTCAAACGCTTATATGCACGCTAAGCCTACGGTGACGGTTATTGGAAGCCATAGGTTTTGTATGTGAAAAAAAAGCCGCCCTGCAAAAAGGACGGTACTCATATAGAAGTTTTCCAAGAACTATTATGAAAGACCTATACAGCGGGCTATGAAACAGGGGGCTGTAAAAAAAGTTCCCAAGAAAAAAGGCTGCGATCTTGCCAAAAAGCAAGACAGCAGTCTTTTTTTGTGGTATAATTAAAGTATCATGAATAACCAACCACAAGAATATTATACACCATATCAATTAAAATTTCCAGTAGAAATTGAAAAAATAATTGAAACAACTGACCCGGTATATACATTTTGTGAAGTGATGAATCATATTGACCTGAGTAAATACCTGACGACTGAGGACCGCAGGACAGGCCGTCCAAGATATGAAGAAGAAACTTTGCTGAAAGTAATACTGTTTGCATTTATGGAAAACGGATACGAATCATTGCGAAAAATAGAAAAACTCTGCAAAACCGATATTCGCTTTATGTGGCTGCTGCAGGATAATCCTCCGCCAAGCCACTCGACAATAGGCAATTTTATGAACAATGTCCTAAATAGAAAAATAGATGAGATCTTTGCGGATATCAACAGTTACATTTTTACGGTGGAAAATGTTGACCTCAACCACGTTTACATAGACGGAACAAAGATAGAAGCCAACGCAAACAAATACAGCTGGGTATGGAAAAAGAGCTGTGAGAAAAACCGTCTGAAGGTATTTGCAAGGATAACAGAATTGCTTGGTGAAATGAATGAAAAGATCTCTTCATTCTGCGTAAAATTCGGCATTCGTGAAGAATATGCTATTGAGTATTTAGAGCAAATACAGCAGCAATATGTAAAGCTTTGCGGCTTTGACCCGGAAACTGCAATTCGGGGACGAGGACATCATAAAACAATTGAACAGAGGCATTATGACAAGCTTTCGGAATACATTTCAAGGCTAAAAAAGTATGCAGAACACATAAAGATATGCGGAGATGAACGCAATAGTTACTCCAAGACCGATCATGACGCAACATTTATGCGTATGAAAAAGGACTATATGGGTAACGATCAGCTTCTTCCGGGCTACAATATCCAATTAGGTGTCTGTGATGAATATATCGCAGTATTCGACGTAAAACAATATGCGTCTGATATGGAATGTTTCAAGCCTTTGATAGAAAAGTTCAATCAGATATACGAAAAATATCCTGAATATCCGGTAGCAGACGCAGGATACGGCAGCTTTAATAATTATCTGTATTGTGAAGAACACGGCATGAAAAAATACATGAAATTTACTATGTATGAAAAGGAAAGCAAGGACAAAAAATATCGAGATGATCCGTACAGAGCAGTAAATTTTCCGATAGATACAGATGGCGATCCAATATGTCCTAACGGAAAAAAGTTTCATTATCTTTACAGCAGACCTGTAAGAGGAAACAAATATGGCAGAACAGAAGAATTTTATCAATGTGAAGATTGCAGTAATTGTCTGCAAAAAGAAAAATGCTGTAAGTGCAAAGGAAACCGTAAAATTCGCTTGAATGAAGAACTGACAAAGTTTCACAAGGAAGTTCTCTGCAACCTGAACAGCATTCACGGAGCACTGCTGCGTATGAACCGAAGTATCCAGTCGGAAGGTGCAAACGGCATTATCAAGTGGAACAGGTCATATACCAGAGCTCGCAGAAGAGGATCAAAAGCCTTGAATTTAGAAATTGCGATGATTTGCTGTGGTTTTAATCTTCATAAATTCCACTTGAAAAAGCCTGCAATAAAAAAAGCGGCATAAATTTAAAATATTTTCCACATTTTCAACACGGCAAAAACGCAGTTTTTTGTGCCGCTGTGTTTGCTGTACCCAAAATTCAGCCAAAATAGTTATTTTGGCGATCTGGCATAAAAAAGAGTCAAGATTTCCCAAAAGCAGGAAATCTTGACTCTTTGAGCGCTGTTTTTTTACAACGCCTTTTTATCTCTATACTCGTTATTTGACTATGGTTGTTTCTTTGTTGTTAGCTTTTACTTGTTTTTACATAAGACCACCCGTCACCGAGGTTATCCTCGCCCCCTGATGAGCTTAGGGGTGAGCGGTAAATATAGTAATGATCATAAATGGTATAAAATTTCACTGTCAAGCCGTCGCTGTCGATGTATGTAACGTTCCTGCGCTCCAGCTCCTCAAGCTCTTTCTTCACAGACTTGCAGGCATTGTTTTCAGTGAGCGATTTAATGGAGCATTTGCCCTTTGTCAGTGTCGGCTTTTCGCATGAAATGCTTTCTATCATAAACTCCGCAGTGGTCTGAAAGTTAGCCTTGTTGTCATTGAAAACGGCTTTTATCTGGCTGTCGGAGCGCATATAGTGCTGATGCCAGAAGCCGAGTGCTACTGCAAGAATAACGACTATCCAAATTATCCACTTGGCTTTTCTGCCTGTTGGCCATTTGCGAAGCTTGCCGTCAGCCCCCATATCTTTCTCGCTGACAATTGGATTTATCTGCTCGCTCATTATTTTACGAACGCCTCCAATCTGTAGATAGGCATACCCATGTCTGAGAATTTCTTCTCATATTCCGTTACGATATTGCCCTCGAAGCCGCTGTTGTGAAGGTCGAGAGAAATGTTTTTAAGTCCGTAATTTGCCGCAGAGAACTCCTCCAAGGAGAACTCAAAGAAGTGCATATTGTCGGTCTTTTGGTATATCTCGCCTTTGTCCACAAGAATACGTCTGTATATTTCAAGAAAAGCTCGGTATGTGAGCCTATGACGTGCATATGTATTTTTAGGATACGGACAGCTAAAGTTAAGGTAGATACACTCCACTGACTTTTCAGGGATAAAGCAATCCAGATATTCAGCCTCGCCCCTTGCAAATCTCAGGTTCGGTATGCCCTCGTCTATAGCCATTTGTGCGGCGTCAACTATAACGTTACTGCTTTTTTCTACTGCAAGGAAATTCTTGTCAGGATTTCTCTTTGCTATCTCTCTTGCAAACTGACCCTTTCCACAGCCTATCTCCAGCACAAGGGAATTGCTGTTTCCGAATATCTTCTCAAAGTCAATAAGCTGTTTGTTTGACTTGTCCTGAAAATTCTTCTCGTCACGGTCAAGATATAAAATATAATCTCCGCAGGCTTCAAGACGTGCCTCAAGATTTTTCTTTCTTCTCATTCTCATATGGGATAAACTCTCCTGTTATTTATTAGAATATTTGTGCAGAAAATAGTCCTTGTCAGACGTGACCTTTAGCCACTGCACAGCCGACCCTGTAAGCATATTTTCATAAGGATAAACTGTGAGCATGACTTCGGGTGCGTCCTCACCGCTGAAATGAGGGGTCACCTTAAAAGCTATCTCGCAGTTGAGCCGTTGGACGACCTCTTCCTCGGTGAGCTTTCTGAAAAGCACTGAGGTGTCCTTTTCGGTGATAGGTATTTTGGTAAACTTCGCCTGATAAATTTTCTTGCCGTCCTTTTTGGTGACAAGTGAAAAGCCATGCTTCACAAGGGTTATCTTTCCACCATGGTTTTCGTAGTATTCAAGGTTTGAAAAGGTAACACGTCCGTCATTGACAGCTTCACCCGATATCGAAACGCAAAGCCCTTTGTCTGACGCTTTCCCTGCACTCTCCACTCCGAAAGCAAAGGGAAGTCCGTCTATCATTATCTCTCCGCAGGTGGAAAACTGCAACTTCACCTGCTTTTTCTTCAAGCATGCAAATGGATTTTTCATGACAACTCCTATATTAAAGGTCGATCTGCACGCCGCCAACAGGTCTTATGGACAGCACATAGCATGAGCCTTCACCGAATACTCTCTCCATTTTAGCCTTGAAAGCTTCAAGCTTCTTTTCAGGTACGAACGCTTGGATAGTTCCTGCAAAGCCACCGCCGTGTACTCTGCAAGCACCCTCGCCTCCAAGAGCCTGCTTTGCAAGATACAGAGCAAGTGAAAGACCCTGCTCGTTTGGGGCAGAAGAAGCATAGATGTTCTGAAGATATTTGAATGATGAATCGCCTGATTCATTGATAAGGCTCAGGAAAGCGTCAAAGTCGCCCTCTGAAAGTGCGGAAGCTTCCTTGCCAACTCTCTCGTTATCGTCAAAGAAGTGGAGCGCTCTAAGCACAGCTCTGTCACTGCACTTTTCTCTAACGGCACAGATGTTTTCAAGAAGCTGTTCCTTTGTTATCTCTCTCAGTACTTTTTTGCCAAAGAAAGCCGCAACAGACTTCATTTCCGCAGGGATAGCCGCATACTCAGGGGTGAGGTCGGCATGGTTGCCCTTTGTGTCAACGATACACAGTGCGTGACCGCTTTTTGTGAAATCGAACTTTACAGAGTCGATAACAGGGTGCTTTTCGTCAGCAAAGTCGATAGTGATAAATCCGCCTACTGATGAAGCCATTTGGTCCATAAGACCTGACGGCTTGCCAAAATATACATTTTCTGCAAACTGAGCTATCTGAGCTATTTCCACAGCAGATACCTCGCCCTCGTTGTAAAGACCGTTGAGGATAGTGCCGATAAGCACTTCATAAGCCGCAGATGAAGAAAGTCCAGAGCCTTTGAGCACGTTTGAAGTTGCATAAGCCTTGAAGCCCCCGACATTGTGACCATTCTTCTTAAAGCCTGCGGACATACCTCTTATAAGTGCCGCAGATGTGTTTTTCTGGCCCTCGTAGATAGTGTCGTCATCAACGTTCACAGTGTCCATTGGGAAGCCCTCGGACTTTATTGTAATAACGTTCTCTTCGGTGTCAGGAGCGACAGCGGCAATAACGTCGAGTGAAACGCCTGCCGCAAGAACACAGCCGAAGTTGTGGTCGGTGTGGTTGCCGCCTACCTCAGTTCTGCCTGGAGCTGAGAAGAAAGCAGTTGGCTTTTCACCGAAAAGCTTTTCAAACTCATCCGCAACTCTGTTATATCTTTCTCTCTGAAACGCCGTCATATCGGCTGTGTAGACCTCGTCAAGTGTGTATTTTTTCATTATGTATATCCTCCGAACGTAAATTTAAGTATACTTTGTTATTATACAACATTTATGCTCTTTTTTCAAGTACAATTTTTAAAACAAGTGAGGAGGTGAGAATGAGAAATGAGGAGTGTTAAGAATGAGTAATTATGGTATCGCCTGGCGGCGATTTATTTTATTGCAAAAATGTCAAATCAACGGGCGAACACTGTTCTCCCCTACATACAAACAGCGTATTTACGTTGACTGTAGGGGACGGCGCCCTCGACGTCCCGCTTGTTTAAGCCTTTTGCAACACTCTTGTATCGCCTGTCGGCAATCTATTTTTTGTTGCTCAAATCGTGCGCTGCACGTTTCATGTGTGCGTGTATGTGTGCCAAGTGTGCCTATAGATAAATTTTTGCACAGAAGCTCCCTTGATATTTTATGCAAACTGACAAAATTGCCGTAAGCAAACTTTTTATAACACTCTATTGGTGCTTTAAATCAAAAAAGCTGTTGCATTTTGGTGAAATTTGTGGTATAATTACTTGTGTCTATTTTAATTATTGTTTATTTTTACCGACCACAAAAAAATGGTCGGTGCAGTGAAAGGAAAGATTTATTGTATGAAAAAACTAATGCTTGGAAACGAGGCGTTTGCAAGAGGTCTGTATGAGGCAGGCTGTAAGGTGGTATCATCTTACCCAGGCACTCCGTCAACGGAGATAACAGAAGCTGTTGCAAAGTATGACGAGGTATATGCTGAGTGGGCGCCTAATGAAAAGGTGGCAATGGAAGTGGCTCTTGGCGCTTCTATAGGCGGTGCAAGAAGCTTCTGCGGAATGAAGCACGTTGGTCTTAACGTTGCCGCTGACCCTCTTTACACAGCAGGCTACACAGGCGTAACGGCAGGTATGGTAATAGCTGTCGCCGATGACCCTGGTATGCACTCATCACAGAACGAGCAGGATTCACGTCACCATGCTATCGCTTCTAAGACAATGATGATAGAGCCTTCCGATTCAGGAGAGTGCAAGGAGTTTGCTAAGGCTGCTTTCGAGCTTTCTGAAAAGTTCGATGTTCCTGTTATCGTAAGACTGTCCACCAGAGTTTCTCACTCTCAGTCAGCCGTTGAGCTTTGCGAGAGAGAGGAAAAGGAAAATATTCCATATGAAAAGAATATCCAGAAGTATGTTATGATGCCTGGTAACGCTATCCGCCGTCACCCTGTTGTTGAAGCAAGAATGAAAGCTATTGCTGATTATGCTGAAAATTCACCGCTCAATAAGGTAGAGATGAACGATACAAAGATAGGCGTTATCACAAGCGGTATCTCATATCAGTATGCAAAGGAAGCTCTGGGCGATAAGGCGTCATACCTTAAACTCGGTATCGTAAACCCAATGCCAATTCAGATAATAAAGGACTTTGCTGCAAAGTGCGAAAAGGTGTATGTTATAGAAGAACTTGACGATGTTATCGAAACACACTGCAAAAAGAACGGCGTGAACGTTATCGGCAAGGAACTTTTCAGCCTTATGGGCGAGATCTCACAGTCTATTGTTGCTGAAAAGATACTTGGCGAGAAGCCTGAGTATATCACATTTGAGGATAACGTGCCTGTAAGACCTCCTGTTATGTGTCCGGGATGTCCTCACAGAGGTCTGTTCTATTGCCTGCATAAGCTAGGCGTTATGGTATCAGGCGATATCGGCTGTTACACTCTCGGCGCAACAGCTCCGCTTTGTGCTATGGATTCAACTATCTGCATGGGTGCTTCTATCAGCGGACTTCACGGCTTCAACAAAGCAATAGGCGCAGAGGCAGAGAAGAAGTCTGTTGCCGTTATCGGCGACTCTACATTCATGCACAGCGGTATGACAGGTCTTGTGAACGTTGCATATAACTCCACAAATTCAACTGTTATCATTCTCGATAACTCTATCACAGGTATGACGGGTCATCAGCAGAACCCTACAACCGGTAAAAACCTTAAGGGCGACCCTGCTTATGCCGTTGACCTTGAAATGCTCTGCCATTCACTTGGTATCAAGAGCGTAAGAGTCGTTGACCCATATCACATGGCTGAAACAGAGGCTGTTATCAAGGAAGAGCTTGCCAAGGAAGAGCCAAGCGTTATTATTTCAAGACGTCCATGCGCACTTCTTAAATATGTAAAGCACAATCCACCGCTCAAGGTAAACAAGGATAAGTGCGTTGGCTGTAAGCAGTGCCTGAAGATAGGCTGTCCTGCTATATCTATCCATGACGGCAAGTGCGTTATCGACCATACACAGTGCGTAGGCTGCGGCATATGCAAGGAAATGTGTAAGCTCGGTGCGATATGCGACTAATGATAACATATATTTCGAGGTGTAAATAATGAAAACAAGATCAATTATGATAGTGGGCGTAGGCGGACAGGGCTCTCTGCTTGCGTCAAGAATAATAGGAAACGTGCTTCTCTCACAGGGCTTTGATGTCAAGGTCAGCGAGGTACACGGAATGAGCCAGCGTGGCGGCTCTGTTGTTACATACGTTAAATACGGCAGCGAGGTATGCTCGCCTGTAGTTGAAAAAGGCGAAGCTGATATCATCATCAGCTTTGAACAGCTTGAAGCCGCAAGATATGTTTCATATCTCAAGAAGGGCGGACATATCATCACTTCAACTCAGCAGATAGACCCAATGCCTGTTATCACAGGTGCGGCTGTTTATCCTGAGGATATCATAGGCAAGCTTAAAGCAGAGGGCGTTGACGTTATCGCTGTTGACGCACTGGCACTTGCGGAGCAGGCTGGTACTGCAAAGGCTTCAAACGTTGTTCTCATGGGCGTTGTGTCAACTAAAATGGCTTTTGACGAGGACGTTTGGCAGAAGGCTCTTGAAAACTGTGTTCCTGCAAAGTTCCTTGAACTGAATAAAAAAGCGTTCGCTCTCGGCAGAGAGGTAAAATAATGGACGAGATAAGCGGTCTTATCATAAAAATGACCGAGTTTTTCAGCGGCGACCCTAAGCGTATACAGCACTTTATAAAGGTGCATACCTTTGCCCGTGTTATCGGCAGGGCAGAGGGGCTTGATATCCGCACTATGCACTGTCTTGACGTTGCGTCGGTGGTGCATGATATAGGCATAAAGCCTGCGGAGGAGAGATACGGCAAGGGTCACTGCGGCGGAAAGCTTCAGGAACAGTTAGGCCCTGAGCCTGCACGGAAAATGCTCACAGAGCTTGACTTTGACGAGGATATCATAGACAGGGTGTGCTTTCTTATCGCACATCATCACACCTATGAGGGCGCCCAGGGGCTTGACTGGCAGATACTCTTGGAAGCCGATTTCCTTGTGAACGCTTTCGAGGACAGCCTTTCCAAAGAGAGCATAAAAAGCTTTCGTGACAAGGTGTTCAAAACGAAAACAGGCATTAAGATGCTTGAAGAAATGTACGGCGTATGATACTTGTGCAAAGTTGATACCCGAGTAATATGACCGAAACCATTTTAACAGGAGGTGTGTTCCAATGGGAAGATATTGGAACGAAGAAATCGAGTGCATGGCGCACGAGGACATGAAAAAGCTCCAGAGCGAAAGACTTGTCAAACAGGTCAAGCACGTCTGGGACAATGTGCCATACTACAAGAAGCTTATGGAAGAAAAGGGCGTAACGCCTGATGATATCCACGGCATTGAGGACCTGCACAAGCTGCCGTTCCTTTCAAAGGCTGATCTGCGTGAGGCTTATCCTTACGGTCTGCTTGCAAAGCCGCTTTCAGAGTGCGTGAGAATACATTCCACAAGCGGAACCACAGGCAAGAGAGTTGTGGCTTTCTACACTCAGCATGATATCGACCTTTGGGAAAATTGCTGTGCAAGAGCTATAGTTGCCGCAGGCGGAACAAAAGACGACGTTTGCCACGTTGCATATGGCTATGGACTTTTTACAGGGGGAGCAGGTCTTAACGGCGGCTCTCATAAGGTGGGCTGTCTTACTCTGCCGATGTCATCAGGAAACACGGAAAGACAGATACAGTTCATGCAGGACCTTGGTTCGACTATCCTGTGCTGTACTCCGTCATATGCCGCATATATTGGCGAAACTGTAAAGGAAATGGGCATAAAGCCGGAGGAGCTTACACTCAAAGCTGGTATCTTCGGTGCTGAGCCTTGGACGGAGGAAATGCGTCACGAGATAGAGAATCTTCTTGGTATCAAGGCTTACGATATCTATGGTCTGACAGAAACAAGCGGTCCTGGCGTAGCTTTCGAGTGCGAAGCACAGTCTGGTATGCACATCAATGAGGACAACTTTATCGCAGAGATAATCGACCCTGACACAGGCGAGGTGCTTCCTGAAGGCTCAAAGGGCGAGCTTGTATTCACAAGTATCACAAAGGAAGCTTTCCCTCTGCTGAGATACAGAACAAGAGATATTTGTATTCTTACAAGAGAGAAATGCTCATGTGGCAGAACTCTCGTCAAAATGTGCAAGCCAATGGGCAGAAGCGACGATATGCTCATCATTAAGGGCGTAAACGTGTTCCCATCGCAGATAGAGTCAGTGCTTCTTAAGATATCAAAGGCAAGCCCTAACTATCAGATAGTCGTTGACAGGGTGAACAATTCTGATACTTTCGAGATAAGAGTCGAGCTTAATGACGATATGTTCTCTGATACTGTCAAGTCTATCGAGGATCTTGAAAAGAAGATATCCAACGATATCCATAATATCCTTGGCATCAAGGCGAAGATAAGACTTGTTGAGCCAAAGAGCATTCCACGTTCTGAGGGCAAGGCAGTAAGAGTTATCGACAAGAGAAAGCTTGTCTAAAAGACAGGGGGTAATTTTATGACAGTAAAACAGCTTTCGGTTTTTATTGAAAACAGACCTGGCAGATTGTCTGCCGTTACAAAAATACTTGGGGATAATGATGTGAATATCCGTGCAATGTCCCTTGCTGACACAAAGGATTTCGGTATTCTCAGACTTATCGTTGACGATTTTGAAAAAGCAGTTTCAGCCTTGAAAACAGAGGGCTTTTCCGTTACCACCACTCAGGTGCTTGCAGTGGAGATAAATGACCGCCCAGGCGGACTTTCAGAAGCAATGAAGGCTCTCTACAATGACAACATCAGCGTTGAGTATATGTATTCTGCATTCATAAACACTAAGGAAAACACGGCTTATCTTATCCTTAGAGTGGAGAACGTTACAGCCGCTCTGGAAGCTTTGAGTGAAGCAGGATTTGCACTTATCTCACAGCAGGAATTGGCAAGCATCTAGCTGATTAGTAAATACTAACTGAAAAATCACTTAAAATCTATGTGAAATTTTTATGAAATGCCGAAAACCTCTTGATTTTTTCAGAAAATGTGTTATTATATAAGTATAGTATTTGATATGATACTTGTAGAATTTATGCAAGGAGGTCTGTGAAAATGGCTTATAAGATTAGTGATGAGTGCATCGGCTGCGGCGCTTGCATGGACGCATGTCCAGTAGGAGCTATCTCCGAGGCTGATGGTAAGTGTGTTATTAACGCTGACGAGTGCATCGACTGCGGTTCTTGTGCAGGTACTTGCCCTGTAGGAGCACCTCAGGCTGAGTAATTTACTTAAACTAAGAGAAAACGTCTGTCATATGGCAGGCGTTTTTTTTGCACTTATTTTTTGTGTATTAGTTTTCAGCACATTATCATAAAACTGTCACATTGGTGGAGTATCATATAAACACAATAAGAGAAAGACAAAAAGATGAAATTTACACATATACTTTTTTCTCCATATATACTTCATATACTTCAAAAAGGGAACGCTGACTTGTGTCTGCGTTCTTTTTTTTGCGTGGGTGATTTTGTGGATAGATATGTAAAATATCGTGGGAAATATGGGCTTTTGTAACGCAGGTGTCCGTTTTTCGGTATTATTAATAAAAGTTTTGCGAAATTTGTTAAAAGTGATAAAAATAGAACCCGTATTGTCGTTCCTGGGATATAAAATGTACAATGGTTGTAACCTGACGTTCATATAAACTTCATAAACGAGCGAAAAAGCGGCTTTAAAATTACAATTTGATTACAATGCCCCTTGACTTTTGTAACCTTATTCATTATAATATGGTGTAGTTTATCACATTTTAAAGGAGCGTTCTGAATTGGGTTATTTGAAGTCGGGGATATCCCGCTGTGTGGCTGTGCTTTCTGCCTGCGGAGTTGTGACAGTATCTGCTGTGACTTTTGCGACACTTGATAAAAACGTTATCCAGCCATGTGCGGTCATGCCGCCTGAAAATGCAAAGGTCATTTCTGCTGTTTCTGACAAGGAAACATCTGAGCAGATTGGGGATATCACAACTGTTCTTACAACATCAGCCGTCAAGGAAACTGCGAAAAATTCTCAGACCGAGGCTGTAAAGGCTGTAAAAACTGCAAAAAGCGAAACAACAAAGGCAACAAAGCCAGCTTCCGAAACAGCTTTGAGATCAGAGAGCGTAACGACCTCTGTAATATCACAGAAGCCAGCGTCAGTGACCGCAGTGCAGAGCGTGACTTCCGCTGACACAAAGCTTAGCATATCAGTGAGCCTTGTGACAAAGAAAACTCAGCAGGCTTCAAAGTCTGAAACAAAGGTTTCTGCTGTTACTTCCGCCCCTGTCAGCACTACTGACAGCGATACTGTTGCCTCAAAGGCTACAAAAAAGACTACAACAGTGAAAACTACTGCAAAAACTACTACCACTGCAAAGACAACAACTGCCCCTGTTACGACCACAACGCCTGGGGTGACTACTACCAAGAAAAAGACCACCACCGCTAAGGTGACAACAACTAAAAAGCCTGTTACAACTACAACCACTGCGCCTGTTGTCGACAACGGCAAGACCCCTGCACAGCGACTTAATTCTGCAGTGCTTGATCCAAAGGCGACGCTCAGCGCAAAGGAAGAAAAGATACTTCTGAAATATCTCCATAAGATAATATCAGATGATATGACAAACTACGAAAAGGCTGTGGCTTGCTACGATTATATTATAAAGAACACGGTCTACGATTACGGCGGCTGGGCAAATCCTGTCAAGGCTGTTCTTGAGGACGGTTACGGCACTTGCACAGAGTATTCTTATGTTTACGCCGCAATGCTTAACTACATAGGCTTTGACGCAAAGACTGTTGACGGCAAGACCGCTATGGCGGCAGGCGGTTACGGCTATCATATGTGGGTGGAGGTAACGATAAACGGTCAGGTATATGTTATGGACCCTCAGGTGGACGATAACATGAGCTGGGGAGCGTATATCTCCCATGACCGCTTCTGCAAGACCTACAGCGAGGTCAAGAACAAGTATATAAAAGACTGATATTTTATCGGGTAGAGTTATCTGCCCGATATTTTTTTACTGTGTTTGCGTGTAGTTTGTTTGCAGTACGTTTATTTGTACATTAAATGAGAATATCCGGCACTCTTTTTGTGACAAATTTTTCAGCCTATCCTATAGACAAAAGGAAAAAAGCGTGATATAATTATACTTGATACATTGTCGGCAAATGCCGAACGTCATTTTGTACAGGAGGATAATTGATGACGGAAAATTCCACAACAATAAAGAAAAAGACTGCGGCATCTGTGAAGAAAAACAGCTCTGTCAAAGGTTCGTCAAAGAATAAGAAAAGAAAGAAAAAACGCAACAATATCGGCATTATCTGCGGCACTGCGGCAGCGGCTATCGTGATAGTTGTGGGCGGAGGATATTTCATTGGAAGAGCTTACTATAGCAACAGATTTCTGAGCGGCACAACAGTGAATGGCGTTGACGTGGGCGGAAGGACATTTGAACAGGCTTGCGACCTGCTCGGGGTGAACGATATGCCTTATGAGCTTACGGTCAAAACTATCGACGGCACGCCTGTTGTTTTCAAGACGGCTGATTTTGATTACAGACTAAGCGGCAAGGACGAGCTTCAGAAGATCTATGACAGCGTGAACAGAAAAACATGGTTCTCTGGATTTATACAGAACTCCACCTATAGCTTTAATGAGGACGTCACATTTGATGTTGAGAAGCTTCAGAAGCTTGTGGAGAAAGCAAACTGGGGCGATGTTGAAACTGCCGATGCAAAGCTTGGCCTTAACGAGGATAAGACGGCTTATGTTATCACCCCTGAGGTGCAGGGAAACAAGATAACCGATATGAAAAAGCTTGAAGCTTATGTTACGCAAAGCGTGGCGGCAGGTGAGCTTAGCGTTGAGCTTGACAAGGACACAGGTTGTTATTCTCTTCCAAAGGTGAAGAGCGCAGACCTTGAGGACGATTGCAAAAAACGAAATGATGTTTTCCAGCTTTCTGTCACATACGATTTTGACTACACCACAGAAACTCTCACGGGCGAGGAGCTTATGAAGATTATAAAGCTCAAAGATGACGGAAGCTACACTGTGGACAGAAAGAAAGCCATGGAGTATGTGGAAAAGCTCGCAAAGAAGTATGATACATATAATACTAAGAGAAAATTCCACGCCACTTTGCAGGGCGACATAATCGTGCCGACAAGCTCTGATGCTAAATACGGCTGGTGGATAGATCAGGAAAAGACTTGTGACGATCTTGTGGATATGCTTGAAAAGGGCGAGAGCGTTGACAAGGTAGACCCTATCTATTACAGTACCGGTTATTATGACTTTACAGGCGTTGAGTCTGCGAGAAGCAAGGACGATGATATAGGCGACACTTATATCGAGATAGACCTTACCGACCAGCACTTGTGGTATTATGAAAAGGGCAAGAAAAAGCTCGATACCTATATAGTTTCAGGTCAGACCACATCTAAGGCGAGAACAACTCTCCCCGGTGTTTATAAGCTGTGGTCAAAGGAGACCAACAAGCGTATGAAAGACACAAATGCCGACGGCGACGAGTGGGATACAAAGTGTAATTTCTGGAACAACGTTTCTCTCTGCGGAATAGGTCTTCACGATTCAACGTGGCGAGGCGGATATTTCGGCGGTGAGATATACAAATACAACGGCTCTCATGGCTGTATAAATATGAGCTATGACGACGCCAAATATGTTTATGACAACGTGCCTTACGGTACGCCTGTTGTTATGTACTACAAGTCTGCGGATAAATAATAAGGACGGTCAAGGTATCATGCCTTGACCGCTTTTTGTAAGGAGTGTTTTTTATGGAAAAGATATTATACAGAGAGGGCTTTACGGCTGAGGATCTTCCAAACGAGGTGATAGAGCGTATCAAAGGCGTTTCCTATAAGGAAAATCCCTATGTGAAGCTGGGCGACCTTGCCTATCTGCGTGTGAGATATTATGACTTTGAGCATAAGGTGCAGTCGGGGGAGCTTATCGTGGCGAGGAAGCTTGCGGATGAGGTTCTGGATATCTTCTATGAGCTTTTCGAGGGCGGTTATGAGATAGAAAAAATCAGGCTCGTGGACGAGTATGACGCTGATGATGAAAGGTCAATGGCGGATAACAATTCCTCTGCCTTCAACTATAGGGTGGTGGCTGATACCAACACTATTTCGGCTCACAGCTACGGCAGGGCGATAGACATAAACCCTCTTATAAATCCTTATATAGTGGGGGATAAGGTCATGCCTGCCAATGCTGCAGAGTATGCAGACCGTGACAAGGCTTTTGATCACAAGATTGACAGAACAGACCTTTGCTATTGCATTTTCAGACGTCACGGCTGGAAATGGGGTGGCGACTGGAACAATTCTAAGGATTATCAGCATTTTTACAAAGAGTACGATTCTCCACTGAAAATGGCTGTAAATAAGCTGAAAAGAGCGTTGTTACGTTAGTTTGCAAGGTTTACCTAGGAAAGCGATATGAAATCATAAGTTATATATGTATACCGATTAACTAAAAATTAATAATGATTTTATGCAAGTTTTATCATTCGCTCTTGCATTTTGCTGTAATGTGTGTTATAATGATTAAACCGTCAAAAAAGACGGCAAAAGGCTATTTCCTTGCATTTGTGCGAAAAACCACGCTTTGAGTTTGCTTGCGCTTATGCAGGATTGCAGGATTTTAATTTCTTCCTGCAAGCTTTTTGTTAAAAACAGCTAAAAATCGGCTATGAGCCGTGAAATAACATATGTTGCTGAACGATAAGCTATAATTTTTTTACAGTTTGGCAGGAAAGGGTGATAAAAATGGAACGCATGGAGGATATGACTAATGTAAAAAGCCTGTATTCACCGAAATTCGAGCATGATAACTGCGGAATAGGTGCTGTTGTGAACATTAAGGGCAAAAAGAGCCACGATACTGTTGCAAATGCGCTGACTATCGTTGAAACGCTTGAGCATCGTGCTGGTAAGGACGCAGAGGGCAAAACAGGTGACGGAGTAGGTATCCTGCTTCAGATCTCACATAAATTCTTCAAGAAGATCGCCGCCGCTGAGCTTGGAATCACGCTTGGCGAGGAGAGAGATTATGCTGTTGGTATGTTCTTCTTCCCACAGAACGAGCTTGCGAGAAATCAAGCAAAGAAGATGTTTGAGATAATCGCTGAAAAAGAGGGCTTGGAGATCCTTGGTTGGAGAGTCGTTCCTGCAAAGCCTGAGGTGCTTGGCAAGAGAGCTGCCCAGTGTATGCCTGCCATAATGCAGTGCTTCATCAAGCGTCCAAAGGGCGTTAAAAAGGGTCTTGACTTTGACCGCAAGCTGTATGTTGCAAGACGTGTGTTCGAGCAGTCAAATGAGGACACCTATGTTGTATCGCTTTCAAGCAGAACTATAGTATATAAAGGAATGTTCTTGGTGCAGGATCTCAGAAAGTTCTTCCCTGACCTTCAGGATAAGGACTACGAGTCTGCTATCGCTATGGTACATTCAAGATTTTCTACCAACACAAACCCAAGCTGGCAGAGAGCGCATCCTAACAGAATGATCGTTCACAACGGTGAGATAAACACTATCAGAGGCAATGCTGATAAAATGCTCGCTCGTGAGGAAACGATGAAGTCTGAGCATTTGAAGGGCGACCTTGATAAGGTCACACCTGTTGTAAACACGGAAGGCTCTGACTCAGCAATGCTCGACAACACACTTGAGTTTTTGGTCATGAGTGGAATGGATCTGCCACTGGCTGTCATGATAACGATCCCTGAGCCATGGGATAACAACGGCACAATGAGTCAGGCTAAGAAAGACTTCTATCAGTATTACGCAACTATGATGGAGCCATGGGACGGACCTGCTTCTATCCTTTTCTCTGACGGAGATATCATGGGTGCAGTGCTTGACAGAAACGGTCTGCGTCCGTCAAGATATTATATCACAAAGGATGGCAATCTTATCCTTTCATCTGAGGTTGGCGCACTTCCTATCCCGTCAGACAATATCGTTGAAAAGGAAAGACTTCGCCCGGGCAAAATGCTTCTTGTTGATACTGTTCAGGGCAGAGTTATCGACGATGACGAGCTTAAGGAATACTATGCTTCAAAGCAGCCTTACGGCGAGTGGCTTGACAGCAACCTTGTCAGACTTAAAGACCTCAAGATACCAAACATCAAGGTAGAGGAACACGGCTACGAGGAAAGACAAAGACTTCAGAAAGCTTTTGGCTATACCTATGAGGACGTTATGACATCTATCCTGCCAATGGCAAAGAACGGCTCTGAGTCTATTGCCGCTATGGGTACAGACAGCCCGCTTGCGGTGCTTTCAAAAGAGCCTCAGCCACTGTTCAACTACTTCAAACAGCTCTTTGCACAGGTAACAAATCCGCCTATAGATGCTATCAGAGAGGAAATAGTTACCTCCACAACTGTCTATATCGGTGAGGACGGCAACATTCTTGAAGAAAAGCCTGAAAACTGCAAGGTAATGAAGATACACGACCCTATCCTTACCTCAACAGATATCCTTAAAATAAAGAATATGCACATTCCTGGCTTTAAGGTAGCTGTTATCCCTATACTTTATTATAAGAACACAAGACTTGAAAAGGCTATAAACAGACTTTATATAGAAGCAGACAAGGCGTTCAGCGAGGGTGCAAATATCCTTATCCTTTCAGACAGGGGAGTTGACGAGAACCACCTTGCTATCCCGTCGCTGCTTGCAGTATCAGCGCTTCATCAGCACCTTGTTGTTACAAAGAAGAGAACATCTCTTGCTATTATCCTCGAAAGCGGCGAGCCTAGAGAAGTTCATCACTTTGCAACTCTGTTGGGCTACGGTGCTTCCGCTATCAACCCTTATCTTGCTCAGGAAACTATCCACGAGCTTATTGCTGACGACCTTCTCGACAAGGATTACTATGCCGCTGTTGACGATTATAATGCGGCTGTTCTCCATGGTATAGTAAAGATAGCTTCAAAAATGGGTATCTCTACTATACAGTCATATCAAGGCTCACAGATATTCGAGGCTATCGGTATCGGTCAGGACGTTATAAACAAGTATTTCACAGGTACTGTCAGCAGGATAGGCGGTATCACAATATCTGACATTGAGAAAAATGTTGACAGACTTCATACATCAGCCTTTGACCCTCTTGGACTTGGCACAGACACAGAGCTTGAATCAAGAGGAAGCCACAAGTTCAGAAGCGGCAAGGAGGAGCATCTCTACAATCCTCAGTCTATCTATCTGCTCCAGCAGGCTGCAAGGACTGGCGACTATGAAACATACAAGAAGTATTCAAAGCTTATCTCTGAGGAAATGGACCCTGTGAACATCAGAGGTCTTATGGATTTCAACTTTGCTGAAAATCCTGTTCCGCTGGAGGAAGTTGAGAGCGTTGACTCTATTGTAAGAAGATTTAAGACGGGCGCTATGTCCTACGGCTCTATCTCGCAGGAAGCTCATGAAGCACTTGCTGTCGCAATGAACAGACTTCACGGCAAGTCAAACTCAGGCGAGGGCGGTGAGAGCCTAGACAGACTTCTCACAAAGGGTACTTCTGAGGACAGATGTTCAGCTATCAAGCAGGTGGCTTCGGGACGTTTCGGTGTAACTTCAAGATACCTCACATCTGCTGATGAGATACAGATAAAAATGGCACAGGGCGCAAAGCCTGGCGAGGGCGGTCATCTCCCTGGCAAAAAGGTTTATCCATGGATAGCTAAAACAAGACACTCCACACCTGGCGTGTCGCTTATCTCACCTCCGCCACACCACGATATCTACTCTATCGAGGACTTGGCTCAGCTTATCTATGACCTGAAAAACGCAAACAAGAACGCAAGAATTTCTGTAAAGCTCGTTTCTGAGTGCGGTGTTGGTACAGTTGCGGCAGGCGTTGCAAAGGCTGGCGCAGGTGTTATCCTTATCTCAGGCTATGACGGCGGTACAGGTGCGGCTCCGAGAAACTCTATCTACAATGCAGGTCTTCCATGGGAGCTTGGACTTGCAGAAGCACATCAGACCCTTATCAAGAACGGTCTTAGAAACAAGGTCGTTATCGAAACAGACGGAAAGCTCATGACAGGCCGTGATGTTGTTATCGCAGCGATCCTTGGCGCAGAGGAGTTCGGCTTTGCAACAGCTCCGCTGATAACACTCGGCTGTGCAATGATGAGAGTATGTAATCTTGATACTTGCCCATTTGGTGTTGCAACACAGAACCCAGAGCTTAGAAAGAAGTTCCCTGGCAAGCCTGAATATGTAATGAACTTTATGATATTCGTGGCTTCCGAGCTTAGAGAATATATGTCAAAGCTTGGCGTAAGAACAGTTGACGAGCTTGTGGGAAGAATTGACCTTATAAAGCCAAAGGCTGGTATCACAGGCACTGCGGCACAAGTTGACCTTTCTAATATCATCAACTCTGATTACGTTTCAGAAAAGGTAGAATACAACAAGAAATCCAAGTATGACTTCAAGCTTGAAAACACTCTTGATGAAAAGGTACTCATGAAGGGGTTCGAGAAAAATCTTAAGAGTGGTGAGAAGAAGTCTATCACAGTAAATGTCAAGAACACAGACCGTTCATTCGGTACTATCTTCGGTTCAGAGATAACAAGAAAGTATTATAACACACTTGCTGACGATACATACAAGATAGTCTGCAACGGCTCAGGCGGACAGAGCTTCGGCGCATTTATCCCGAACGGCTTGACCCTCGAGCTTGTGGGCGACTCTAACGATTATTTCGGCAAGGGACTTTCAGGCGGTAAGCTCGTTGTTTATCCTCCGAAGGATTCCACTTTCAAAGCCGAGGACAATATCATTATCGGTAACGTTGCACTTTACGGCGCAACAAGCGGTAAGGCGTTCATCGACGGTGTTGCAGGCGAGCGTTTCTGCGTAAGAAACTCAGGCGCAGTGGCAGTTGTCGAGGGCGTTGGCGACCACGGCTGTGAGTATATGACAGGCGGCTGTGTGGTAGTTATCGGCAAGACGGGCAAAAACTTTGCGGCAGGTATGTCGGGCGGTGTAGCTTACGTTCTTGACGAGGACAGACACCTTTACACAAGACTCAACAAGGAAATGGTACTTTTCTCTGAGGTCAAGGAGAAGTACGATATCATTCAGCTCAAAGACCTTATCCAGCAGCACGTTGACGCAACAGGCTCTGAAAAGGGCAAGCGTATTCTTGATAACTTTGAGGAATATCTGCCTAAGTTCAAGAAGATAATCCCTCACGATTACAAGAAGATGATGTCTGCTATAGCTTCAATGGAAGAAAAGGGTATGAGTAGCGATCAGGCGCAGATAGAAGCATTCTATCAGATCATCAACGGCAAGCAGTAAGCCTGCGCACATGAGATATTGTACTTTTAAAATCGAAAGGAGGATATACTTGCCGTGAAAGCAAGTATAGTTGAGATATGGGAAAGCCAACTGGTTTTATGGACTATAAGCGTGAGGACGCAGCAGCGTTCTCCGTTGAGGAACGTATAAAGAATTTTAATGAATTTCACACTCCTCTTTCAAAGGAGGAGCAGCAGAAACAGGGAGCAAGATGTATGGACTGCGGTGTGCCGTTCTGTCAGGCAGGAATGAAGATAGGCAACGCATTTTCAGGCTGTCCGCTTAACAATCTTATCCCTGAATGGAACGACCTTATATACAAGGGCAACTGGGAGCAGGCATATTACAGACTTCATATGACGAACAATTTTCCTGAGTTCACATCAAGAGTTTGTCCTGCACTTTGCGAAAAAGCCTGCACCTGCGGAGCTAATGGCGACGCTGTTACCACAAAGGCTAACGAATACGGCATTATCGAAAATGCCTATGCCTGCGGATATGCTTCAGCAAGAGTGCCAAAGGTAAGAACAGGAAAGACTATCGCTGTTATAGGCTCAGGCCCGTCAGGTCTTGCTGCCGCTGACCAGCTCAATCAGAGAGGTCACAGTGTAACAGTTTTCGAGCGTGAGGACAGAGTGGGCGGTCTGCTTATGTACGGCATACCGAACATGAAGCTTGAAAAGCAGATAATCGAGCGTAAGATAAACATAATGAAAGAAGAGGGCATCGAGTTCCGCACAGGCGTTAATGTGGGCAAGGATATCACAGCGGCTGAGCTTCTCAAGGACTTCGACAGAGTAATACTTTGTTGTGGTGCTTCAAATCCTAGAGATATTAAAGCCGAGGGCAGAGATGCAAAGGGTATCTATTTTGCAGTGGATTTTCTGAAATCCACAACTAAGGCGCTGCTGAACGGCGGCCTTACGGATAAAAACCACATTTCCGCAAAGGGCAAGAACGTCATGGTAATAGGTGGCGGAGATACGGGAAATGACTGCGTTGGTACAAGCGTAAGACATGGCGCAAAGAGCGTTTTGCAGCTTGAAATGATGCCAAAGCTTCTTGACACGAGAGCCGAGAACAATCCATGGCCGCAGTGGCCAATGGTCTGCAAGACAGATTACGGTCAGGAGGAAGCTATCGGTGTGTTCGGCCATGACCCGAGAGTTTATCAGACGACTGTAAAGGAGTTTCTCAAAGACAAAAAGGGCAATCTTAAGGGTGCAGTGCTTGTAAAGCTCAGCCCTGAGAAAGACCCTAAGTCAGGCAGAACGATGATGAAGCCTGTTGAGGGCAGCGAATACAAGGTAGAAACCGAGCTTGTTCTTATTGCGGCAGGCTTTCTGGGATCTGAAAGCTATCTCACAAAGGCTTTTGGCGTTGAGGTAGACGGCAGAACTAATATCGCAACAGCCGACGGCACACATCAGACGAACGTGAAGAACGTCTTTGCGGCAGGTGACGTGCGCAGAGGACAGTCACTTGTAGTATGGGCTATCAGAGAGGGCAGAGATGTTGCCCGTGAGGTGGATAAGAGCCTTATGGAGTATACAAATCTGTAATACGAGATAAAAATGTAACACCGTCCGAGGAGTTCGGGCGGTGTTTTTTGTGTGCAGGGTATCGTACCCATGGGCGGCGACAAAAAAATCCGCTACCATAAATGATAGCGGATTTGGGTGCAGGGACACGTCCCTGCTTTGTACGATTTATGCGCAAAGTATAGGAGCGGTGTCTTGGTTTGTTACATAAAAAAGCCGTGGCGGGAGATGCCCGTCACGGTGAACATCGTACCTTTCCCAGCGTATCGTACCCATGGGCGGTGACAAAAAAATCCGCTACCATAAATGATAGCGGATTTGGGTGCAGGTGCAAGCACCTGCTGGAGCTGCTAACCGGGCTTGAACCGGTGACCTCGTCCTTACCAAGGACGCGCTCTA
>ERZ772858.1516-NODE-1516-length-22379-cov-13.766843_pt1 | contig 22379 bp, 23 predicted proteins | sample MGYA00512136_ERZ772858 | MGnify/ENA primary metagenome ERZ772858 (study PRJEB29015, sample SAMEA2737726) | human gut metagenome | biome: human gut; feature: human-associated habitat; material: faeces | place: China | collected 2012 ...
TTATGAGCCCGACGAGCTACCAGACTGCTCCACCCCGCGATATTTACTTTTTGCTGTCGGCCTCTCGCTGACTGCTCAAGTATAATACCACAAGGCGGGGGACTTGTCAAGCGTTTTTTCAAAAAATACTTGAAAAATTAGAAGCGCGTTAATTCATCAATAGAATGACGCGTAGATGAAAGAATATTACGCATATAGTTGGACATAAAAGCCCAATCAGGGGAGCCGGACGAGGTAACAGGAAGATAAAAAGAAAAGTCTGTCCGAAGATGCCGATTTAGTTCATCGACGAAAGCTTTGTAGTATATACGACTTTCGCGAAAAATCATAGTAGAGATAAATAATTTTACTTCAAAGGGCATTTCCCATGTCGGAATCAAAACGACAACATTTTGACTGGTGTAAAAAGGCTTGGGTTGAACAAAGCAAGAGCCAAGATATTCGCCGCCGAGAGAAAGTGTTAACAAACCGGCGGAGTATGGAGGGAGATGCTCGATAGCATCAACACAGGCAGTAATGCCATTGTTGGTATTAGCACGCCCTACAAAATTTACAGAAGGATGCGTTTCTGTCATTTTGACACGATCAAGCTTGGTTCCCATGTCAATGGAGAACAGGGAATCATCGTATAAATGAAATTTTTTCCAATGAGAAATATCCAAAGACTTTTTAGAGTAGTCGATTTTAGATATATGGTGGAGAGAGATAACGGATTTTTGAAGAACCTGACGCATGTGATCATCCATATAATCCCAGTCTGGTTTTCCGTTGGAGTCGGCAGGAAGAAAAAAGGTCTCTTTTTTAATACGTTTCATTGAGATGGAATCATCCCAAGAATATCTTGAATGGAGAGATGCCCGAAGAGCCGTAATTAAGAACAAATAGTGAGTCTCGGTGGCGTTTGCCGAATCCTTCAAAGTAAGCGTTATATTGTGACTGTCGTTTGAACAGAATGGCTTGGCTTGATAGGAAAAAGATAATGTCTTCCCGCCTATCATAATGCAATTTCCTGATTCAAGCCATTCTAGCGGACAGGAAATGTAGGTTGAGACACCATTGTTTGGAAATTGTGAAGTTACGTAAGGGATTTTACCACTATTGGGTACAATATCCTTTTGAATAATGCTTTTGGTGTTTTGCATATGGAAAATATCGCTAAGGTTAAATTCTTTCCATGTGCTATAGTCAAGTTTTGTCATTGAACGAATCATCCTTTTTTATGAGGATAGAAATATGGTCGTGGTCTGAACTTATGCGGCTGGAATACATGGCTGCGGTAAGCAGTTGGTTTTCAAGAGATTTGGAATCCAGACCTTGTTGAAACATCAAGTAGTCCATGGCAGTTTTCCTGAAATCTTCTTCACAAATTTCAAAAGCCTTTTGGGGCGATTGATAGGAAAGATGCTCAGAAGGGTCTATCCATTGGCAGGAAGCGTCGCCAGATTGTTTTGAGATAACATTAAGCCAGTAAGATTCAATGCCGAGCCATTTTTTATGAATATCGTGCCGACCCTTGTTTTTAACTGTGACAAGTCCGTCGGAATCCATGTAACAAGCAAAGAATTCGTTCCCGTTTTGTGGAATGCCGGATTCAAAAATAAAAATACTGGTGTTCACACCAACATTAAAAAATAAGTCTTCGGGAAGTTTGATCACTTTTCGCAAACGATGGTGTTTCAGAATACGACGGATTTGGGCTTTGCTGGCCTTCTCCAATTTTTTATCAGGGAGGATAAAGGCACAGGGAGTATGAGAGGGCACGTGGTCGAGGACATTTTCGACGATAGTAATGCATCCATACTTGGTTTCGTATGGGGGATTCATGAGAACTTTTGTAATCGCTTTTGTTGAAATCCAGTTTCCGGCTTCAGAGGTGCGGGCGTCAAGCTGTTCAAGATTTGTTTTTCCGTCTTTATGAATAAGCATGTTGGCACATGCGAGAGCATAAATTTCGCGGTCAAATTCGATTCCAAAAAGCTGATGGGCTTTGATCTCGGTGGCTTTTTTTGTTTGCATACCACCGGCTTCATAGATCATATTTGCCATAGCTTTTACTAAAAAACCACCGGAGCCGCAAGTGGCATCAAGAACATGATCGTCTTGATTCACCTCTAGGATTTTATACATAAAATCGGTGATGTGCTCTGGGGTAAATATCTGACCGGCTTCACTTTTCTTTTTGTAGCGGTTGAATTCGTTAAAGAAAATGCCCATGACATCTTCGCCGCGCCATGCGTCAGAATTTAGGCAATCGGAAATTTCTGTGACCCAATCAATAAACAGACCAATGAGGTCTTTCACATGCTGTTGTTCTTTCTCATCTTCGCTGTTAACATTTAGATTCATGCGAATCTCGGAAAAAACATCTAATAGAAGCTCAAGCTTCTGGTTCTGCTTCTTATCTCGAATGAGGGCTTTTCCGATGGAAGACTGAATTGAGTTTGTGAAGGTGGAATAATCCATCCCTTTTATCATCAGAGCGTTATAGCGTTTGGCAACCAAAGCACAGGCAGTAAAAATCATCCGATGGTATAAATTCTTTATGCCGAACTCAGAGTGGAGACAGTTGTTGATCTTTGCGGTTAATTCATAGATTCGCTCTTTGTCGATCGAATCAACAGTATAGAGGGATAAATAGTAATGGAGATCCTGTAAAGCAGATGGGGCTTTATACTCGTCAATGCCTTTGAAAACACGAACTTCATCGCCATTATATAAAATGCCGATAACCTTAGAGTATTGATTCTGCACAATGCGAATGTTTTTAAGAAGCTCGTTTACCTGATTCGGCCCGAGACTGATTTTAGATGACTTGGCTTCAAGAATAAGGGCAACGTCATTTTGATTGAAAGGCAAATACCAGCCATCAGGTTTATCGAAAACTCCTAAAAAACCGAGTTGGTTAAATGTGGTGATTTGGCCAGTGCCAGCACGTGCAAGAGGTGTATCTGTAAGACCGAGTATGTCACGTGCCATGTCGCGAACGACATCCTCAGTTAGAAATTTGGGCATAATACGCTCCTCCGTTGAAAGCAAGCTTTATAGTATGAGGGGTTATTAACAATATAAATTATAACATTAAGCGTACAGGGATAACAAGCAGAAATTTTCAAATAAAAAGTACAAACGCAGAAAGTATTTGGAACTTTCTGCGCTTGTACCCAGAATTACTTATTAGACGTGGAATGCTTTCTCCAACTAAAAATACTAATTGCAAGAACTGCGATGACCAGCACGGGCCAGACGCCCACGACCCAGACCGTCAGCTGCTGGATGCCGGAGACGAAGCCCGTCCAGCCATTGCGGAGGGCGCTGGACAACTGGGAGAGGTAGGATTCCTCGGTGGGGGTGTATTCCTTCACCTCGTCCAGCGAGAGGTAGACCGTGGAGCAGGACACCTGCTGACTGTACCAGTCCAGCTGCGACTGCCAGCTCTCGATCTGATACTGGACGTCGCTGAGGGAAGATTCGATCTCCAGCAGGTCGGCGAGGTTTTCGGCGCTGGCCTGAAGCTCCTGCAAACGTGTGCGCTGGGCCGTCAGGTTGGAGAGCCGGGCCTCGATGTCCATATACTGGGTGGTGACGTCCTGCACCTGCTCGCTCTTGTCCACGAGGTTGCCCGCCTGCGCGGCGGCTTCGAGGAAGCTCGCGTAGTTGTCCTGCGGGACGCGGATGGTGAGGGAGAGGGTGCGGCTCGAGCCGGTGTAAGAGGATTCATTGCTGGATTCCAGATAGCCTCCGGCGGCGCTCACGGCGTCGGTGAGCGCGGTGCGGGCGGCATCAAAGTCCTTGCTCTCGATGGTGAGGTTGGCCGTGTAGATGAGCTTTGTGCTCGTCTGCGCTGCCTCGGCGCTGAGGGTGCCGGTGCCGCCTGCATCGCGGGCGCTCATGGTATCGGCGCTTCCACCGGCCTGGACGGCCATCTTGGGTGCGGCAAGGGCGCTGTTCACGTCGTCCATCGAGTAGGCAGCGTAGGAGGCCGTCTCAGCGGCAGAGCTGAGGGCCGCGCCGCCCGCAGGCAGCAGGCTGATGGGGGAGTGGACTGCCGCATACAGACCAACGCCGCAGAGCAGGCCGCAGGCGGCGATGCTCAGAGCCTTGCGGGGAAAGTGGATGGCTTTTTTGGGCTTTTTGGCGGGTTTCGGAGCCTCTTCTGCCGGCTGCATGGCGAGGAGCTTTGCTTTCAAATCGTCCGAAGCGTGAAGGTCGTCTACCTCCATCTTGTACTCATACCACCTCATCTTCGATTTCCTCCTTCAGCATCGTATGTAACTGTGCGCGGGCGCGGCGAAGCCAGCTGAGCACCGTGTTGGTGGGTGCGCCCAGCATCCGGCCCACCTCGGCGGCGGTGTACCCCTCGTAGTAGTGGAGGTAGACCGCATTGCGGTAGTTCTCGGGCAGGGCGCGCACGGCGTCCAGCACGCTGCCGTCTTCCATCTGGTCCGGAGCGGGAAGATTCTCGTCCAGCTCGGTGTCCTTCTGGCGGGCGGCGCGGGTCAGGTCGTGGCAGCGGTTGATGGTCACACGCAGCAGCCAGGCTTTCAGGTGTTCCTCGCTCTCGAAGCGGCCATTGTAGCACAGCAGCTTTTCGAAAACATCCTGCACCACATCTTCCGCATCGGCGGTGCAGATGCAGTTGTGCATGGCGGCTCGGAACACCGTGTCACTGTATCGCTGCACGGCCAGCGCAAAAATCTCGTTTTTGGTCAGCTGTCCCATAGTTCTATGCTCCTTTGATGTCCTGTGTACAGCAGGACCCGGTGGAAAAATTATCTTTTATTGGGGACATTCACCCTGTATACGGATGAGCGGCCCCGATTATTGCAGTTTATGGTGCAGAGCGGAAAAATCTTCCGCCCGGCATCGCACAAGGTACCCAAAGTATAACATGAATACGCCAAAAACAAAAGGGCCATTTGCCGCCATGTTTTGGCAAATGACCCTGAGAGCTTCTGTTCAGTTATCGGTAGAGCCGCTGGAAGAGGGCTACCCGCTCGGAGAGATACGTCTCGGCCCGGGGGTGGTGGAGCCAGCGTTTGCCCGCCTTGTCGCAGGCGAGACGGTGGCCCAGCGCGGCGGGGCAGGCGTCTATCTCTTCCACGTCCCGCATGGTGAGGGTGAGGCTCAGCGCCGCCGGAGCGTCCGGCAGGGGCGGGAGCGGGTCTTCCCAGACGAAGGGCGGCAGCAGCTGGACGGCGTATACCGTCCGGGTGCATTCTTCGGTGAGCAGCAGCGCGGCGGGCGCACCATCCGGCATGACGTGCAGAGAGGAATAGAGCAGCTGCAACTGCGCCGGAGCCAGCAGACGGGATGCACCCTCTTCCTCATCGGGCAGAAGGGTGAGAAAATCCGCCGCCTCGTCGGCGTAGATGCGCCGGGCCGGAGCGCGGAACTGCGCATACAGCGCGGGCAGGGCAAACACGCCCTCCCGGTCTAAGGCCCGCTGCAACAGACAGTAAAACTCCGTCAGCGGGTGGGCAGGGTCGGGCTGCGGCATCCCGAAATCGGGGCGCGAAACGTGTCCTCCGCCCATCAGCCGTTATAGCCCAGCGTGGCCGCCATGACGGCCTTGATGGTGTGCATCCGGTTCTCGGCCTCGTCGAAAACGATGCTCTGGGGACCTTCGAAGACTTCGTCGGTGACCTCCATCGCGTCGCGGCCAAAGCGCTCGCCCATCTCCCTGCCCACGGTGGTCTTGTGGTCGTGGTAGGCGGGCAGGCAGTGCATGAACACGGCCTTGGGGCCGGCGATGTTCATCAGGTTCTGGTTGATCTGATATGCAGCCAGGTCGTTGATGCGCTCGGCCCAGACCTCGACCGGCTCGCCCATGGACACCCAGACGTCGGTGTAGAGGACGTCTGCGCCCTTTGCGGCCTTGGCAGGGTCTTCCTCGAAGGAGATGGCCGCACCCGTCTCAGCGGCGATGGCCTTGCACTGCTCCACCAGTGCAGCGTCCGGCTGGTACTTCTTGGGGGCGCAGGCGGTGAAGTTGAGGCCCATCTTGGCGCAGCCCACCATCAGGCTGTTGCCCATGTTGTAGCGGGCGTCGCCGAAGTAAACGAAGTTGATGCCCTTGAGGTGGCCGAAGTGCTCCCGGATGGTGAGGAAGTCGGCGAGGATCTGGGTGGGGTGGAACTCGTTGGTCAGGCCGTTCCACACCGGCACACCGGCGTAGTGGGCCAGATCTTCCACGATGCTCTGGCCGTAGCCGCGGTACTCGATGCCATCGAACATCCGGCCCAGCACCCGGGCGGTGTCGGCGATGGACTCCTTTTTGCCGATCTGGCTGCCCGACGGGTCGAGGTAGGTGACTTCCATGCCCAGGTCGTGGGCAGCGACCTCAAAGCTGCAGCGGGTGCGGGTGGAGGTCTTCTCGAAGATAAGGGCAATGTTCTTGCCGCGCAGAGCATCGTGGCGGATGCCGGCCTTTTTCTTTGACTTCAGGTCGGCGGCAAGGTCAAGCAGACCTTCGATCTCTTCGGGAGTGTAATCAAGAAGCTTCAAAAAGCTGCGGTTCGTAAGATTCATTGTATATATTCCTCTCTATGCGCCAAAATTTGAATATTTATACTTTCGCAGACCCTATTATAATACAGAGCAAAGGTGGGGTCAAGAGGAAGCGGTTGACGCACCTGTCAAAATTGAGATCCAATGCAAAAGTCAAGGTGCTATGAAAAAATTTAACATCTTACAACTCCAGCTCCATCTTCCGCCCGCTGGGCTGATAGGGGGTGAGCCGGACGCCGGCCTTTTTGAACATGAACCGCGCAGCTACGCTGGAATCGGTGTCGTGGTACTTGTCGCTGTAGTAGACGACCTCGGCGATGCCGGACTGGATGATGGCTTTGGTACACTCGTTGCAGGGGAAGAGGGTGACATACACCCGCGCGCCCTTGAGGTTGTTGTGGGCGCTGTTGAGGATGGCGTTCAGCTCGGCGTGGCAGACGTACATATATTTCGTATTCAGCGGCTCACCCTCCCGCTCCCACGGCATGGCGTCGTCGTCGCAGCCGATGGGCATACCGTTGTAGCCCAGAGAGAGGATCTTGTTTTCCGGGCTGACGATGCAGGCGCCCACCTGACTGCTGGGGTCCTTGGAGCGCATGGCCGTGAGCAGGGCAATGCCCATGAAGTATTCGTCCCAGTTGATATAATCCGTGCGTTTCATCGTGTGGAGCTCCTTGTTCTGCATAAAAATTGGGTTCGGTGGCCCTATTATAGCGTGCTACGGCAGCTTTTACAATAAAATATTTGCCCTCAAGGCAAAATGCACAAAACAAAGCCGGGAAGTTTGGCAGGGTAAAAGCCGGAAATTTCAAATGAAATATTCAAAAATCACTTGAAGTGTGGTATTATCTTTGTAAAATATGCCACAAAAACAGAGAGAATGCTCTGTGCGGCGGAAATGAGGGAAAAACCGATATGAAATACGCAAGCAACAACATCCGTAATATCTTGATCGCAGGCCATGCCGGCAGCGGCAAAACGACGCTGACCGAGGCATTGGTCTATTTTTCGGGCGCTGCCGAGCGTATGGGCCGGGTCGAGGACGGCACCACGATTTCGGACTTTGACCCCGAGGAAGCAAAGCGGAAGGCCAGTCTGTCGGCATCGGTCGTGCCGGTGGAGTATGAGGGCATCAAGTACAACCTCATCGACGCTCCGGGCCTGTTCGACTTTGAGGCAGGCGAGTACGAGGGCATCCGTGCAGCCGAGAGTGTGCTGGTGTGCGTGTCGGGCCGCAGCGGCGTGACCGTCGGTGCGGAAAAGGCTTTCCAGCTGGCCCGCAAGAACGGCAAGGCAACGATGGTCTTCGTCTCGAAGTGCGATCTGGAGAACGCGAACTACTTCAAGATCCTCGAGGACATGAAGATAAAGTTCGGCTCCACTGTCTGCCCCTGCGTCGTCCCGGCGAAGCTCGACGACGGCACCCCCGTGTACATCAATCTGTTCAGCCAGAAGGCCTTCAAGTATGAGGGCGGCAAGCAGGTGCAGGTCGATCTGCCCGACATCGGCCACCGTTTCCAGGGCCTTATCGAGGCTATGAGCGAGGCTATCGCCGAGACCGACGACGAGCTGATGGAGAAGTTCTTCGGCGGCGAGGCATTCACCACCGAAGAGATCGTCGATGGTATGCGCAAGGGCGTCAAGGATGGCCTCATCACCCCTGTGTTCTGCGGCAGTGCTGTCAACCAGCAGGCTCTGGATATGCTGCTGTACAATATGCATAAGCTGCTGCCCAGCCCGGAGCACAACAGCGTTCTGGCTGAGGATGCCAACGGCGAACCCGTCGAGCTGACCTGTGCAGAGAGCGAGCCTACCGCTGCCTACGTCTTCAAGACTGTGGCCGACCCCTTCGTGGGCAAGCTGAGCTATCTGCGCGTCGTCAGCGGCAAGATCACCGCAGGCGCTTCTCTCGTCAACGCCCGCACCGGTGAGACCGAGAAGATGGGCAAGCCCCTCACGGTTTTGGGCAAGAAGCAGACTGAGGCCGAGAGCATCGGTGCCGGTGACATCGGCGCTGTGGCAAAGCTGGTCAGCGCAAAGACCGGCGACACCCTCTGCGACGCTTCCCGCGTGGTCAAGCTGCCCGCACCCGTCTTCCCGAAGCCCAGCCTGTTCATGGCTGTCACCGTCGCCAAGAAGGGCGACGAGGGCAAGATCAGCAGCGCTCTGGCCCGTCTGATGGAAGAAGACCCCACCCTGAGCTACGTCAACAACGCCGAGACCCATCAACAGATCATCGGCGGTCTGGGCGAGCAGCACCTCGACGTGGTCAAGGCCAAGCTGAAGAATAAGTTCGGCGTGGAAATTGGCCTCGAGGCTCCGCGTATCGCTTACCGCGAGTCCATCCGCAAGGCCTGCCAGAAGCAGGGCCGTCATAAGAAGCAGACCGGCGGCCACGGCCAGTTCGGCGATGTCGTCATCAACTTCGAGCCCTGCGACAGCGAGCAGGTCGTCTTCGAAGAGAAGGTGTTCGGCGGCAGCGTGCCGAAGAACTTCTTCCCGGCTGTTGAAAAGGGCGTCCGCCTTGCCGCTGAGAAGGGCGTGCTGGCCGGTTATCCCGTGGTCGGCCTGAAAGCCACCCTGCTGGACGGCAGCTACCACCCCGTGGACAGCTCCGAAATGGCCTTTATCATGGCTGCAAAGCTGGCTTATAAGGCCGCAATGCCCGAGGCCGGCCCTGTCATCCTCGAGCCAATCCACACCCTGAAAGCTCATGTTCCCAACGACAATACCGGCGACATCATGGGCGACGTCACCAAGCGCCGCGGCCGCGTGTTGGGCATGGAGCCCGACGAGGACGGTCTGCAGACCATCATCGCCGAAGTGCCTCTGGCTGAGCTGGCCAACTTCACCACCTTCATCCGTCAGACCACTCAGGGCCGCGGCTGGTTCACTACCGAGTTCGCCCGTTACGAGATCCTGCCTGAGATGCTGGTCCCCGCCGTGGTCGAACAGGCCAGGAAGCTGGGCAATCTGGATGAGTCCGCAGACGACTAAATAAGACATTTTCCAAGCCCTGTCGGCACTTCCCTCTGTCGGCGGGGCTTTTTTGCGGCCTTTTTAGCCCGCAGGGCGGCAGTTTTTATTGACAAGGCCGCGGCTTGCTATTATAATGAATAAGTCAAAATGGCATTCGTGTGCGGTTTTATGTTTTATGACACTCTGCCGTACCCCAAAAAATAGATAAGGAGATTTCCAAATGGCACAAGAGATCAAGATGTCCGCTGCTGGCCTGAAGGCAATGCAGGAGGAACTGGAATACCTGAAGACTGTCCGCCGCAAGGAGCTGGCAGAAGAGATCAAGGAAGCCCGCAGCCACGGCGACCTGTCCGAGAACAGCGAGTACGATGAGGCCAAGAACACCCAGGGTCTGGTCGAGAACCGCATCACCGAGCTGGAGCAGATGGTCAAGAACGCTGTCGTCATCGACGAGAGCGAGCTGAGCGTTGAGAACGTCTCTGTCGGTACTCACGTCACTATCCAGATGGAGGGCGAGGACGAGACCGAGGAGTACGACATCGTGGGCCGTACCGAGGCTGACCCCCTGAACGGCAAGATCAGCGACGAGAGCCCCGTGGGCCACGCCCTGCTGGAGAAGGCTGTCGGCGACACCGCCGAAGTCCTGCTGCCCACCGGCCTTACCGTCAACTACAAGGTGCTGGGCATTACCCACTCTGCAAACTGAGCCAAGCGGGAGGAAATTATGGAAGAACAGAAGAAGAACCCCGCACAGGGCCTGTCTGAGAGCGAGCAGGTGCAGGTGCGCCGCCAGAAGTTGGCAGACCTGCAGGCTGCAGGCCACGACCCCTTTACCCTGACCAAGTTCCCTCAGGATGCTTACTCTGCTGACCTGAAGGAAGAGTTCAAGGAGCTGCCCAACGAGACCGACAGCGGTAAGAAGGTCGCACTGGCTGGCCGTCTGATGTCCAAGCGCGTCATGGGCAAGGCAAGCTTTGCCCATCTGCGCGACGATAAGGGCGACATCCAGCTCTACGTCCGCCGTGACGAACTGGGCGACGACGCTTACGTTGCTTTCAAGAAGCTGGACGTGGGCGACATCATCGGCGTCAAGGGCGAGGTGTTCCGCACCAAGACCGGCGAGCTGAGCGCCCGCGCTGAGGAGATCACCCTGCTGGCCAAGAGCCTGCGCCCCCTGCCCGAGAAGTTCCACGGCCTGACCGATACCGAGATGCGCTATCGTCAGCGCTATGTTGACCTCATCGCAAACCCCGAGGTCAAGGAGACCTTTGTCAAGCGCAGCCAGATCCTGAAGGAGATCCGTGCTTATCTGGACGAGAAGGGCTTCCTGGAGGTCGATACCCCCATCCTGACCCCGTTCGAGATCGGTGCGTCCGCACGTCCCTTCTACACCCATCACAACAGCCTGAACATGGACATGGTGCTCCGCATCGAGACCGAGCTGTACCTGAAGCGCCTCATCGTGGGCGGCATGGACCGTGTGTACGAGGTGGGCCGCATCTTCCGCAACGAGGGCATGGACCCCAAGCACAACCCCGAGTTCACCAGCATCGAGCTGTATCAGGCATTCACCGATTTCCACGGCATGATGGACCTGGTGGAGGAGCTGTATAAGCGCCTCGCTCAGAAGATCTGCGGCAGCCTGGTCATCCCCTATCAGGGCAAGCAGATCGACATGGGCCACTGGGAGCGTCTGACCATGATCGAGGCAGTCAAGAAGTATTCCGGCGTTGACTTCAACGACTGGAAGACCGATGAGGACGCCATCGCCGCTGCCAAGGAGCACCATGTGGAGCTGCCCGAGGTTCCCACCAAGGGCGCCATCCTGGCCGAGTTCTTCGACGCCTTCGTCGAGGACAAGCTCATCCAGCCCACCTTCATCTATGATTACCCCGTCGAGATCAGCCCGCTGGCCAAGCGCAAGCCGGATGATCCCGCTTTCACCGAGCGTTTTGAGTACTTCATCGACTGCACCGAGTACGGCAACGCTTTCAGCGAGCTGAACGACCCCATCGACCAGAAGGGCCGCTTCGAGCGGCAGGTCGCCGAGCGCAAGGCCATCGAGCCCGACTGCAAGGCACAGGTCGATTACGACTACGTCAACGCTCTGGAGTACGGTCTGCCTCCCACGGGCGGCCTCGGCTTCGGTGTTGACCGTCTGGTCATGCTGCTGACGGACAGCGCTTCTATCCGTGACGTGCTGCTGTTCCCCACGATGAAGCCGATTGAGCAGTAAATTTCCAATTTAAGCAAAACAAAGCCTGAAACTTCTTGATAAACCGAGAAGTTTCAGGCTTTTTCTTTTGATGGATTTCCAGCGAGAACTACGCCATACGCCAATTTTACGCCAAACGATGTAGGATTTTGTGCAGAGCAAAAAGAGCGTTGTTCGCATCTAGCGTAAAATTGGAGCGTGTGGTGGATGGATGTAGACCTGCAAAGGACTGCATCAGAAAGTGGATTCATGGATTTGCAAACGGACAGCCGGAACTTTCCACCGCGAAAGAAGCAAATGTGAAGAACTTGGAGGTTTCCTATGAACAAACTGCTTTCCTGCTGCTACAACATGGACACCAACCGGGTAGAATCCCGGTTCGTCGACGGCTCTGCTGTTGCCATCGACTGCACCGCCATTGAGGACGAGTACGGCAATACCCCGGCACAGCGGGCAGAACTGGACTGGCTGCTGTACAACAAACCTCTGGAATACACACAGCTTGTGCTGAGTGGGGAGATTGAGCACTATCTGTCACTGGGATGTGAGCATGGCAGACTGGAAGGTTAAGCCCAACATAACAACAAATCCCGGCAGGTGTTCTACAAGGTAGGCACTTGCCGGGATTCGTTTTGTTTGATTTACTTTTCCCTTACTCCATCCACCAGATGAAAATAATCATAATAGGGCGTAGTATAGGTTTCATACCGCCCCACTACGGTAATGGTTGTGCCTTCTTCCGGGTAATCGCCATCGGTCAGCACGAACTCCACTCCCTGCTGGCAGCAGGCAAGCGCATCGTAGATGACGCAGGAATGGTACAGCTCACCAGTCTGCTCATCTGTGTACTCCTGATATTCGCCCGTCATACGAACAATTTTATCGGTGTAGTTCTCCGGGGTAACGAGCATATTGTAAACTTCTGCGTTCACAACCGTATCGCTGAGTAAGGTCAGGTCAATGTCTGCATCCATACCGGTGTGAATATCGCTTGCGCCAGCAGTGCTGCTTTCCGGGAGCTGCACAGAATGTTCCGGGGCGGGTGCAGTAACAGCACTAGAAGATGCAGACTCCGGCAAGACCGTCGCCACGGAAGATGCCGCTTCGGGCTTTGCACCGCAGGCGGTCAATGCAGCGGCGGCACAGAGCAGCAGAAAGCCCTTCAAAAGTCGTTTCATGATGCCCTCCCCAGCAGTTTTCCGGCCAGACAGCACAGGCCAAACGCCGCCATGTCAACCGCAACAATGGTCGAACCAACCGGCGTTCCGGCCAGGACGGAAGCCACGATGCCCACAAAGGCACAGCTCACGGACAATACCGCCGAGCAGATGGTGACAGCGCGGAAATTCTTGCACAGGCGCATCGCCGAAAGAGCCGGAAAAATCACCAGTGCAGAAATCAGCAGAGAGCCGACAAGGTTCATTGCCAGCACAATGATGACGGCAATGACAATGGCAATCAGCAGATTGTATCCGTTTGCATTGGTTCCGACGGCCTGTGCAAAGGTTTCGTCAAAGGTGACTGCAAAGATCTTGTTGTAGAACAGCATAAACACTGCGACCACGATGATGGAAAGCCCGATGCAGAGCCAAACTTCCGATTTTGTCAGGGTCAGGATCGAGGTAGAGCCGAACAGGGTGCTGCACACATCGCCAGACAGATTCGCCGAGGTCGAGAACAGATTCATCAGCAGATAGCCCATTGCAAGCGCGCCAACGGACACCATAGCAATGGCAGCGTCACCTTTGATTTGGGTGTTTTGTCCGGTATGCAGCAACAGGACTGCACAGGCCACAGTCACGGCCAGCGTCAGCGGCATATGGTCGGACATTCCCAGCACGGTCGCAATGGCCATGCCGCCGAACGCCACATGAGAAAGGCCATCTCCGATAAAAGAAAAACGTTTCAGCACCAGCGTCACGCCCAGCAGCGAAGAACACAGGGCAATCAGAACGCCCACGATGAGCGCATAGCGGACAAAGGGATAGTTCCAGTAAAAGATCAGCTTTTCCAACACGTTCATACGGCACCGCCTTTCCCAGCCGCAAACAGCCGCCCCTGCGGGCTTTGCAGATACGCTTCCCGTGTGCCGAAAAAGATCGTTTCACCAACATGAAGAATGTGGCTTGCGTAGCAAACCGCAGCCTGAATATCGTGGGAGATCATCAGGACGGTAATGCCCTCCTGCTGGTTCAGTTTTTCAATCAGATGGTACATTTCCGTAGTCACTTTTGGGTCAAGACCGGAAACAGGCTCGTCCAGAAGCAGCATTTTCCGGGTAGCGCAGAGGGCGCGCGCCAAAAGGACGCGCTGCTGCTGACCGCCGGAAAGCTCCCGGTAACAGCATTTTGCCAGCGATCCGATCTGCATTTTGTGCATGGCATCCTGCGCAAGCTGCTTTTCCTCTCGACTGTAAAATGGGCGGAGTCCACAACGGCTCTGGCAACCAGACAGCACGATTTCCTGCACCGAAGCCGGAAAATCTTTCTGTACAACGGTCTGCTGTGGCAGATAGCCGATCTCGTTCTTTTGCAGACCATCGCCCATCTCGATTTGCCCGGAAATAGGCTGCTGCAAACCGAGCAGAGTTTTCATCAAGGTACTTTTTCCTGCACCGTTTTCACCAACTACACAAAGATAGTCGCCTGCGTGAATCTCAAAGTTCAGATGATCCAGAATGGCCTTTCCCTCATAGCCAACGAGAAGGTTCTTACAAATGAGCTGAGACATGACGGTTCCTTCCTTTAGTTCAGAGCCTGTTTCAGCACATCCAGATTGCTTTCCATCACGGAAAGGTAGGTCGTGCCGTTTGCCACATCGGTGGATGTGGTGGACTGCATGGAATCCAGCGTCAGGATGGACTGATTCTTTTCTGCCGTGTTCTGCACGATGGTCTCGGCGATCTTGTGCTTTGCGCCCTCGATGGTCAGGACGCAGGGCAACTTCAGCTCATCCACCTTCTGTGCAAGGAAGGAGATGGTCTCAAAGCTGGCTTCCGTTTCCGCAGAGCAGCCTGCAAACGCGGCATAATAGCTCAGACCGTAATCGTCCACCAGATAGCGGAACGGGAAACGGTCGCCGAACAGCACAGTTTTCTGGGCGGCATTGTCCACCACCGTCTGATATTCGCCATCCAGAGCGGCCAGCTTTTCCAGATAGGATGCAGCGTTAGTAGCGTAGGCATCTTTGTTAGCCGGGTCGATCTCTTCCAGTGCATCGGTGATTGCATTGCAGAGAGTTTCAGCGTTCTTCAGCGACAGCCATACATGCTCGTCATATTCTTTTTCCGCGTGTTCCAGCATATCCTCCTTGATTTCATCACCGCTCATATCCATCGGATAGTAAGTCGGCCAATTCTCCATTTCCTGAGAGAGCGCATCGAAGCCTTCATTCCCGAAATAAATGTGAAAATGTTCCGCTTTGCCCGGAGCAATGCCATGATCACTGAACTGCACATACTTAGGCGCATCAGCATCACCATCGGTTGCCTCGAAGAAATATCGTACTCCTCTGCTGCCAGATTCATAGTCATAAATCTGGTAGCCCTTATATTGATAGGCAGCCGTTGCTTCAACACCGTTTTTCACAAAACACATCGTGTTATTTTCGGCATTGATTGTAATTTTGGAAACATCCGTTTTATAACCCGTTTCGTAATAGGCACGATATTCCTCCGCCGTTTTGTTCCCATTTTCTGCTTTACGTTCCATCACTTCGTCCAGAATACCCTCTTGAAGATAAGGATAAACAGACTGCCACTCACCATCCCAATCGGACAGGCTTCTATCCTGCACATCGCTATCGGCAAAGTGGGAATATCCGTGATGATGTCCTTCCTCTGCCTGCATACCGGGCATTGCTTCCTCTGTCTTAACAGTATCTTTCAGCACATCAAGCAGATTGATAACTTTCATATTTTTGTTGGTGGCTTCTTTCAAGGCATCTTCGACCCAGCCATCCGATTCACCGCCCACATAGACGAACAGGTCGCAATCCGAAATTTTGATGATATCATCTGCCGTAGGCTGGTAGCTGTGCAGGTCTACACCGTTGTCCAGCAGCATGGTAAGTTCTACATTCTTGGCATGCTCTCCAAGGATCTGTCGTACCCAGTCATATTCCGGGAAAATCGTCGTGACGATCTTCAGCGGCTTGTTGCCACTCTGCAATGCAGACGGTGCAGGAGCGGACGAAGATGCGGCCTTCCCACAGCCGCCCAAAATACCAGCAGCCAGTAAAAGGCAAAAAAATACAGCGAATATACGTTTGAGTTTTTTCATAGAAATGCGCTCCATTGTTTGATATCAAGAATCATACGGACAAGCATTTCTTAATCCGACAGTTTTACCTTTAGTCGAATCGGCGTTTTTATCAGCAAAAGCGGAGAGCAAAGCGACAGCAAGGCCGCCAACACAAAATGCGGCGCGGGTGTTAGAATGAACGGCCCGGAACCATCTTTTCCGGCGTGCAGGATATTCTCGCAAAGTTTCAGCTGTGCGCAGACGGCGCAGTCTGCCCCGGTACAGTCGTGGTGGACTTCTTCCGCGCAGAATGTCAATGAACCCAAAACGGCCAGCAGGAAACCAACCAGCAGGATCCACGCAGCGCGGCGTTGTTTTGCAGTGCAGTTCATTCCATTGCCCTCCTTTCTTGAATTTGCAACTTGGTTGCAAATTGGATTATAGCAAGGCAACATTGGATTGTCAAGTGGAAATTTTTGCGGACACTACGTTTATCGGAAAGTCATTGTCAAGAGGGTTGGCACCGTTCAGCCCTCTCTCTTTTTACCAAAGTTCCCCTTGTGTTTTCTTGCAAGCTGCCGAAAATATCGTGTTTTCAAAAACTTTTTGTTGACACGGCTCGGTTCTTGTGGTAATCTATCCCAACAATTTAATATAAACATATTTACTTAGAGTTCCAGCTCGGCTCCCAAAGGAGCCGGAGCAAGTTTTTGACTTTCTGATCGCTACATAGCAAACCCGAACCAAGGCCATCCCGGAAGGGATGGTCAGGTTCAGGTTGTTGTGTGGCGATTTTTTATTGCCAAATCCAGCGCTGAACCTTGAAAACAGAAAGACCGTCTGCATGGGATACCCGGCGATGACCCCGCAAGGGAGAGCCGGAAAACGCCGCCGGAAGGGGGCAGGAAAGCCATGCAGGGAGAACGGCTAAACGTTGATTCCTCAGTTACCAGAAAACAATGTGGTCAAATTGACCACATTGTTTTTCTGTAACGCCAGTGAAAGGAGGGTCATCTCCATGTATATGACAAACGAAAAATGGGAGCAGAACAATCAGGATTATTTGAAAGAATCGTATGAGGAAACGGGTTTTACCACCGGAGGATACGCTATCCGCAAACTTATCTGCGGCGGCTGCGGTCGGGTGTTCTACACCACCATCTACACCAAGAAATACTGTCACAGCTACTGGTGCGGCAATCAGGCCAACAATCGGCGGCAGCGGGAATACCGCCAAATGCGCCGTCAGGATTTAGTCTGCCAGTGCTGCGGTGAAAAATTCACACCCAAACGTGCAGATGCCCGCTATTGCAGCAACGCCTGTCGGCAAAAAGACTATCGAAAACGTGTTACAGATGCTGCAAGTGCTCAAAATGAGCACTTGGATAAGCGTAACGTATCCACCAAATAAAGTTCTCTCCCCTTCATGGATGAGAGATACCGGAAGTTCATCAACCTGTTACAGTTATTCAAGTGGTCAAATTGACCACTTGAATAACTGTAACGCAACCGAAAGGACGGTATGCCTATGGGAAAAAGTTCTCCTCGTAATCCGCTGTGGCCGGACTGGTTTGACGGCGAAAAAATCGACGAAGTGACGTTTTGTCACGAACTTATCCGCAATCACCCTATGAAGTGCATCGAGAACCGCTTCTTTACCCCGGACGGCCCGGTGGAAGATGAAGCCGAGCTGAAGCAGCTCATCCTGAAAGAGATTCAGGCATTTATCATTCATGGGCTTTCCAAGAAGGTGGCCAATCTGCTGGAAAGTCTGCGTATCATTGCTTATTCAGCTCCGCTGGACATTGAGGTGGATTGCATCCACCTCAAAAATGGCATCTACCACCTTGCAGACGGTACGTTTCAGGAAAGCCGCCTGTTCTGCCGAAACCGCCTGCCTGTGGCCTATAACCCGAAAGCTGCCAAGCCAGAACGCTGGCTGGCCTTTCTGAATGAGCTGCTGGAGCCAGAGGACATTCCTACCTTGCAGGAATACCTCGGCTACTGCCTTATCCCATGCACCAAAGGGCAGAAGATGATGTTCCTGCTCGGCAAGGGCGGTGAAGGCAAATCCCGCATCGGTCTGGTGCTGAAAAAACTGATGGGCGATGCGGTCAGCAATGGCAGCATCCAGAAAGTCGAAACCAGCCGCTTTGCTCGTGCCGACCTTGAGAACCGTCTGCTCATGGTGGATGATGATCTGAACATGAACGCCCTGCCCAAGACCAACTATATCAAATCCATCGTGACCGCAGAAGCCAAGATGGACGTTGAACGCAAGGGCATCCAGAGCTACCAGAGCGACATCTACGCCCGGTTTCTCTGCTTTGGCAATGGTGCGCTGACCGCCTTGTACGACCATTCGGACGGCTTCTGGCGGCGGCAGCTCGTCCTGACCACCAAAGACCGTCCTGCCAACCGGGAAGATGACCCATTCCTTGTAGAAGCCCTGTCCGCAGAATTGGAGGGCATCCTACTGTGGTGTCTGGAGGGCTTACAGCGATTACTGCGGAACAGCTACAAGTTCACGGTCAGTCCCAAAGCTGCCGCCAATCTGGAGACCATCAAAAGGAACAGCAACAACGTCCTTGATTTTCTGGACTCGGAGGGCTACTTTCGCTATAAGGCAAATTTCTCCATCAGTTCCAAAGATCTCTACGAGATCTACAAGCTGTGGTGTGAGGATAATGCCTGTCACCCAGTATCGGCAGCACGGCTTAGTTCAGAGGTCAGCCAGAACGCTGTCCGGCTGAATCTCGAACCAACCAACAACATTTATCTGCCCGGTGGCCGCAGGGTACGCGGATTCATGGGTATCGAAGCCCTTGTCCACCCGGCAGCATAAAATGATTTTTCGCAAAATACTGCCGTACGGTCTGTACGTACTGTACGCCGTACGGTAAAGTTTTGCAATCTTTCGATTCATCGTCATGTTTTGTTTTCTGCGTACAGCGTACACCTCGTACAGCACTTTTTTCTCCGTACACAACTTTTTCGCCGTGTACGGAGCCGACACCGTTCCAACGGCAAGAACGGTGTCTTAATTCTCCCGCAGGAGACGTTCCCCCGAGGGGTAGATTCCCCCGCATTGCGGGGGAAATGTCGCAAAGCGACAAAGGGGGAGCCGGTCCGGCAGGACCCCACTACACTTTGCAGCCCATAGGGATGAAAGTGTTATAGTGGGTTATTACACTTCCGAAGAAGTGCACCTCCGTCCCCCGTCACCTTCCTCTGAACCCTGAAAGGAGGGATGCCCTTGGCAAGAAATGATGGTATTGACCGCACCAGTGTCCGAAATCTCGCCGTTTCGGACAAGGCCGTTGGCAACACCCAGCAGCACAATGAGCGTGAAAAGGACAGCTATCGGAACCCCGATATTATCCCCCAGCGCGCTGCATGGAACGTCCACTTCAAAAAGCCAACCGCCAGCTACACTGACCTGTTCGCCCAACTGGAAACCGCTGGTACGATTTCAACGCGCGGCCTGAAGCCGGATGCCACCCATTATTGCGAGCTTGTCTTTGATGTCAACTCGGCCTATTTTGACAATCACGGTGGCTACGAGTTCGCCAAGCAGTTCTATGAGGATGCCTACAAAGCAGCCGTTCAAATCGTGGGCGGTGAGCAGTATATTCTCTCGGCTGTCATGCACGCCGATGAAATCAACCGTGCCATGACCGAGGCACTAGGCCGGGAGGTCTACCACTACCACCTCCATGTGGTCTATGTGCCTGTGGTGGAAAAGCAAATCCTGTGGTCGAAACGCTGCAAGGACAAGGCACTGGTCGGTACCGTCAAGGAGACCGTCATGCAGGTCAGCCGGAGTAAGAAGTGGGCATCTAAGCCTCTGCTGGACGATGCCGGAAAGCCCGTCCTGCAAAAGAACGGCAAACCAGTCCTGAAGAAGTCATACAGCATCCTGCAAGACGATTTCTTCAACTATATGCACAATGCTGGGTATACCGATGTAGACCGCGGCGAGCGCGGCAGTACCGAAGAACACCTGGCTGTCACGCAGTTCAAAGTCCAGCGGGAGCAGGAGCGGCTGGACAGCCTGACCGCCCAAGCCGACCAAAAGGCGCAGTCGCTTGCCAAAACCAGTCAGACCCTCTCCAAAAAGGAGAAGGAACTTGCCGCTGTGCAGAAAAAGGCCACGCTCACGAAAGAAGCCCTCATTCATGCGCACGATCTTGATTATATCGGCAAGCGCACCTTTCTCGGTAACTACTCGCTGACCGAAGAAGAATTCTCCAAGCTGAAAAAACAGGCCGACCACGGCTATATGATGGATGTGGAGAACCGCCGCTTGAAAGAAGAACTTTCCACCGCCAAGAAGGAAGCCGTTCGTTGGAGCAACAAGTACCACGACCTGTGGTACGACGTGAAACCCTATCTGGATGCTCTCCACCGTGCGCCCGAACTGGTGCGCGGCTTTCTGGAAAAGATTCTTGCCCCCAAGCAGGAGCGCACCATGAATGTGCAGCAGCAAAACCGTAAGCGTGGGCAGGATATAGAACTTTGATTTTCGGAGGATACCATTTGAACAAAAAGAAGAAGTCGAACAAATCCGGCTACCCGGATGAAGCAATCAAGACCCTTGCGCGTTGCTTTTATCCCTCCATGGTTGAGTTTTTCAACAGCGAGGAAGGCCAGCGTGAATATGAGGAATGGCTGAAAGAGCAGGAAGCTCTACAAGCCTTGCCTGTTGCAGCATAAAAACAGCAGGACGCTCCCAGTAAAGGGACCGCCCTGCATTACATAATATTACATCTTCTCAAAACGAATTTTGGGATTTTGTGCTATCAAATATTTACAAAATGTATCCTGTCCTAAAATTTTTAAAAGGTTTTTCTCCAAAGAAAAGCGGCTATTTTCGTCAAAATAGTAAACCACTATGTTGGCATTTTCAGTTTCAAAAAATGGCAGCAAAATGTCTTTATCCGTTGGATCTAACGAATGCCCATAAATATATACGTTGAATTCCTCATCAGCCTGGCTTGAAGGAGCCCAACTGTACTCAACTCGAATTTCTTTGAACCAATTCAAAAAGTTCAAATCAGTACAATACTTATAACGCTGATAAAATTTGAATGTTTTCAAAAAATACTCATTCAAATCTGCATTGTAAAAATCACTTCCAACCCCCATGACGATGGGGGCATTTGAATCTTCGTCTAGCCTACCATGAACATAGCAAATGTTTTTTTGAGAAAGGGCAGATGCAGAACTGTACAATTTCAAAAAAGTCGGGGTATAGTTGAACGATAAGAAGTGATCAATTTTGATTTCATCTATCAAAGATATTGGCGACTTTTTAGGAAGCTCAACAGTGTTCACCCACACTATGTATTTTTTGAACAAGCTGATAAAATCGAAAATTTGTTGGATGATTGTGTCTTCTACGTGGTTAAATTCATTTCCAGCCCAGGACCCTTTCCATTGGAATCAAGCGTCATCTGTAAAAAAGAACTTTTCGCTTTCACAACACGGCTATCCCAAAAAAGAAGTTCGTTGTATAAGCCATCATCGGCTTTTTTAGACTGTCGGCTAAGATGTTTCTCGAAATCACTTGTGTCATCAACAATCAGCCTTAGTTCGTTTTCAAAATCCACCCAACCATCTTCGCAGCGATGCTCAATATACCTGAATAAGGTGGACTTTTTCACTCTGATGAAAAGTTGATACGACTCCTCATCTATCTCATATCGTTCTCCAAGATACTGCTTGAAATCGAGTTCTTCAGAAATCTGATGAACGTAATCGGAGTATCTTGTTGGCAATCCATGTGCTAAATCAAATCCGTTGCCTACAATTAAAATATTCATTTAATCCCTCTGTGTGACTCTTTATCTTGTTTTTATTATAAAACAGCTTTCTGAAAAAATCAAACTCACATCGCTTTCTTGGACGTTCGTGTAGGAAGGAGTTGGTGCAGCGGTGATTCGATAGGTCTTGCCTGTTGCCGCATAAAAACAGCAGGACGCTCCCGGTAAAGAGGGAACGCCCTGCCTTACATAGATGTATCTCACCGAGGTGTGTCCAGTTGGGCACACCTCTTATTTTTTTGTCCTTAATCTTCTAGCCCATGGCTCCCGGCTGCATTTTTCAAATATTCCTCCGGGTCACCGTTCAGAATCAAATCGGCATAGCTCAGCGGATCATTGTAGATAAGGTAGTCCAGTTCGGTTTGCTGTGCCATAGTCACGTCCAGCGCATCCTCAACCCCGGTACAGTCGATGGAGATTTTTCTCCCATCTTGGAGAGTCAACTCCACACACCCGGTATCCATGTTAAACTTGCAGGCTCTTGCATCGTACTTCATAATCGCATCCTCCAAATCTTGTTAGTGGCTTACGGTCTATGACAAGGTATCGGAGTTTTGCGCCGTCCACAGGAACCTTCGTTGTTGTACCCGAAGAAAACGAAAAATCCGAACC
>ERZ772858.1517-NODE-1517-length-22369-cov-5.326746_pt1 | contig 22369 bp, 21 predicted proteins | sample MGYA00512136_ERZ772858 | MGnify/ENA primary metagenome ERZ772858 (study PRJEB29015, sample SAMEA2737726) | human gut metagenome | biome: human gut; feature: human-associated habitat; material: faeces | place: China | collected 2012 ...
ATGTTGCAATTATTCTTAAAACAAAAAGCTCATCTATATCTTCTACACGTGCCCAACTTATTAGTAAGGGTATTATCTGTTCAACACATCATGGTGAAATAGACTTTACAGTCCCTTTGTTTGATGAATATTTAAGAAGAATCAATCCAGATTTGAAAATTGGAAAATAATAATATGAAAGCTGCTGGTTATTGATCAGCAGCTTTTGTTCCTCTTCTCTGTAAATTACATTCAATTTACTGAAACTGTACTTTATTTTCTCCCATAAAATCACTCTCCCACTACATACAGGCAATAAAAAATGTACTTTATTCTGTTTCGAAATAAAGTACATTCTGAAATAAAGTACATTTTGAAATTTTTGTACTTTATGCTATAATCCTTGTATCTAAGCCATTTATTAACCACTAACTATAAAGTACAAAATTTTTTACTTTTAAATTTTTCGATGAAAAAGGCTAATTTCGTACTTTATTAAAAAAAGCAAAAAAGGCATCGTACAAAAATTTTAAAAGTTGAACACTTAAATTTCTCACAGTTTTCACAGAAAGGAAATGTTTATGATAAAAGGAACCTTATATGGTGTAGGAGTAGGTCCGGGCGATCCGCGGCTCATGACGTATCTGGCAGTTGACACGATTCAGAAGTGCCCGGTGATTGCGGTACCGGCGGATGGAAAGGAAAATGCAGTTTCCTATAAAATTGCCAGTGGGATTGTGGAAAATCTGGATGAAAAGGAATGCTTAAACCTCACTACTCCGATGACAAAAGATAAAGCTGTTTTAAATGCAGCATACCAGGCTGCCTCGAATCAGATTATAGAGCAGCTGGAACAGGGGAAGGATGTTGCCTGCCTCACGCTCGGAGATCCGACGATTTACAGTACCTATATTTATATCCATCGAATTGTAAAAGCACATGGTTATGCAACTGAAATCATCAATGGCATTCCGTCCTTCTGCGCGGTCAGCGCCAAGCTTCAGGACAGTCTTGTCGACCGCTCAGAACAGCTTCATATTATTCCGTCCACTTATGATATTGAGGCGGCGCTGGAACTTCCAGGTACCAAGGTTCTGATGAAAGCAGCTTCCAAGATGCCGCTTGTCAAGGCGACCCTGAAAGAAAAGCATATGACAGGTACCATGATCGAAAATTGCGGTATGCCAGAGGAGCATATTTATCATAAAATCGATGAAATTCCAGATCGGGCAAGTTATTATTCGATTATTGTCGTGAAGGAAGGGAACCATGATTGAATTAAAGCATCTGACAAAAAAATACGATCATTTTCTGGCGGTCGAGGATCTGAACCTGAAAATTGAGACAGGCGAGTTCTTTGGGCTTTTGGGACCGAATGGTGCCGGAAAAACGACCACCATCGGAATGCTCTCCACTCTCCTGCTTCCGACTTCGGGTGAAATCTGGATCAACGGAGAGCTGCTGACCCGTCAGAAAAATCAGCTGAAACAAAAACTCAGTGTCGTTACGCAGGAATACTCGATGCGTCAGGATATGACGATGAACGAGATTATGGAATATCAGGGACGTCTTTATTATATGCCGATCAAAAAGATTCGGGAGCGGTCAGAGGAATTGCTGGAATTCTGCGGGTTGATCGATTATCGGAAGAGAACCGTCCGAAAGCTTTCCGGAGGCATGAAGCGGAAGCTGATGGTCTGCCGGGCACTTTTAACAGAACCGGAAATCCTTCTTCTGGATGAACCGACTGCAGGGATGGATGCATTTGCCCGCCGTCAGATGTGGAATCTTCTGAAAAAGCTGAATCAGCAAAAGCTTACCATTCTTCTGACAACGCATTATATGGAGGAAGCAGAAACGCTTTGTGACCGTGTCGGCTTTATGTGCGGTGGACGTCTGGAGGAAACAGATGCTCCGGGGCATATGATAGAGACGCTGGGGCGGTATGCGGTTGATGAGACTTCACCAGATGGGCTGAAATCACACTATTTTCATGGAAAGGAGGAGGCAATTCAGTATTTGTCCGCGTCAGAACAGGAAACAGCGCTTCGCAGTACGACATTGGAAGATGTATTTCTGGAGACAATCGGGCAGCAGCTGGAATGCCGGTAAAAATGGGTATTCTTACTGTGTTATGGGAAAAATGGGTAGAATTCCGGCGGGATTTTTATAAAATCACGCTGGCTGCCATGATTGCCCCTCTTTTATATATTCTGGTGTTTGGTCTTGGAATCCAGACCATGTCGCACGGACAATCGTATCTGAACTTTCTGATTCCGGGAGTGGTTGCCCTGACGACCATGAACGGCAGTTTCAATGCTATCGCCCAGAATTTAAACGTCCAGAGATTGTACGAAAAAGCATTTGACCAGGTCATCATCTCTCCTACCCCGCTGTGGCAGTTCATCGCGGGACAGATCATCGGCGGAAGTCTCCGGGGATTATATGCGGGAGCCGTGATTATTCTTCTGATTTTGCCGATCGGAACGGGGCTCTGTTTTAACGGCTGGTCGTTCCTTCTAATGTTTTTAAACGGATCTGTGTTTTCCACAATTGGAGTTGTGGTATCTTTTTATGCCAAAAACCATGCCGATGTGCCGCGCTTTTCGAATTACGTGATTATGCCGATGGCATATCTGTGCAATACATTCTTTTCAGCCCGGAGTATGCCGGATGGTCTGCGCCAGGTGATTGAATATCTGCCGTTATCGCAGACCAGTGCGGCGCTTCGCAGCATCGCCAATCATGAGGCATTTTCTTATACAACGATTGGGATCCTGCTTCTGTATCTGGCGTGTTTTTCGGTTGCTGCGTCCTGGTTTCTGTATAAGAAAAAGAATTTATAAACACAGGGGAAGGAGTTTTCTGTCTATGAAAAAAATAGGTTTCATTCTTCTGGGAATCATTTGTATCTTATTTAGCAGCCGGTGGACGTTGACGGCACAGGCAGGTGCTGGAACGCTACTTTCCCTGGAGGATGGTGAATATGCCATCGAGGTAACGATGACCGGAGGAAGCGGAAAGGCTTCGATCCAAAGTCCTGCTCTTCTGACGGTGACAGATGGAACGGCATACATATCCATCACATGGAGCAGTTCCAATTATGATTACATGGTGGTAGATAATAGAAAATACGAGAATGAAAGTGCCAAGGACGCAAATTCTCATTTTACGATCCCTGTTTTGGATCTGACAAAAGAACTTACAGTCAGGGCGGATACACTGGCGATGGGAACGCCTCATGAAATCGAATATACCCTTCAATTCAATACTACGTCGATTGCGTCTAAGAGCACACTTCCGCAGGAAGGGGCGAAACGTGTGCTGATGATGGCAGCCGTTATTATTATCGGTGGCGGGATTCTGAATCATATCGTAAATGAACGCCGGAAGCGGGATTATACGGGGAAACGCCGGACTTAAATTAAAAGGGATTCGTAACTGTTCAGTACCTTCACAGTCACGCGCAGTAAATGCGCAGACCTACTGAACAGTTACAGGGATTCTTCTTTAAAAACCAGATTCGGGAGCATCCCCTTTCAATGCCTTTATCTTATTTATTATTCAGCCTGCTTTTGTACATAAAACAGGCGAGAATCAAAGTCGCAGCTCTCTCTTCTACCATCCATATACTGTCCGGAAGAGGCGTCACTGGTAATCAGTCCTAAATTCATCAGTTCGTCACCATAGTGGGTGCTTACGGCACTTTCATGTCCTTCTGTATATTCCGTGACATTGTAAAGATCGGATTCTTCCAGTCCCTGTAAATACAGCCGCGTAAACGGACCATTGGCGACATTCAGTGTCCGGTACCAGCCGACCAGGGCTTCTGTGCGGTCTTCACTGACTGCCATCCAGGCAGTGATATTGTTTTCAAACGGACTGGAAAGTCTGTAAAAAGTACCATACTGAATCAGGGACCGGTGCTGTTTCATAAAGGCGGTCTGAATTTTTAATTCAGATAGCTCATCTTCTCCGAGCTGTGCCAGATCCAGTTCATAGCCGAACGTTCCGAAGAACGCGGTATTGGCACGTGTCCAAAGAGGTGTCTGACGATGAAGCTGATGGTTCGGAGAAGCAGATACATGGGATCCCATCGAGCTGATCGGGTAACCATAGGAAGTACCGTATTGAATCCGCAGGCGTTCAATCGCATCTGTATCATCACTGATCCATCCCTGCGGTGCGTAATACAGCATACCTGCATCAAAACGCGCTCCGCCGCTGGCGCACGATTCGAACAGAATGTCCGGAAAGCGTGTGGTCAGCCGCTCATACATCTGATAAACACCCAGAATGTAGCGGTGAAATACTTCTCCCTGCTGTCTGGCGGAAACTCCTCTGCTCCATACATCACTGAGACTTCGGTTCATATCCCACTTGATATAGGAAATGGAGGTGCCTTCCAGAATCGATGCAATCTTTTCATAGATGTAATCAAGGATCTCCTGCCGGGAAAAATCCAATACATACTGGTAACGTCCGTGACAAGGCGTTCGCCCTGGAATCTGGAGGATCCAATCCGGATGCGTGCGGAATAAATCGGAATCGGCATTTACCATCTCCGGTTCGATCCAGAGACCAAACTTCATGCCGAGCGCTTCTATCTTCTGTGCCAGTCCGGAAAGACCGTTTGGCAGACGGTCGCGGTTTGCCTCCCAGTCGCCCAGTCCGGCTTTTGAGCTGCTTCTGGCACCAAACCAGCCGTCATCTAAAACAAACAGCTCTATGCCGCATTTCTGCGCTCTGGAAGCCAGCTGTAGAAGTTTTTCTTCGGTAAAATTGAAGTAAGTTGCCTCCCAGTTATTGATCAGGATTGGGCGCTCGCGATCACGCCAGTACCCCCTTGCCAGTCGGCGCCGGTACAGCCGGTGTAAAGTCTGGCTCATGTCGTTAAGTCCCTGAGAGGAGTAAACAAGCACTGCCTCCGGAGTCTGGAAGCTTTCACCAGGGTTCAGCTCCCAGCTAAAGCCAAACGGATTAATTCCTATCATAAGACGGGTGGTTCCATGTGACTCCACTTCTGCCTGAGCCAGAAAATTACCGCTGTAAATCAAGCTGCAGCCAATGGCTTCTCCCTGAAATTCGTCAGCCGAAGGGCGTTTTAAAATAATGAACGGATTCTGCTCATGGGAAGAATGTCCCCGGGTGCTGTCAATCGCCTGAATGCCATACTCAAGCCTGCGTGTGTGGAGTGCGCGCTCTCTCGCCCATGCCCCAGAAAACTGCATCCACTCATAATCGTGGTCAGGAAGATCCAGGCAAAGACTCATCGCGGTCTGAACCTGTACAGAAATGTCTCCCTGATTGGAAATAGAAGCACTTCGGGCAATGACACCGCCCTCGACAAATATTGTATATAAAAGATGCAGCTCCAGATTAGTATGGGTATCTTTTAACGTAATAATAAGAGTTTCAGCTTCCCCGTCCTGTTCAGTATAAGTAGCGGGAAGTCCCGGCAGTTTTGGCTTTCCGGATGTAACCTGATATCCAGTAAATTGAAAATCTGAATAGGTACTTCCATCATTCTGGAGAATCTCTACTGCCGGATGCCGGTAATCACCGCTTCCGTAAGTACCGTACTCCAGCTTAATATGTCCAAGTGAAAAGGTGCGATCGTTTTCATAGAGATAAGATGCCATGTCTCTGGGAGCTAATTCAAGAAGGTATGAGAAATCTTCCTTGTCACGAATCTTTTTCCCATAATACAGCTGTCCCATATGTCCGTTTGGAAGAACCATCATGATATAGCTGATGGTCTGGTTATATAAATGAAATATCTTCGATGATTCGTGATATACAATACTCATATCCTTATTTCCTCCTGTTCATCTGTCGCTTGTCATTTAATCAGATATAGACTGCTTGCTAAACTTTATTCTACCAGAAAATAGATTAAATGAACAGACTACGGACAGGAATATGGAAAATTCTATAAATTTGATTCTGTCTCTGTTATCGGTTGTGTGTACGTGTATGTGAACGGTAACGATTTATTTATAATAACGAATGGTCAGGTAATGCCCTGCGTCAATATGGTCATCCGAAAGACTGTTCATCTGGCGCAGCTCCCGTACATACTCTTCAACTGACTCCTCCGAATCTGCACAATATGTCTGAGCAATGCTCCAGAGCGTATCTCCATCTTTCAGATGAATACTGGTATAGTACTTTTCCGGTCTAGTATCTGCTTCTTCCTCAGCCATCACATACATCAGACTCCGTCCAAAAAAGCCCGAAAGCAGCATGATGAAAACAACAGCTAAAACCATAACACCTTTTTTCAACGTATACATTTGCAATCTTCTCCTCTCGTGTTTTGTTGGAATCGTCTTTTTGTATTCAAATCTGTTCTTAAAGAATGAGAAGAGATTTGAATATTATAAAAATGTCAGGAACATTTGTTCTGTATGATTACATTATACGATACGAACAAATGTTTGTCAATGATTTTGAAAGAAAAAAACAAACATTTGTTCGCAGTTTGCTACTGTTCCCGCATACGTGCCCAGTAACGAAATTTTCCGTGTCTTCGCATTTAAATACGGCAAATTTCTGTTGCCACCACCTTTTCTTACGGTATTTTCGGTTTCAAAAGTGACGTAAGAAAACGCGGCTTTGCTCGTAAGCAGCAGACACCTGCTCCCTATAAAAATCTAAATACTTTAGGTATATAGATTTTTATAGGAAATCATACATATTGCACAAAACTGCGCTGCTATTTCTGGCAAATATGACCACAAAAGTCGATGAAACTATTCGCGAAAGCATCCTTTCACGAATAGTTGATAGTTTCATTCCTATTTTTACTATCAAAATCATAATCTATGTATAACAATAATCATGTATAACATATATATAACATACCACAGAATCAGATTGACGCCCTTGTGGTTTCATGATAATCTATATACATAAAATAAAGTATGACGCAATTTGAAATTTCAGTTTAAATCGAACGTTATAAGACTTGGCGCATGATCTTTGCAAAGCACTTCTTTGAAATCAGTTTGATAAGCAGAGTATTATCTCGCGTAACTGTCTACATGAGTATGAACAGTTACCATCTCGCAGCAAGAATGTCAGGGTATTAAACAAACAGGTAACTGTTCAGTACCTTCACAGTCACACGCAAAAATCCATTAAAAATTGCCTACGGCAATGGGATTTTTGCCTGCTGACCCATGTTTTCGTACGGTCAGCGCAGTAAATGCGCAGACCTACTGAATAGTTGCTGTGAACAGTTACAAAAAAATAGATTGGAGAATATAGAATATGGGAGAAATTAAACAGGCAAACTTTCGAATCGATTCCGATACAGCGGATGCTTTCCGTGCATTTTGCGAACAAAAAGGAATGAACCAGGCCCAGGGCTTTGATCATGTGATGCAGGTGTTTGAGTTAAATCAAGCCAAATCCTCAATCCCGGGGAGAAGTGTCGAGATTGAGGAGTTTGAAACCATGGTTAAGTCCATCACCTCCGCATATCTGTATAGCTTGGAATTGAACCAGAATGCAGAAGCCAGAGCACGGGAGGAGTTCTCTTCTGAACTCCAGAGAAAAGAACTGCGCCTCACAGAGTTACAGAAAAAAGTAGAACAACTTCAAGCAGAAAAGAAAAAAATGGATGCGGAGTCCGCTTTGCTGACCAAGCAGGAACAGACACTCACCGAACAGCTAGAATCGCTCAGAAAAGGTGCTGCTGACCAGGAGCAGATCAACCAGATGCTGAAGGAGAAACTAGAAGAGGCACAAAATCAGCTGAAGAAAAATGAACATTCAAAAGAATCAGAAGAAATGCTTAAGAATGAGCTTTTACAATGCAAACAGGAGCTTCATGATACGGTACTTGCTCTCTCTCACTCTCAGAAGGAACAGGAGGTAAAGTCAGAGTCCTATCAGCATGCATCCGATCGGATTCTGGCACTTGAAACTGAAAATAAAGAACTACAGCAGAAACTCACAGGACTTACCCAGGAATTATCAAAACAAAAAGCAGATGCTGATATGGGTCTTCAGCAATGCAAAGCCCAGGGGGAGCTTACGATGGAGCGCGCACTATTCAAAAAAGAACGGGAAATGCAGGAACTCCTTCGTCAGGCAGACAAAGAAAATGCCCGTCTGGAAGTGCTGCTTGAGCAGGCAAGAGAACAGCTTAAAAAAGAAAACATTGATAAAGACGAACAATAGTTTGCATTTTGCCCGAACATATGTTACTATATATAATATAATAAGGGCTTACTATAGGCCAAACCTTTCAGTGATTCAGCTGCTGGTCCCATCAGGTGGGCGTTCGACTTGTATCCTGCCAGAATCACTGTATATCCGATATTAAAAACATTTTATATACTTCATCGACAGGAGGAATCTATATGGCACAGGGACGTATTACAGATAAACAGAAAGAGATCTTGGAATTTATTAAAGCATGCATTTTAAAGAAAGGTTATCCGCCGACGGTACGTGAAATTTGTGAAAAGGTACAGCTTAAGTCTACCTCTTCTGTCCACTCTCATCTGGAACAGCTTGAGAAGAACGGATATATTCACCGGGATCCGACAAAACCGAGAGCCATCGAGATCGTTGATGACACCTTTAACCTGTCCCGCCGCGAACTGGTGAATGTACCCCTTATCGGTACTGTAGCAGCCGGTGCGCCGATTCTGGCTGATGAGAATGTGGAGAACTATTTCCCGATTCCGGCAGAACTGCTTCCGAACAGCGAAACTTTTATGCTGAAGGTCCGCGGCAATAGTATGATCGATGTGGGCATCTATGACGGAGATCGTGTTATCGTGGAACAGACCAGTGTCGCAGAGAATGGCGAGATCGTGGTTGCACTCATCGATGATTCAGCTACCGTTAAGCGTTTCTTCAAGGAGAACGGTCACTATCGTCTCCAGCCAGAGAATGCAACCATGGATCCGATTATTGTGGATAAAGTACAGATTCTTGGCAAAGTAATCGGTCTGCTGCGCCTTATGCGGTAACCTCTTGGTTTACTGACGCTTACCTTTTGCTTATTATCATGAAAATGACAGAAGCATTATGTGGCAAAAATTAACTCAAAAGCTCTATGCTATTCGTTGACGTCCGGAGATACGGTACGCTCAATTTTATAGAATAGAGCTTTTTTGTTCGTATGATTCATTTTTGCAATATGCTTCTTTCGGTGATTAAACCGGTGCATACCGCTCAAAAAGCCAGTCTTCCAGTGCATTTAAGTTATCATCGGAATGTTCTACTTCCCGGGCATATCTCCAGGAGATTTCTTCCACATCCTTCATGGAAAGTTTCTTTCCATTTTCCAGCCATCTGACCATCAGAAATTCCTGTATCCAGCGAACAGAGAACAATGCCAGTTCTATCTTGGAACAGACCATATCGTCGTAGACAGCCCCGCAAAAATAGGTATAGACAAAAAACATTAAAAGCTGCTCGCCCAGATTTTCCCATTCTTCTTTGTGACTTCCTAAGCTTCCATATGCCTTATGAAATTCTTCGCAAATTTTATGATAGGTTTCCTCACTTCCCTGATACAGCCACTTTTCAGCACCATCCAGCACATCATCCCATTCCGGACGCAGGCGTTCCAGACCGCGTAGTACCTGCAATTCTTCTATCTGGCGTGCCCACCGATGGAGAGATGCTGCATCAATGCCTTTTTCAGCAAGACTTTCTGATACAAATTCCTGGAGTTTTTTTCTCTGATGATGAGCTTCACAGTTTCGCAGAAGTTCATCAATTTCATATTCCTTCTGCTCTTCCACCCGGATCTGATATTGTTCTGTCAGCTGTTCGGATGCCGACATTCGGAGAGTCAGAGGAAGGGATCGATCCTGTAAAATCGAAAACAGAACATCTCTTGTATCTTCCAACTGGGAAAACATCATAAAATCGAATTCTTCAAAATCGTCCTCCAAATCGTCCTCTTCTTCCAGAAAACGGACCGGTTCTTTACAGGAAAGAATGATTCTAGCCGCCTCCGGACAGGACAGGGAAAGAGATAATTCCCGAAGTCCCTCGTATTCTTCCGTATGTCTCGGGTACATCCGGCAGGTATCACAAAGAGAATCTGGTCCCAGTGCTTTATAAAGATCGCAGAGATTTTCTTCATTTAAAAATGCACAGCGCCGATTGTTCTGGTAAAAACATTCTTCATCCCAGTCAATAGAATTGCGTAATCGCGTTCCGAACTCGCTCTTTTCATCTCCATATCGCTCCAGAGAGGCTTCATCAATCACGATCTGCCATCCGGCACAGCAGCTATCCGGACAATCTCCTGCTGTACAGACAAATTTATCATAATAATGTGGTTCTAAATATCGCATTTATTTTCCTTCTTTCTTTTTATATAGATCCAGGCACATAAGGCAGTAAAAATAACAGCCGCAGCAATCCATACCGACCATACCGGAATCGGACAGACTCTTGCGTTCATCATGTTCAGTCCCTGATAAAGTGTGAAAGCACCAAATATGGAAAAAATAACAAATGCCAGTGTATTCAGCAGCCCATCGGGAGTTTTGCTCTTTAAAAGATATCCAACCAGCATTCCGAGAATATCCGCTGCAAAAAGTCCCAGAGAGCATCCAATCCATACAACAAAGGCTGATTTCATGCCTTCATTGGCTCCGAACGTGATGGCTGTAAGCTGAGTCTTATCTCCCAGTTCTGCCACAAAAAATGTACAAAAAACAGCTAAGGGTGCGAACTGAATCTTTGATTTACCGCCCTCCTCCTCTTCTTCTTCATCATCACCGGCAAGAGTCGATGCGGCGAAATACAGAAATGCAAGTGCTGCAATCATCTTAATAAGCCAGTCAGGAATAAATTCACTGACAAGTCCGCCCGCCAGAACCGCAAGACCATTCAGAACAAGAATCGCCGCCGCAGTTCCTAGTATAATATCTCTCAACTTATATTTTGAAGTCAGAGCAATCAGCATAAGCTGGGTTTTATCGCCCATCTCTGCGATAAATTCTGTAAAAAACACTTTAAAAAACAGCATCATTTTTCATTTCCTCCTAGATGTAATGCATGTTCCTTCACCGCTCACTGTCGATTATGATGTCCTCCCTTTTTTGCATCAATGCACAAAAGAAAAACTCATGTATATCAACTGACAGCTATGCATGATACAAAAACTGTCGTCCATCGATATACATGAGTCTCATTATTTAAGATTTGCCAGATTATACAGTTGCTATAATCAGAATGTTGACAAACCACACTTTCGCGCTAACTACTCCCTCATGGAATATTGAATTTACTTGATAAATAGTATCAAATAAAGAATGTGTTGTCAACGGAATTTAACGCTTTTACCTACGATTGTTTCATTCGGGTTATGATCTCATTTGCCCTTTTGTAAACTTCCTTTGGCTCCACCCCAATGAAGAATTTCTGGTCTTCATAGAGGATCTTGCCGTTGATCATGGTCATCTTCACATTCTGTTTGCTTCCGCTGTATACCAGGTTTTTCATCGGGTTGTTGATAGGTTGCATATTCGGCTGGTTCAGATCGATCATAATCAGATCCGCCTTTTTGCCTTCTGCAAGGCAGTCGCAGTCTGTCAGTCCCATTGCTTTTGCACCGCCGGTTACTGCCATTTTCAGAACTTCTTCTGCTGGTACTGCAGATGCATCCCGATCATGAAGTTTTCCCAGTCCCGTCACTAAAAACATTTCCCGGAACATATCCAGGCAGTTGTTGCTGGCTGGTCCATCTGTGCCGATGGCCATATTGACTCCGTGTTTCAAAAATGCCGTAGTGTTGGCGATGCCGCTTGCAAGTTTTGTGTTGGATCCAGGATTGGTTACCGCTGTCAGTCCTTTCCTGCGGAAGAGTTCTATTTCCTCATCGGTAAACCAAATGCAATGATATCCACCGCCCCCATGTTCAAATAAGCCCAGGGAATCCAGATAAGCTGCAGGTGTAGTTCCATGGCGCTGTACACACTCTGCCACTTCCCGTTCTGTTTCTGACATATGAGCAAATACAGGAGCCTTGTAGCGCTGTGACAGCTCGGCAATCTTTTTTAAGAGTTCTTCGGAACAAGTGTATTCTGCATGAAATCCCAGACAATACCTGATCAGCTCATCATATTGGTTGTAGGTATTAAAATCTGCCTCCACTTCCTCCAATGAAGAGGAAAAATCATTGATTCCGCTGACGAGTACACTCCGGAATCCACATTCTACCGATGCTTTAGCCATCATTTCTGTATTCAGATACATATCAAAGCAGGAGGTAATACCGCTGGTCAGGTATTCCATGATTCCCAGTTTGGAGAGCCAGTAGATATCATCCGGCTGTAATTTTGCTTCCATCGGGAAGATCTGCTTTGTCAGCCAGTCCTGCAGCGGCATATCATCCGCATAGGATCGAAGAAACGTCATGGCTGTGTGCGTATGTGCATTTTTAAAGCCCGGCATGATGAGATTTTTTTCTGCATCGATCTCACGGTCCCACACATTGCCGCATTCCTTATGAGGACCTACATATGTAATAGTGTTCCCTTCGACCCATACCTCTCCGTGGATGATATCCATATTTCCATTCATCGGAAGAATCTGGGCATTATAAAAACGAATATTCATGTTCTACCTCTTTCCTTTGTCGTAAATCTCTCCAAGTGCACGAGGAGCACGATTGTATTTTGAGAAGAAAATCAAAAGCAGCATTGTAACGATATAAGGCAGCGTCATGGCAAGATCCGAGTAACTGCTGGGCATCTGCATCTTCTGGACAAGATAATAGCCTCCGGATCGGGCAAAACCAAATAGCAGGCAGGATCCAAGTGTAGGAAGGATCTTCCAGTTTCCGAATATCATGGCTGCAATCGCCAGATATCCGTATCCCACATAGATGTTGGAAGAAAAGTTCGCTGAAATGGAATAAGCAAAGCTGATTCCAGCCAGACCGGACAGAGCACCGGATACAAGGACTGCAATCAGACGAATCCAGGTAACATTCTCTCCTGCTGCGTCTACTGCGTGAGGATTATCTCCACAGGCACGAAGATTCATGCCATAACGCGTTTTATACAGCACATACCAGGCAACAACTGCGATCAGAAGGATCAGGATCTCAAATGGATAGACATCTTTAAATGCGGCTCCAATTACTGGGATGCCGGAGAGCAGCGGAATTGTAAACCGTGCAGACACACCCAGAACAAATTTTTCCGAAGCTGCACCGAACACAAGGCGGTTTAAAAGTTTTGTAAAAAATGCAGTCAGTGACATAGCCAGGATATTGATCACGACTCCGCCAATGATCTGATTTGCCTTCAGACGGATACATAACAGTCCATATAAGAGCGAATACAGCATTCCACCTGCCATGGCACATACAATTGCGAGATAATAAGGAACCTGGGAATTGCTTCCAAAATAGCCTGCAGCCAGAACGGCCACAAAGGCGCCTATAAATGCCCCCATTCCCTGCAATCCCTCCAAAGCCAGATTCGTCACGCCGCTCTTTTCGCTGTAGATCCCTCCGATTGCCATTACGAACAGCGGGATCGCAAAGGATAAACCATCAATCAGGATTCGTTCCATCAGCTGATCCCCCTTTCTGTCTCTTCATTTAACTCTTGTTTCATTCGATTCACTTTGTAACGGATATATACACCGCAGGCGGAAAACAGCAGGATCAATCCGGTGATAACGGATGCGATCTCTGATTCCAGACCGGATGCTGAATTCATGTAGGTACTGCCCTTGCTGATCACTGTGATCAGAAGAGATGAAAATATGATGCCGATGGGATGGTTTCCTGCAAGAAGTGCCACTGCGATGGCATCAAAACCGGTGCTTGGAAGGACGCGGGGCTGAATCGAACCAAAATACCCCAGGTAGTACGTCACTCCTGCCAGGCCTCCTAATGCACCGGAGAACATCATCGCCATGATCATGCTTTTGCCAACATTGACACCTGCATACATGGCCGCTTTTCTTCCAAGTCCCACGCATTTGAGTTCATAGCCAAATACGGTGCGATCTAGCACGAACTTCACCAGGACTGCAGTCAGAACTGCAAGAAGGATTCCTAAGGGAATATCCATTTTCAAGTTTCCGACGGGTGTGTCCATCAGAGTCAGGCGGGATGCTTTCGAGACGGCCTGGGACTGCCTGGAAACCGGATTGATATAGTACGTGTTGATGAAAAAGCTGATCACATACTGGGCCGTATAGTTTATCATGATCGAAGATACGACTTCATTGATATTAAATTTGTATTTTAACCAGCCAATAAGTGCACCGATGAGTGCACCAACGACTGCTCCGACAATCAGTACGCATGGCTTAGCCACCGCTGCCGGAAGGGAACTATATCCGATCACCAGAGTTGTGATAAAACCAGAGGTAAGCATCTGACCGGAGACACCGATATTAAAGAGTCCGGCACACATACCGACTGCTACTGCCAGAGACGCAAAAAGCATCGGAGTCCAGGCATTCATATAACTGGTGAAGTCGGTCAGCATATTCTTATATCCGGCATAACTCGGTTTCGGGAGGAATCCAGCCCCCTGAAGAAGGTTACCATAGGCCGACAGAGGATTCTTGCCAAGCAAAAGAATGATCACAGCTCCAGCCAGAAGGCTTAAGAAAATGGCCGACATGGGAATGGTGATACCCTGGTATTTTTCATTTCCCAGGAGTCTGACAAGCATCTTTTTCAATCTGTGTTTAATTTTCAGCATTTTGGTGCACCCCCATCATAAATTCTCCCACTTCATTTGATGTAAGCGTTTTTGCAGCTGCTATTTTCTGGATTTCTCCATTATATATTACTCCGATGGTATCTGCACAATTCATGATCTCATCCAGCTCTAACGAAATCAGCAGGATTGCCTTTCCTGCATCTCTCTGTCGGATAATCTGCTTATGGATATTTTCGATGGCTCCGATATCCAGACCTCTGGTTGGCTGCACAAAGATCATCAGAGGAGACTGAAGTTCAATCTCTCTTCCGATGATGGCCTTCTGCTGATTACCGCCGCTCATGGAGCGGACAATGGTCTTGTTTCCCTGACTGCTCCGGATGTCATACCGGTCAATCAGTTCATTTCCGTACTGGGAAAATTCTGCTTTATCCAGTACACCTTTATGGGAAAATGGTTCTCGGAAGTAGTTTTTCAGTCCCAGATTTTCCTCCAGGGTAAAATCCATGACCAGGCCGCAGCTCTGCCGATCCTCCGGAATCGTTTGCGGATGGAGTAATTGGTGATATCGACTCCATTCAGAAGAATACTACCTGAAGCTGCCTTCTCAACTCCTGCAATCGCATCTGCAATCTCAATTTGACCATTGCCGGATACTCCGGCAATGGCAAATACTTCTCCGCCGTGGACAGAAAAGGATACATTTTTTACTACTTCAAAATGATCCTGATTTTTTACAGTGAGATTCTTTACCTCTAACACAGTCTCCCGGTAATGAGGCTCTGATTTCTCTACTTCAAAAGAAACTTCCCGTCCAACCATCAAATTGGCCATCTGCTTTGTAGAGGTCGTGGCGACATCTAGAACATCGATGAGCTTTCCTCTGTTTAAAATCGCACATCTATCTGCAATTTTTTTGATTTCCTCCAGCTTATGGGTGATCAGGATGATGGTTTTTCCATCATCTCTGAGGTTGCGGATGATCGTCAGCAGGGATTCAATCTCCTGAGGCGTCAGCACTGCTGTCGGCTCATCAAAGATCAGAATTTCAGCTTCCCGGTACAGCATTTTCAGGATCTCGACACGCTGCTGTGTCGATACACTTGTATTTTCGATCACATCGATCGGATTGACTTCCAGACCGTACTTCTTAGAAAGCGCCTCGATCTCCTGATCTGCTTTTTTTAAATCAACATAGGGAAGGATTCCAAACAGTTTGTCTTTCTTCTTTAAACCCAGAATAATGTTTTCTGTAATCGTGTAATTCTGTACCAGCTTAAAATGCTGATGGACCATACCAATATTGAGTTTTGTTGCGTAGCTTGGAGAATGAATCTGTTCTTTCTTACCCCGGATGAAGATCTCACCTTCATCCGGTTCATACATACCAAATATCATGCTCATCAAAGTTGATTTTCCGGCACCGTTTTCGCCAAGCAGTGCGAAGATCTCACCTTTTTTAATTTGAAGCGTCACATCATCGTTTGCCACGATACCTGGGAAACGTTTTGTGATGTGCTTCATTTCAATGATATATTCCGACATTTAAGCCTCCTCATTTTCTGGTACAGAACGTATTATTTCAATCCTGGGAAATCTTCCGGCTCAATTCCGTTAAAGTTTGCTGCCGGAACGATAGTTCCATCTTTTACAAGTTCATATGCTTCGTCCATCTTCTTCACGGTATCCTCAGACATGCTTTGACGTCCTTCCTCTGTTACATAACCAACAGAATCAGAATCTGCACCTAACAGAGCGTTTGCTCCCTGGAAACCTCCGTCTGCGATAGCATTTAATTGTTTCTCTACGTTCATGCTCATAACTTTCAGTACAGAAGTCAGAATAATGTTATCAGAACCGTTAGCACCATCATCATACTGGTCTACGTCACAGCCTACTACCTTTACATTGCCAGCTTCTTTAGCAGCAGTAAATACACCGTTTCCAGAACCGCCTGCAGCTACGAACAGAATATCACAGCCCTCATCGATGAGAGCTTTTCCAACAACTTTACCGGTTGCTTCATCTGCAAAGCTTCCAACATAGTTTCCACCTACATTTTTATTGGTAACGTCAACGCCTGCGTAAGATGGGATCTCTACGATCTCAACACCGGTATCATATTTCTCATTTGCGTAATTGACACCACTCTCAAAACCGTACTGATAGTTTACATTGCTTGGGTATGCAATACCGGTTACTACAGCTACCTTTTTGCTTTCAGACTCCAGTGCAGCTGCCATTCCCGCGAAGAAACCTCCTTCCTGCTCCTTGAAAGTCATTGCATAAATATTATCACATTCGATGTCATTACCCTCAGAATCGGTCGGATTCGTATCTACAAGGATAAAATCTACATCTGGGTTATCGGTTGCGATGGTTCCGATTCCGGAGAATTGGAAGCCCGGGCATACGATCACATTGTAGTCTGCAACGATATCAGCAACTGCCTGAATAACTGCAGCCGGATCACCGGTTTCCTCGCGAACCGGAGTTACGGTTGCTCCCGGATGAGACTCGATAAATTTCAGGATACCGTTGTAGTTATCCTGGTTAAAGGAGCCGTCATCTACACCGGATGGACTGGTCACGATGGCGATCTTTAAATCTCCATCAGCGTTCTCAGCAGAAGCTGCTGTTTCAGCCGTATTTTCCTTTGTCTCGGCTGTATTATTGTTTCCACCGCATCCTGTCATTAACGCTGCGGATACTGCTACACCTGCTACAATACCAAATAATTTTTTCATCAATCTTTTCCTCCTATTTTTTGTTTTTGCCAAACATATTTGCAAGACTCTCCGTATACGGTGGTCTGCAGATTCCTTTTTCCGTTACAATTCCGGCGATCAGCGTGTGATCGGTTACATCAAATGCCGGATTATAACATTTGACACCCTCCGGTGCCATCGGTTTTTCATAAAATTTGCTTTTGATCTCTTCCGGACTTCGAAGTTCGATCTGGATATCATCGCCAGTTGCACAGTCAAGATCGATGGTTGAACTCGGTCCTAATACATAGAACGGAATTCCGTAATGTTTTGCAAGGATTGCAACACCACTGGTTCCAATCTTATTGGCCGCATCACCGTTGGCAGCGATACGATCACAGCCTACGAAGCAGGCCTGGATCCAGCCGTTTTTCATTACAATGCTGGCCATGTTATCACAAATCAATGTTACATCGATTCCTGCCTGCTCTAACTCATATGAGGTAAGTCTTGCTCCCTGAAGAAGCGGCCTTGTCTCATCTGCAAATACATGGAAATTCATGCCCTGCTCTTTTCCAAGGAAGAGAGGTCCTAAGGCAGTTCCATAGCGGGAGGTGGCTAAGGGTCCGGCATTGCAATGTGTCAGAATTCCGTCTCCGTCCTTAATAAGGCTTAAACCATATTCAGAAATCGCTCTGCACATCTGGCTGTCCTCTTCCTGAATATCCATGCACTCTTTCTTCAGATATCCAAGAATCTCTGGTACAGAAGCATCGCTATGGCTTGTCACTACCTGCTCCATGCGGTTTAATGCCCAGCTCAGGTTCACTGCCGTTGGACGGGAAGAGTTCAGATAATCCTTATACTCTCTGAATTTCTTTAAAAACTCATCGTAATCCCCGGTTTCAATCGTTCCGGCCAGAACATACATTCCAAATGCCGCACAAATTCCGATTGCCGGTGCTCCCCGGACTTTCAATTCAAAAATGGCATCATACAGATCCTTCGCCGTTCCAAGGGTCAGGTATTCGGTAACCGTTGGAAGCTTAGTCTGATCAATGATGGTCACAGCTTTGCCGTCTTCATGCAAGTACACATTTTTGATTGCTTCTGACTGATTGTCCACTTTATCATCTCCTTTGTTTTTTATTCATCACTCAGATCATTTTACCGATTCGAACTATGGATTCCGTAATCAGCTGTTTAAATAACGGTGCAACACGGTCAGCTGTTTCCTTCACTTCCTCCGCACTCAAAGGCTGATCAGTCATTCCGCATCCCAGATTGGAAATGCAGGAAATACCGCAGACCTTCATGCCCATATGATTGGCAGCTATGGCCTCGCATGCGGTGCTCATTCCTACTGCATCTCCTCCAAGTATCCGGCACATTTTTACTTCATGGGGAGTTTCAAAATTCGGACCGGACAGCTGGATATAGGTTCCCTCCTGAAGCGGAATCTGAAGGTCTGCAGCAGCACCCCGGATGATCTCACAAAGGTCCTTACGGTAAATCTCAGACATATCGCTGAAACGCTCTCCCAGCATCTCCTCATTGGGTCCGATGAGAGGAGACGGTACAAAATTACTGATCTGGTCGGTGATCATCATAAAATCACCGGCTTTGTAATCATAATTCACACTGCCGGAAGCATTGGTCAGAAACAAGACCCGGGCCCCCATCATCTTCATGAGACGGGTGGGAAGAACTACATCCTCCATGGAATATCCTTCATAGTAGTGGACACGTCCCTGCATGATTACGACCGGGACATCTCCTACGTATCCAAAGACAAATCTGCCCTTATGTCCGCTGACTGTGGACACAGGAAAACCCTCAATATCATGATAATCCAAAACAGCTTCTACCCGAATGGTATCTGCATAATCACCGAGTCCGGATCCCAGCACCAGTGCCACCTCCGGCTTAAAATTAATTTTGTCTTTAAAGCACTGATAGCATTTTAATAATCGTTCATACGCCTTTGTCATATCAGACCTCCTCGTATTCTTTGATCACAACCGGATGTCCTGAACAGAGTGCAAGATGATAGATCTTTGCAGCATCCTCCACATAAACACTGTTTGTATATGCTTCCGGTAATGTTCCGCCGATAGCCACGACACCGTGATTGGCCATCAGACAGGCATTTTTCCGTTCCAGGATTGGAACTGCATTCAGACCAACCTCTGCACTTCCCTGCTGTGCATAAGGACTTACCTCCAGTTTCCCTTTTAAGAAAGGAATCATTTCAATCAGTACAACTGGAATTTCCTGATGGTTTACCGCAAAACTGCTTGCATAAGGAGAATGTGTATGCACCACCGCATTAGCATGGGACAGGTGACGGTAAATCTCAGCATGCATTTTCCACTCGGAAGATGGCTTGTGTCTTCCTTCGACCAGATTGCCATCCAGATCAATCACTACGATATCCTCTTCCGCCATCAAACTGTAATCATAGGAGCTGGGAGTAATTACGATCCACTGCTTCTCACGAAAGTAAGCACTGATATTGCCGCTTGTTCCGGCCATCAGCTTTTCATCATGGGCCTTTTTCGCTGTCATCAGCACATTTTGTTTCAGTTCCTTCAAATCTGTCATAATCTTATCGCTCATCTCCTTTGGTTTTTGATTTTCTTTCCGCTTTCCCTTCCAGGACAGGGATCTGATGTGCCTGGAACCATTCCCATAGGTCCGGATTGGTTTTTCGGATGGAATGATCCACAACCACCTGACTGAGCTGCTCCAACTCTCCGATCACATACACCTCGTTGCGTCCGATCTTCGTATTGTCCACCACCAGGATCTTATGTTTCGCCTGCTTTAATACCTGACGACGGATATCTGCTTCTTCACGGGTGGAATCTGTAATACCTGCCTCCAGACTGCAGCCGGCACTGCTGACAAATGCATAATTGATAAAGCAGGTTTTCATCTGTTCCAGTACGGTCTGTCCTTCAAACGCTTCCCGATCGCGATTCAGCTCACCGCCAAATAAAATAAGACGAATCTGCGGATTCGCATCAATCTCCTTTGCCACTGCCAGAGAATTGGTCATGACGGTCAGCTTGCCGGGAAAATCCGCTAATTGCTTCGCAATATGAAGAGCCGTGGTACTGCAATCCAGAAAAATGGAACTCTTTTCGTGGATCCATTGCATGCAGAGAGATGCAAGAAGCTTTTTCTCTTCCTGCATCACCTTGCTGCGAACCGAGATGGGAGTTTCATTGCCAAAACCTTCGTTTAAGTAGGCACCTCCGTGAACACGGTTTAATTTCTCCTGTTTTTCCAGTTTTTCCAGATCCTTTCGAACCGTTTCTTCCGTAACTCCCATTTCACGGCTCAGATCCGTCACCATGACTACTTTATTCTTCTCCAGCATGGACAAGATGTATTCTGCACGTTCGATTGCATGCATACTACTGATAGTCCTCACCTTCCAGGTAATTATAGAAAGCGGTATTGCAGAAGCGTTCAACCGGTACAACTTCCAGGCCGTCGGAGATTTCCGTCAGTTTTTCAACAACCTCATCTTTATCTTCCGGTAAGGTAAATGGATGAATGGAATACGTATCGTTCGTGATTACGCAATCATAGATCTGATGATAATCAGTCTCCGGCATATCTGTTCTGGTTGAAGAATAAAGCGGCTGCCACCAGGATGCATAGAGCAGGCCCTTTGCTTCTTCATTTCCTTCATTTTTCTTTGCGTACGTCTTGATTACTTCGTCAAAACGATTCATATCCTCAAGATTGTCGAACTCAAGCTCAAGGTCATATTCTACTGCATATACCAGTGCAAGATCTTCATATTCTTTTACTTCGTAGGTTGGAGTAGCCTCCGGGATCGGACCCCACTCCGGCAGATACTGGTAAATACTAATCTTCGGCTCAAGCTGAACCTTTGCTGTGATATTCTCGCTGTTCAGAAGCCCCATCAGCTGATGTACATGTTTGATATCAGAATGACCGTACTGTAAGGTCAGTTCCGGTAAAAAGCGGGCACTGTATGCAGCAGATTTTAATCCATATCCGGTGGTTACCTTGTTCTGTACAGCTTCTTTTCCGATCTCTGCCAGTTTGCTGTCATCAAATAAGATAAAGGAATTCCATGCCTGGTCCAGTTTCGCGTAAATGTCTGGATCATTTGACATGCCAAGGTAGTTTCTTGCGTCTCCATTTGCATTGGCAATTGCCATCAGAAGACTGATTTCATCCTCAGCTGTAAAGGCATCTTCTGCAACGACTTTTTTCGCAGTTTCGGAAGTGATGAGGCTGGTATCCAGAGCAGCAGCAACGTATCTGGCATATTCATTCGTCTCATCCATCTTTACCCCATATTGTTCAAGACGATCTTTAATCTTATCTTCCGGATAGCTAAGAGCAAGCTCTTCATAATCAGCAGCAGCCACAGCAGCTTTCACAGCAGAAAACCAGGTCATGTCCCCCTCGACAGCCGGTGCCTCATCTCCTGCTACCTTTTTCAGGTCAGCGGAAAAAGCAGCACTGTCCGGATCTTCTTTGATCTGTACATCGAAAAACTCTGCCAGGTATTCTGCCTCATGGGCATCAGCCTCTTTGGTTTCTTCCTGAGCTGCTTCTGTCTCCTGAGCAGCAGAAGTCTCAGCCGGTTTGGTCTCTGCGCCGGTCGGTGCTGCATCCTTTGCACCACAGCCCCCTACCATCGCGGTTGCGGCCATAGCAGCCATCATTACTGCAAGTTTTTTTCTCATCTCTTCTTCTCCTCTTATATGTATTTATTAGTTTTGCTACTAACTAGCAGCTGATTTATTTACATACATTATAAGCACCTTTTATAGGAAAAGCAAGTACTAATCTTTTTTTTTCTTTGTTTTTCTGTTTTTTGTTTTGTTTTTTCACCATAGGATGAGGTTTTCTATGTCACAAAAAGATCCCCCGAAAAATCGAAGGGATCTTTCTAGGAGAGCTGAATTGGAATCCGAGCTTCCAGTTTGCAAGTTTAAGTTCTGATTTAGCTAATCG
>ERZ772858.1523-NODE-1523-length-22268-cov-160.260118_pt1 | contig 22268 bp, 20 predicted proteins | sample MGYA00512136_ERZ772858 | MGnify/ENA primary metagenome ERZ772858 (study PRJEB29015, sample SAMEA2737726) | human gut metagenome | biome: human gut; feature: human-associated habitat; material: faeces | place: China | collected 2012 ...
ATGGATGGAGCTCTTTTCAATTAGAATACGGCGCACTTTTCAATTAGTATCTACAAGAAAGGGGGCTTGCGTTATCAGTCTGAACATTGCTTAGGAGTGAAGCCAACTTTTTTCTATGCTTATGCAATATAGTAGTAGGAACATGGTCGTCAATTAATTGATGATGATGCTCTTACGGTTCAAATAGATCTTAGGGAAAACTTGTTTTTAGAGCTTCAAAAGCTGGGTTTTATTTCAATATATACCATTAAATTTCGTACTTTTGCATACGAAAAGTTTGAAGGTTACGCAACGTACAGAAAGCTAAAGTAGCTGATAATTAATTCGTAACCTATTACTGCTATGAGTTGGTAACTGTAATTTATTTTCAATCACTTAAACATTTTGTAATTTTATATGACGACATATAAACAACCAGAGAAAGATAAATCCCGTATCTTATTATGGAATCATGCTGTAGAATCGCTGACTTCTCTCAGGGATAGTAATCGCATCTTGAATACAACCTATATGGAGCATTTGTGGCTGTATTGTCAGCAGCAATTAAATGAAAAACTAGATATTGAAGCTTTTATTCAGTGGAAGCAATATGCAGATATTTGTTACCAGACCAAGAAGCCGGAAGAACTCAAAATCGCTTTCTTCTGCGGTAATGAACCAGAGAATGATGTAAAACATTTGCTTGGGTTAGGTGTAAGAATAGAGAATATTTATGCTTTTGAATGTGATTCAAATTTGTTTAATCAGGCTGTAAAATCACTCCATAATACATATCCTTTACTAAAAATTTACAAGGGTAAGATTGAAGTCTTTGCAGAATTACAGAATACGAAATTTGATATTGTTTATCTTGATTTTACTGGGAGTTTATTTAAAGAATATAAGGTCGTATTAAAAATGTTGGACTTGAATGCTCTCAATGATATGAGTATTCTTGCTGTCAATACAACATATCCAGATAAGACTGAAGAGAATATTGATATACTTACCAATTTTTTCTATAATGATACTTTTTTCGAATCGTCTGTTCTGACAAGCAATGATACTGAGGAGGAAAATAGTAAGGTTCAAAGAGTGGAAGGCTGTGATGCGATGGGTTTCGATATTGAAAATTTAAGGTCAATTATTGATATGAATTTTGAAAATGCATATTCTGCATTTCAAACAGCTTTAATAATTGATTATGCCAATAGACATAAACCTGCGTATGAAGTATTTAAGCAAGATATGCTTTCAAAAAGACTAATCAATAGTAAAGTAATAGCCAAAAAGGAGGAGCTTTTTCGTAAATTTCATGATGTGCTTATTCAAGAGGCTTTTATGGATGCCCAACGTTTTCCCTCTAGTCAATATTTAGAAGATGAATTTATTGAAAAACTTAGTAATGGAACCAAAAGATCTCGGCTAGAGTGTATGAAAATAGCAGAGGTTTTCTTGCAGTCTCCATATAGCCATTCATCACCTGATTGGAATAAAATAAAGGAACATATAAAGCATGGTTCCAGTAGTGATAATGATATTGATGATGAATATATAGATGTAGATTTTAAACAAGTTGTGACACCTGAGGTCAATCAGGTGATTTCAGAGATTAATAACTGGTTCTATGGGCAATGTCGTTTTTGTGATGTACCAATGGCGCATCTTTGGCTTGAATTACTTTTGTTTCATTATGGACACCCATATCATACAAATATTGGTAACCATAAACGCTATTCGTATACAGCGAAAAAAAGAAAAATGTGCTTAGATATATTTACATTAGATAAATGTCGTGCCCTCTATGACTGGATTCCGATGCTTGAGTACTTTATTTATGATATGCAGGATAATAACCGACAGATGATTACGCGAATGTGTATTGATGCAATTGGTAAGCAACTTTTGCATATTGTTGATGAGATTTTTGAGGGTTCTGCATTGGTTGGCATTAATGACTTTGAATGGTCAATCAATAAAGAACTCCCCAATAGAGAAGAAATATCCGTTAAAAAGAATCAAAAAAATATTTTTTTACGTATGATAAAGACTCTTAGGGATAAATTTAGAAAAATCAGAATATTTTAATCTCAACATTAATATATGAAAATGTGCGTTATAAAGTTATGCAGTGTGTATCTTTTGTCTCAGATTGGCATAATGTATTGGGATTAAACTGCTTTAGAACAAAAAACAAGAAGTTTATTAAGAGCCAAAAGTTACAAAGTATATATTTCTGATTAAGAGATTTCTTTTGAAACACTAGTGCAAGATTTTATTATTTTTTTGGATAGATATCAGAATCCGCAAGATTTGTTTCAATTTATACTGTTATATTCTAATTTGGCAACAGAAAAACAACGATCAGAGAATACTTTCATATTGATGCAAATGTGCCGATATGTCTTTATGCTTATACCTAAGTTAAAACTATCTTCTCAAGCCACACCGATAATAGATATTAATAAATTTGATTTGTCTGATATATTCTTTATCACCAAAATGATTGATATTTTTGCGCAGCAAAGAGCTGTTCAGATAATGAATGAAAAGTGCATTTTTCAATTAGAACGCAGTGAGTATTCGTTTGCTTTGACTTATGTAGACAATCCGTTAGTAAAGGCTCATACCTTACTTAATCAAACTAATCAGAAAAAAAGTTTATTCCGGAAGCATTGTTTTACTTCTAATTTATTGAGTGATTTTAGAGATGAACTATACAATGCATTTGGAGATATTACAGACAAACTTTTTGACATAGTATGCAATACACAATTGGTAGACATTTGTCTTAACGACATTTCTTTTAGTGAATTCAAAGAGATTATAGAAGGGTATATTCCGGAAAAACTGCAAATTCTTCGAATTATAAATATATCACAGTTATTTATAGAACATTTTAATAATTCTTTTTTGCAAGGACTACTATTTTCTTCAAAGAATTCTGACATAGTCACTGCTATTAAGAAACCTTATAATAAGGATTTAAGAACACGATATAGACCAATATTGGAATTTAATATTGATGGAGAAAAAGAATACTTCATTGCTCCGTATATGTTTCAAGAAGCTATGGAGGAAATTTGCGGAAACTTATTACCTTTTAAAGAATTGCCTTCAGAATGGAGGTCTAACCAATTAATAAAAAATTTTACAAAGAAATTATTTCAAGAGCATGATAAGTGGTTAGAAGATTTAGCCGCTAAAATATTCGAACGGGATAAATATCCATTTCTAAGAAATAAAAAGTCTATTAATAATATTTCATTAGAAAAGTCCATTGCGTATATTGGATCCACAAGATTTCCCAATTCTCGGGTAGGTGAAATTGATTTTATTGTCATAAATAAATCAACTCAAATAATCTACGTAATTGATGCTAAACACATAAAAACAAAATATCATCTTCAATCTTTTGCAGCAGATAATTCCAAATTTGTAGAGGAAAATGGTTATAATGATAAATTATCATTTAAGGTAGATTGGATTCAAAAACATCTATATGATGTTAGTAAGGAGTTTGAATGTGACTATTCCAATTATTCTGTACAAGGAGAATTCGTTACCGAAACTTTTGTATATTATAGTATCTCATCGCAATTTCCAATTATTCCCATTGATTGGTTAAATAAGTATCTTAAGACAAATGATAAATTATGTTTCTTACGACAATGACTCACAAAGTTGCAGGTTATTATTATATTTATAAAAGTAACTATTCAGTATATTAATAAAAACAATACAAAAGAAGTATCTATTATTAGTTGATTATCAGTATTATACGCTCTAAACGGTAGAAAAGTGACCGTATGGATTCTGATTAGATACGAAAAGGTGAATATTTAACGTATTTAACTTTCGATTACACCATATTACTCTAAATGTCAAGAAAGCATATTATAGTTGAGTCTACTTGTGACAATAAACGAGTAAATGTAATACCTATGCTTCTACATGCAATTTCATTTATTCTCCTGTTTCTGTTTTAGCCTTAGCTCAGTAGGAAAATCACCTGTCTGGTTCTTGACGAAACGGGTAAAGTGGGCAGGATTGTAGAAATTCATTTGCTGTGAAATCTCTGCGAAAGTGAGGTTTATATTTTACTGACGCAGTCACAATATAAAGACCCTTCAAAACTACCGAAGTAAAAACTATCTTTGCACATTTCTTTTACCCGTATTTTCTGACCCTCTGATTTCTTCGTGATAAAGATAATTCACTATCGTGGGATGTCCTTTGGGACTTCGCTCGTAAGGCAATTCATTATCCACATACTTGCATTGAACCTCCTGCGCCATTTTTGCGGCCTCTTGCTCCAATTGCTTCCAATATGTTCGGTCATTTTGCGAATAGATTTCTTCATAAAGTGGGAGCAAATGGGGATAGTGTGATTTGATATAATCCATAATGTTGGCCTTAAAACCACCCCGTAGATTGAGGTTCTCAAGCCAAAAGAGGTCGCAAATGTCTTTCACTTCATGAAAAATAGCCTTGAAATCGGTGATTCCAGGGAAGATGGGCGACACAAAGCAGATGGTTCGGATGCCCGCCTCGTAGCACTTTCGCATGGCTGCGAGGCGTCGCTCTATGCTCACGGCCTTGTCCATGTCGGCACGGAATGGCTCATCAAGCGTGTTGACCGACCACGATACGGTGACTTTCTTCACTTGGCGGAGCAGGTCAAGGTCGCGCAGCACGAGGTCGCTCTTTGTACAAATGAGTATCTCCGCATCGCTGTCTTTGAGTTCCTCAAGCAGTTTACGTGTCCTGCGGTACTTTGCTTCTTCAGGATTATATCCATCGGTCACAGATCCAATAACCACCCGTTGTCCGGCATATTTCTTCGGATTCACGATAGCAGGCCAATGCTTCACGTCCAAGAAAGTGCCCCATTCTTCCTTATGTCCTGTGAAGCGCTTCATGAATGAGGCGTAACAATACCTACAGCCATGGGTGCAACCCACGTATGGATTCACCGAATAGCCTCCTACTGGGAGGTTTGACTTGGTCATGATGCCACGAACCTCTTTCGTTTGAATGAGTGTTTCTGTCATTTTTCTACAATTTTAATTTCTTTCATCATGCTATTTGTTTTGATTACGAGTGCAAAGGTAGTGCATAAAACAAAGACACATTATACCATTAACAATATATTCTCTATCATTTTGATAAACCTGTCTGCCACTAAATATGGTTTACAGCTTATGAGCGATGATTATATTCTTGAACTGCACAGAGTTGTCATTTTGTGCGCCATCCTCATTCATATACACCATTCCTATAGTCCTCTTGAAAATTTCCGCATGTCATGCCCGTCTGCTGCTTGAAGAAGCGCATTAGGTGGGATGGTTCAGGGAAATTGAAAGCATAGGCTATCTCGCTTATTGACTTGTTGGTGAACAAAAGTTCGTTTTTTATTTCTGCCAATAGTCGCTGTTTCAGCAAATTCATAGCAGATATTCCATACTGCGCCATCACACTATGGTTTAGGGTGATTCGACTAATCTTGAGCAGCGAGGCGTAGTCTTGCACACGCTGCAACTTCCGAATGTGAGTTTCCATCAGTTCTATAAACTGAAAGGCGTAATTATTTTTGGGAGCCGCAAAAGGAAGTTGATACTCACGAGCGTAATGGCGATTCATCGTTGCCAGCAGATAACAAAGCACACTTACGATTATGTGGTAGCTGTCGGCTTCAGGCTGCCGAAGTTCTGCCCCTATTTTCTGAAGCAACCACTGATATTCTTTGCACTCTGCCTCAGAACACATCAAAAATGGCGGTGTTTTGGTCTGCTGACAGTATTGCAGACGATAGACAAAGAACTTGTCGGCAATGAACGTTCGCATAAAATCCTCGCGGAATATTAGGAAATCATAGTCGAGAGCCTTCTCATCGATGTGCCACTCCTGCTGCTGGTGGGGCTTCACGAAGAGCACCATACCATCTTTCAGTTTTATCTTTCTGTAGTCTATCAGCACGTAGCCATTTGCTTTCCTGATGAAAAAGATTTCGAAAAAGTCGGTCTTGAACGCTTCATACTCCGTAAGCACACCGGGACGCTCTCTGCCGTGCGCCGTGTTGATGAAGAAATCCACACCACACTCCGTCTTGCTAAACGGCACTTCTATCAATCGCTGTCGTTGCTTTGCCATAATCTGTTATTTTGGGGCAAAGTTACATATTTTCGTTGATTTATCAAAATGACATAAATGGCGGATATAATGGTATAGTTAAATTTAACGTTAAAGACTACCTTTGCACCATTATTTAAAACCTCAAAACCATTAAGATTATGAAGATTCAACAGATTAGAAATGCCACCATCATTATCGAGTATGCAGGAAAGCGATTCCTCGTTGACCCCATGCTCGGCGGTAAAGGATCGTTTGCTCCATTCCCGTTCTCTCACCATCAGAAGCTGCGCAACCCGCTCCACGACCTGCCGATGAAGGCGGAAGATATTGTCCACAACATAGACTGCGTATTGCTTACCCATCTGCACCTTGACCACATAGACGATGCTGCCTATAAGCTGCTGAGCAAGTCGGTTCACATCTTTGTGCAAGACGAGCAAGACCGGAATACAGTCCTTAGTCATGGCTTTACCCATGTGGAAATCATTGGCGAAGACTCACGTTTCGGCGACATCCGTCTGTCGAAGACAGAAAGCCATCACGGCCACTGGTGGATGCTTCCCGCAGCAGGTCACACCTGCGGCTATGTGCTTCGTCATGAGACAGAACCAGTATGCTACTTGGCTGGTGACACTATCTGGTACTGCGGCGTACGTAGAAATATAGACCGCTGGAGTCCGCAGGTCATCATCGTGAACGCCGGCGGAAACAAATTCCATCTGGGCGGACATGTCATCATGCACATTCCTGATGTATTAAAGGCAATGGACTATGCGCCAGCGGCAACCTTCGTGGCAACCCATCTTGAAGGTGTCAACCACAATCAGGTTACCCGTGTTGCCCTGAGAGAAGAAGTAATGAAGTGCGGTAAGGCAGACCGCATCCATATTCCCGAGGACGGAGAGATTGTAGAAATGTAGATTTGCCACACAAAAACATCCATCTTATTACATTCTGATTATTATTTGTATCTTTGCACTTAAATTGCGAAAATTTGCCATTTTTGCACGCTGTCATTCAATTATGAATACACCGATGCAAAAATGGCAAATATTACATGAATATCCTATTCAACAAATCTTTATATTTGGGAATCCAGTTTTCTGCCTGATAATCGTAAAATCGATCATCAGCATTAATGGCAAAGGGGATCCCATACTTATCAAGCTGCTGGGTCATGAATGAAGCGAATTCTATCTGTTCCTTTACACTATAATTATCGCCTTTGTTATAATCTCCAGGCATCCAAGCTCCAACCCAGGTGTAAATACCAGTTTTCTTTTGCCAGTCAACTGCAACCTTGATACTTTTCTTTATCTGGTGCTTTTCCTCTGCCGTGCCTGTAGTCCAGCGTTTTTTGACGTTTGTCTTGCTGGGACCTGCAGCATAGAAATGCCATTCAGCCATCAGATAGCCATTGCCCTGCGAAGGAATCTTCAAGTATTGAAGACCTTCGGGATGAGACAGTTTCGAAGGTGCAATAAAGATGATTCGCTTAGGATTGGTCTTGCGAATAGCCGTCACACAATCCTCATAAAGGGAGTTGAGTTCTGCCACATCCTTTTTCACTTTGTCCGAAGGCTCTACAATCAAATCAAACGAAACCTTTGGTGAGAGTTCCTTACATCTTTCTGCCATCATCTTCCACCACTCTACAACATTCTTATGCTCCTCTGCATTCGGATTCTCCTTATAAGGTTTGGCTGAGAAGGCTATAATCGGAATCAGGTCATTCTGCATGCAGGTATTTATCTGCGAAAACAGTCTCTTGAAATCCTCGTCTGTGAAACGATAATGATGCAGGCGGAATCTTACATGCTTGATTCCTTGCTGTGCAAATCTCTTTACAGCCGTTTCCGAATAGGCACCATATTTGTTTTTCTCACTTCTTCCCCACCAATCTACATCTATCCCCTTCTTCAGCATCTGCTGATAGTCGCGTGGGGCGATGGCAGAAGGCTGGGCATTTGCTATGAATGCTGTCAAAGTCAGCATCAGACTTATAAATAATTTTCTCATGATTTTATTGTTATCTATTTTACATTTTAATGACGTGGTCACAATATAAAGACCATCTAAAACGGTTGAAGTTAAAATGAGGACTTCTTTTTCCTTATTATTAACAATCATCGCAGCACTCTATGTTTTATCCGTGTAACAGTTCCCAATCCTGCCTTTTGTGTTCCGTCCCAATTTGTAAGTTGGTCGGCACAACCATTAGAGCCACCAAGTGAAACGTATGTGTCTGCACTGCATGACATGTGGTCAACAAAAGTAAGGAAGTTGTCAATGGCGTTGTTTGTAAATTGAACTTCATTCGTGGCGAAGAGTTTTGTCCAATTAGTGACACATTCCTGCTTGAAGTCTGTAAAACCATGCCAAGACATATCAGATAAGAACCTTTTTGCTGCCGATTCTATACTGGCTTTAGAGTCCAATCCAATATTATGCTTTACAGCAGATGCCATAATGCCATAGTATATGGAAGCCGATTCTTTCTCGTTGAAGTTGACTCTGTCTGTTTTTGCAAAGGATGATAAAGCTTCATGTCCCTCATGGATGAACTTGTCAAGCACTCCTATGTATCTATTTTGACGAGCCATGCTTTCACGTTTGGCTTCGGCTTCTTGCCGAGCCTTTTCTTTTGCTTCTCTTTCCTTGCGTACTTCCAGGCGTCTCCATGCGTCTGTCATTTCTGGCTCCTGCCAAATGGCATTCCAACGAGCCTTCAAATCATTGTACATTTCCATAAGTGTGGTATTATAACTTTTGGCACTGGCGAGTTCTTCCTTCGCATAGACAAGTTGAGTAGTCACTCGCTCCACAGCCTTCTCGTCAAGTTGGGATATGCGTTGTTTGACTTTGTTGTTTTCAGTCTTTAGCGCATCATTCTCGGCACGAAGCGACTTGTTCTCCTCTATCTGCTTATTGAGGTTCTGCATATAGTAAGTGTATGTCTTGTTGACAGACTTGCGTACACCTTCATTCTGTTTGTCACGTTCTGCATTGATGGCTGCAACAAGAGCTTTGATAGCTGCGTTGATGTTGTTTACACGCTCCTCACGCCACGCCTTTTGTCCGATAATAGTAGGAATTGGGATGGCAAGTTCTTTCTTTACGGCATTCATCGCTTCTTGAACAGGAACCTTGATGTTGAGAAAAGGAATGGTCAGCTCCTTCTTGTCGATTGTGGCAAGCACAGCATATTTCTCCACTTTGTCAAGAGCAACTTTCGCCTGACGTTCCGCCTCAAGTACCACCTTGTTTTTGTGCTTGCGTCCCCGTTTCTCTTCCTCTGAAAGTTCATCATAGGAGAAGCCTCTTGCCAAGCCATACTTATGACCGACCTTGTTGTAATAGTCGGTATGAAGTTGTGATAAATACTGTGACTTATCCTTTGCTCGCTCTCCCCACACTTTGGCATAAGAGACCCTTTCAACAACACCCTTTGCAACTTCCGATTTTGTGTAGTTGTCACGTTCTTCTTTTGGAAGTGCTCTCCATTCTTTGGTTGTAAGAACATTTTCTGGATTATCCTTGTGAATGTATTTGCTTCCGATGCGCCCACGTTTCTTTACTTGTTCAACAGGCACGGTCTGCACATGGGCATGGATGCTTGTCTCGTCACAATGCACATCAAAGCCGATGACATTCTCTTCTCCCCATTTCTCACATGCAAAGCGGTAGGTGTCCAATGCCCAGTCATAGATGCCTTTTTGTAATGTCACATTGCTGTGGTCAGCATTTGGATCTGATGTGTTGAGTTTCTGTCCACCAAAGGCAAGCCTGTTAAGCACATCATGGTCACCACTGAAGATTATGCCGACAGTGCAGTTCGGACTGTTCCTTGAAACTTGGTCGGGACGCTTGGCATCCATATACGGCTTGAAGCCAAGTTCATCAAGTCTGTGCTGCAAGCGTTCATGCAACGGCACCGACTGGGAACCAAGAGGCACTATCTTTCCATCCTTGACTATCTCAAAGTTGAGTCTCTTGCGTGAGTAGTTATAATGGTTGTTCTTGTCTATGTCCGCGTTTTTGAGTTGGTAACGCTTCTCGTCCCAACCTCTGCGTTCCGCCTCGTTGCCCACTTGGGACGAGAACGATTTCTTGTCTGTGCCTACATGGATGGCGGCACGTGGTATGTTTCTTTCCATAAGAATTTCATTTGAGCTTGTAACGTAGTTCTTGTATAATTGGAGACAGGTCTCGGGCGGAGCCTGAGCATAATAGAAGGACTTTTTAAGTGAACAGCGTCAGCAGGTGAATCTAAAAGTCCCTATTATGTTTAGGACTTTTGTGAAAGTCCGTCACGCAAGCGTGCTCGCAGATTCTTATCAACTCTGCTATGGCTCTTCCACCAACACCAACCCAAGACTGTCTATCAAATGTTGGAGTGGTGGATGTTGCTTTATCAGCCTTTGTAGCGCCATCTGCGGTGTTTCCGTCATCAGCAGGAAGTCGGCAATGTCAAGACCATTGGCCTTTTGTTCATCGGTGGCATTGTCTTCCAAGATGTTGCTGACAAGAACTTGCTTGCATATTGATTGCAGCAACGGAAGTTTGCTTTTCCACTTATCCGTTGCCCCAAGGTCTGGAACCAAAACAACCTCCCGACCGCTTAGGACCTCGACTGCATCTTTATTGAAACATCCATTCATGCCTCCAGTAGCCAACCATACGAAATCAGATATGAAGTGGGTGGCAATGATAGCTGTCTTTTCGCTCTCCACGATGGCTATTGTCTTGGTCATGGCTTTATCTGTCAACAGATGTTCGCCAAAGAAGCACTGCCGAAGTGTAAAGTCTGGCAGTTTTAGTTCCGAGTGTACCCAAGTTACCAGGCTGTGTGGTTCCTTGATGCGGTGTCCTGTCTTGTCATCATACTTCATTATCTTGCCAGTGCGCACACTCCCATTGACATCTATCTGCCAAAAGATAGTTGAACCGCCCCATTTCTTTGAAGTTCCGACCTTGTACAAGGCAAACAGCCGTTCTGTCTCCTCTTTGCCAAAGACCGTTGAAATGTATCGGTACAAAGGATTGACAGAATAGCCATGCAGTGTTTGCTCCACCAGCTTGCTATCAATGAAAGTTGGAAGAGGTTTCTCTTTCCTGCACTCTTTGATTGGTGTCTTATATCTCCAATCATCATTGCAGTTGGCATCGGGATTGTCCTTGAAATAATCAGATGGAGAATAATGGTAGCCACAACTCTGTTCATGGTCACAACGCCCCACATTGTCAGGGAATACGATCTGTCCTTCCTCGTCAATATATCTTGCAAAGCAACGCTTACGTCCACATTGAGGGCAAGCATATCGGTTGCCCAGCTTGTATTTCTGTAGATGGAATCTATACTCACTCATAGGGCTCTGCACTTGTTGCACCTTGCACTTTCTGCACTTTTGCACTTGTTTGGCACAAAATGCAGCATCTTTTGTGCAAGAGTGCAAGAAGTGCAAAGTGCAAACGGTGCAAGGTGGTGATTCTACTTCTGTACTTTCTCATAATTGCCTTGCTTGTCTTTGATGATAAAGTTTCTCTGACAGAAGTCTTTGAGCATATACATGACAGTACGTCTTGCAAAACCGAAATCCGCTCCAGCCTTTACTGCTTCAGCAGTTACGAACTTGTTTCCCAACGAGTCAAGTACCTGTTTCTTCACAGGGTCGGTAGCCTCGGTTAAAACGAGGTCATCCATCCTTTTGTATGACTTCTCAAAGTAATCGCTCATCCGTATGGCTGCATTCACGGACTCCGCATCAACAAAATCCTTGTGAGACTCATCACAAGCCCAACGGAACAGTTGGAATATCAAGGCAAGTCGAGCAGTGTTCAAAGGAACTTTTGCAGCACGTGAGTCTATCATTTTTTCATCCGTAATGGCATTCTGCCGTTCTATATCCTCATTCTGCCAATCATAGAATATGTCAATGGCTTCATCAGAGAAGTCAAGAACATTGAAGATGCCTTCCGTAAAAGGAAGAGCCACAGCCTTGTCTATAATCTCTTTCCATACACGGAATGGTCTTTCAATGATTGCAGCATCTTGTTTTGGAACCTTAACCCAAGGAGCAATCTTCAAACCTTTTGGGCATGTAATCAGAAAACGGTCAAGAAAACCATTCTTCTTGAATCCCATATCATAAAGTTCATGCACAATACCAGTCTGGATAGTTCCCACAATCTGTATGCAAGGATAGTCAATGCGTAAAGGACAATCAAGATTACAACGAGATACATCTACTGGCAAGCCATTGTGAGCCGACAGCATCTGTTGTACAAAAGAACTATTGTTGTATCGGTTGATGGTGTTGAATAGCCCCATTATCTCATCCACCACAACTGCCACACCTCTGAGGTTGGCATCGTGATTGCGCATCAGAATCTCTGGCGTGAAGTCATTCATGATATTCTTATGCAGGACTGGTACAGGAGGTAACGATTCCCATTCAGTCCGTTTTTTGCCCTTGTTTCTCTCCACAATGGCTGCATACTCATTCTTTAGAGCCTTGAACTTATGGTGCTCCTCAGTATCAATGTCGTGCAACGGCTTGTAGGCAAAGTTCAAAGGTGGAGTCTTGCCGACTCCTGGTCTGCCAACAAGAATGACATATAGGATAGGTGAAGTAATCCAATTGCCTTTAATCCGGATATAGCAGGAGTTGCCGACGGCTGCTGCCATAGCGGATATAAGGGAAGTAGCGGTAAACTCAATGGAATAGTTCTCCGTCCTTGCCAAATCAAGAATCATCTGCTGCATCTTCTGGGGGAATACGTCAAGAGGAATTCCAGAAGTGGCTACGCCCGAAGCCTCCGAGCGTAGCTTGTTACAAATTTCAAGCGCATCCATGACATCACCAGTTTAAGGGTTTCGGCTTGCGCTTGTTTCCTGCAAGAATGGCTGCATTCTCCTCCTCAGCTGTAAGAGGTACAGGATTCTTGCGGTTAGTCTCCAGCCACTTGTCAAGTTCATCTTGATAAAGACAGTAACGCTTGCCCGGCTTGGTGGCAGGAATGCTGCCGTTTCCAAGTTTCATGTAGAGAGTTGCCATCGGCATTTTCAGGTATGCCGATGCTTCCTCTACACTCATAGGTATGTGCGTGTTCGCCTTGTGTGGCTTGTTCTGTGATTGCAGACTGATGATCATCTGCTTCATGCCCACCACTTCGTCCCGAAGCTGGGCAACGACCATTGGAAGGTCGTTGAAAGTTAATTCCTTTGTCATATACAAGTTGTTCTAAAAAACTGGGACAAAGGAACAGAATGATGCTTCCGTTACTGAGGTTCGTGACAGTCATTTGTCATTCACGAAGGAATAACTCTAACAATTGGGATTATTCTGGAGTTTCCTCCGTCACATCATGAAAATCATGTCTACCATTAACTGGCTCATCAATCGGAATGACATCATTGGAGCATGGTGCTTTCAGGTTCTTCAATGTGCTGTAGTCCAAGCCTTCAAACGGTTTTGGGAACAAAGCCTTGATAAAGGCTATTCGCATTGCCATTGTGTAATCACGCTTACCCAAACGTTCTGCGATATTCCAGACAAAGTGTCTGAGTGGGATATTCTCAACCGTCTCCTTGAAACGGTTTATTGCTGTCGGGGTATAGTTGGTGTCGTTGCTCCATTCCTTGACAGCCTCAATTACCTTGTACAAATCTTCCTCATACAGAAACCTTGACATGGTACGATGTACATAGTCAAGTACGGCTCTTGTTCGCTTGTCCTTTTCCTCCTGTGCTTCTTTTTCTTGTGCCTCTACACGCTTGGCATAGTCCTCATGACTGTATTTTACAGACTCTGTTTGTGGTAATGTTTGCTTTGGCTGTTCTTGTTCTGTTGCTGGCTCTGCTTCTACAACGTTTTTCTTTGTCTTGCTGTTGCTACCAATGGTCATCAGTTCATAGGGATAATTCACCATAGAAATGAATATCGCCCAAAGCAGGATGTTGCTCCCTACAAAGATGATTGACTCGACAAACAGACTTTGGTGAAAGTCATTGCCTACATACATAGCCACGACAAGAGAGATGGCGAGAATTGCAGTACCAACAAAAGCGTAGATGGTACAATCTGAAGTTGTCTTGTTTTCTATCATTATTGTATTCGTTTTATTGTTATTCGTTCAAAAACTTCCACAAAGTTAGATGCAGAAGCATGTAAAAACCGCATTTACGTTCTCTGGCACTCTTTCTTTTACGCTTTATTAGCGTTCTAATATGATTTCATACTCTGAATCATACTTGAAACAGCTCGTTAGTGCCAGTTGCTGCTTATTGCTGGCTACAAAGGTAAGGGCAAAGAAAAGGGATATTTGCAGTTCCTCCTCAATATCAACAGAAATTGGAATGAATTTGTCGAATTGGTTCTATCCATGACAGCAAATAGAACCAACAAAAAGAGAAAAGGACTATTGGAACACTATAATTCCAACAGTCCTTTTCTGCGTGTTATTGTCAAATGGTTACTTCTTCAAGGTGATACAGCCAACCGAAGCACGCTTCTGTGCATCGGAAATCTTGGCATACACTTCTGTCGTTGCCACATTCTTATGACCGAGATAACGCTGCACAACCACAATACTTGTCCCTGCGTCCAACTGGAGACAGGCAAAGCTGTGGCGTGAACAATGATAGGAGATATGCTTGGTAATCCCTGCATCTTTCAGCCAATTTTTCAGCGGTGCCTGTGTCATGGAGTCTTTGAAATCAGGGAACACCTTGCCTCGTTTATCCGGTGAATAGCCTATCAGTTCCAAGGCTTCCTCACTGATTGGGTTATGCACGATGTCCTTTGTCTTCTGCATTCGTGTAGTGACATACATCACACCATCGCTGCCGTATGGCTGTATCTCCTCCCAAGTGAGTTTCTTGATGTCGCTCTTTCTCAATGCCGTAAGACAAGAGAACAGGAAGGCTCGCTTCAAGGCAGGAGCAGAGCATGGTGTGGATGCCAAGCGGATAACCTCGTCTTGTGAAAGATGCTCTCTGTCTGTCGGAATGGTCTCGATGCGTTCCAGAAACCCATTCGGGTTCTCCTTTATCTTTCGGTCACGAAAAGCTGTATGTAACAAGGCACGGAACGTTGACCAGTAGTTGGCTGCCGAATTGATATGTAGCTTTCTGTTCTTATGCAGTCCCTGTGGTGCTGTCAGCAGATACTCACGAAATCTGTTGCACAAGTCCACGTTTATCTCCCCGAAGGTACACTTGCCTTGCGTGAAGGTACGAAAGTGCATATAGACGTGTTGCCACTTGGAGTTTTTCTTGTCTGCCAGTCTCTTAAAGTAGGCAAGGAAATCGCCTTTCATCTTCTCCTTATCGAAGAAATCGTAACGCTCGTTGACAATAGACTCAAAACGACGGCAGCGTATCGCTTCTGCCCTTTCAGCAAGGTTCTGGTTATACTTTAGTTCTGTCTGGTTCTTTGGCTTGGCATAAATGTAGATGCCAAGCGACTCATGGCGGATGACTTTCATCGTGCTCTCGTCACGATAGCCTGGATAATAGTCAAGATAATAGGACAGCATGCTTCCGTCCTTGATTTTGCGTGTACGTAATGATACGGTCTTGCAAATGTTGCTCATAACTGATATGTATTATTGATGATTATTCGTGGTGAAGTGTCTCTTCACGGCTGCAAAGGAATAAAATGATGCTTCCGTGACTCCAATTATTCATAGTAACTGATGGATAATGCTGAAATCACTTGCTTTCACAGTCCTTTTGCTGCTCTTTCCGCCATTGCTCGCTCCACATCCGTCCTCAAAAGCAGGTTCTTTACACCCACTTTTACCTTGCTGATATGATGCACTCTTACAATATGGCAGATATTGGCACTTGTCAGACCATACAACTGCTGCACTTGTTCTGTGGTATAATAGCTGTCATCGTTCATGAGGTCAGTCTTGCGAAGTTCTTCAAGATGCTCCTTGGAATAATAGGTGCGACCATACTCTCGCTTAGTCGGTATCTTGTGACGATAGGTGTATGCCCTAAGTGCCGACTTGCTCATACTGAAAGCATCCTCTACATCATCAGCAGTCATCCACTCGGTGATGCTGTGGATGTCAACGGCAGTACCGAAGAATTCATCAATATGTCGTTTGCTGTAATAGTTCTTGCCAGCGATACGGCACATCGGTATCTGTTTACGTTTGGCGGAGGTGTAGAGCCAAGACTTCTTGACCTTATAAATGGACATAACTTCCTCACCAGAATAATAGTCAAGCACCTCATTCTCCTCTTTCCCTTTTGTTGGTTCCTGGTTTTGTGTTGGCTTTTCTGTTTTTACCTTTTTACTGAGCTTGCTCTTGCTGGCAGGAACCACACGCTTGTAGGGATGACCCTCAAACATCTTCTCTATATCAGATTTTCTCACGAATGCCATTCTGCTGCTCAATCTTGATGCCTTCAGCTTGCCGTTAGCCACAAGTTTGTAGATATACTGTCGGGTGCATCCCATCAGAATGGCAGCTTTGGAGAAGGTAAGATACTCCTGATGTTGCAGATCCATGATAGGCTCAATACCGTTAATCAAGTCCTGCTGTCTTTTCTTCCTAAGACGTTTTGCCTCTGTCTGACATTCCTCGGAACAGTATTTCTGCATACCGCTTCTTGGAACGAATGTCTTGCCACAAAATTCACATTTTCTTGTCGGTCTCATACTCTTTGATATTGCTATGTTTTACATACTTTGAGTATTCCACCGATGGAGTAAACGGAAGTGAACCATTGACAACCTTTGTCAACCCTGTCCACGATATAACGCTTTTTGCCTATCAGCTTCAAATCTGTCCTTCATCGTAACCACTCGTAAACCCTTGTCAACTACGTTCACGATATGACAAAATAAAAGCTCCGCAAATTCTCCACGGTAGAAATACGCTGCAAAAATATGTGGAAAATCGGGAACTGCCAAAAAGCACTCAGAAAGTGTTAAAAATCAAATAGTATTGAAAATCAAGGCTTTATGCTTAGTTAGTCATAGTGAATTATGGTTAGTTATAAGGCTCTAAATACAATACATAAATCACATATGTCGATAACAGTACATTTGTCGACTACTATATTTTGCGAATATTTGTTGTTTATTTGTTCTAAGCACTGTCTGTAATACTTTATTTCTGTGTGATCGTCTACTATAATTTGCATAGAGGTATAATATTTATCTTTACTACAAAGATATCAATATTACACTGAGAATGAAATACTAGAGAATTTTTTAATTAACTTTGTGCCGAATTGTACAAAAAAGCTATTATATATGAGAAATTTTTTATTATTTTTTACAAAACCGGTTATTGGAGGTGCATTATCATTAATAGGCTTATTAGAGATACTGTTTAGCATCCCATCATCATATTTAACTTATCAAATATCATTGTGGATAATTGTATTAGTTGTAGGAATAATTATTCTTTTCCATCATTTCTGGAAACGGATAAAGATTCTATATTACATTAAAACATACACGTCAGATTCGTTTGGAGGTTCTTATATGTATAAGTGGCATTGGGTCAGAAGTTCATTTTATACAAATGTTTACGGATATTTCCCAGATTGTATTGACGTTATGGAAACGACAAAACTGAATCCGAATATTCCCGTAATTGATTGTGTGCACCACTATATAGAGAACAAGGATTTATTACAGGAATATATTATGCTCAGTTTGTACAACAAAGTCGAAAATACCAAACAGACAAATTTGTTTATGCAGCAATTGCATCATTTGGAGGAGCATTATTCAAAACAAAGAAATTCAATATAATATGGCTATTACAAGCAAAACACGAAAAGAATTATGGGCTAAATCAGGAAATAGATGTGCTATATGTAAGAAAGAATTGGTACATCAAATTTCACAAGAAGATGGTAGTTTTATCATTGGTGATGAATGTCATATTATAAGTAGTAGTATAGACGGACCTCGATATAAACCAGGAATTGAGGATTATGATTCATATGATAATTTGCTGTTATTGTGTAAGAACCACCATCGTGAAATTGATGAAAACTGTACCTCATATACAGAGGAGCTTTTGCATTATATCAAGACGTCACACGAAAACTGGGTGAAAGAAACTTTAGATAGCAGTATGTCAGGGAAGTCCACTACACGTAAACCTCGTTTTATAAAACGTATCACTTCAGGCAAGGAATTATTAAATATTTTTCATCATATTGCATTTATTTATAGAGATTATGATGAACCTGCTGATGAAGAGGAATGTACATACATTGCTGATGTTTTTCAGTATTTTACTGACATTATAGATATTTATAGTGATTTGGAAGTTTCTGATTTAATAAAAGAAGGTCAAAACTTAACTCGCATAATAAACGAATTAAAAGAAAAGGGATATTATGTATATGCTGAAAGTCATAAAGAAAAATTGACAGGTAAAAATCCAATAATCTGCAATGCTTGTACTATAATATTGAAGAAGCAAGATTGCGAAGGCCTTTATTGTGTTTATAATTGAATTTAATATCTTTAATGGTGGTAGTGTAAATATTTTCTTCCTAAGTATTTATGCGACTGTTCACACTGGCTTGGAAAGGTTTGAAACCAATAGAAAAAGGAAGGCGGTGATTACCACCGCCAATTCATTCGTGAATGTTTGGAAATAAAGTAGCAAAGCCCCACCTATGTCCTCCTATTTAAAAATGTTACATGAGAGACCATACCTTTAAATTTTGATAAACTCATTCACTTTGGTTATTTCCTTTACCATAAGTAGCTTCTTATCAGGCATACAGAGATAATAATATCCCAAAGGAATTTTGTATGTAGCAGATATTTTACCTGATGTATGGCTCTCTTCTTTTATTAAATTCAACCTTTCAAGAGTCAGCAACAATATACTTTCTGTACAGATTGGAATCCCTTTGCTATCAAATAAAATATTATCCTGGTCTTTGTTGCAAGCAAAGCCAATACCTTCTTTATTTATCCTTAGTAGCGAATCAAGATAAGCCTGGTCTTCATCATTCAACTTGAATGTTGTGAATTCACTATAATTTGTAACTCTTATCAGGTCTGTTGGACTATAAAAATCACACTTATGATTTACAAAATCATTAATTGCTAACAAAACAAGACCGTCTTCTCCATAGCTACTATCTGACATTCTTATCATTTGACAAAACTTATCGAATAGTTTAACTATACAATATAACTTATTATGTATATTTGCTAGTAATAGAATGTGACGATTTGTATTCGAGTTGTCAATAATCGACTCCATAATATTCAAACTGGCATTATTTATTGCATCGCCTTCGAAAAATACTTCATCAAGTCTATCAGGATTACCTTCATGCAAGATACTAGCATATAATTTTGAAATAGGATCATCTATATATCCTTCAATTCTATCTGCAGCAAATTCGTATGCAATCTTCAAAAGACCTATTTTATAGTTTTTTATATCAATAGTGAATTGCATCCTCACTTCAGGATGTTCAATTTTTACAAGTTGACAATCGGAAACAATTTGTACCTTCGTTTCATCAATATTATGTCTTTTCAGTATTTTAGTTTTGATATTTGGTATAGTCTTTTCATCCTTAGCATCGACTTGTATCTTAAAAAATTTACCATCGTCTGAAACTTCTGGAGAAGTTGGTATAAACCTAATTGACATTTTACCATCATTATCCTGCTCTACCCTTACTTTTTCTCCAGTTGGCAGACTTCCTTCGCCTACAAGAGGATTGGGAATATAACCTTTATATCCCTTAAAACCTTTTTCGTGACGAGCAGCCTTGATAAACCAATGGTTTAGAAGTAAATTATCAACATGGTCACCAAGTTTTGAATTACAATCCTTACAAACATTATAAATATGATAATATCCACCTATGGCTTCTGGTATCACATGTTCATCTGATAATTCTTGATTATCTTGATGACAAATTATACAATATCCTTTTTTACACATATCTTTTTCAATTTAATAATTTATATATAATAAATATTATAAGAAGAACAAAAAAAACAAATATAATAAATATTATTTTTTTCCTTTTCATTATTGTCATTATTAAATGAGAACGAAACATGCTGCATCTGCTGAAGCTGTCGATGAGATTGGTGCCAATCGTCCGCTGGTTGATGCCGATGTGTAGTAGAGCCGGAACGTTTCTTTGTCTGCGTATGCACATAAAGCATTCTATTATAGGTTTTAATCCCCTTTATTAAGAAAAATATGCTGAAACACTTGCTGTCCAAGTAGCGCACTTTATGGTCATTGCTCTTGTAGATGACCTGCATTATCAGTTCCACTAGTAGCGTTTTTTATACCCTAATTCCTAGAAATAGTTGTTAATGCGGATATACGAACTGTTACTTGTGGCTTCTTCTAAAAAGTAATGAAAAAGCGGTTTTCAGAAGTGATTATAGAATAAAGTAAAAACATAAGATGAGACTATGATTTGGAACTATGAGCAAAAAAATGTACCTTTGTAATGTAATGATAAAGCTTAGACAAGCGAAAGTCTATGAGTGACACAAAAAGACAGTTTTCAGTTACTAAATCGTTACATTTGAAAAATTGAACTGAATTAAAATGTTGATTCATAAGGATTTTGGAGAGAAAGGTTCATAATCCTGTCTCTCCGCTGAAACCTAAGACATTAGGTAGTCAAATTAAGACAAGTCCCGTAAAATCAATGTTTTACGGGACTTTTTCTATTTAGTCGGCGGACAACCGAAAGACATTAAAATGCCCACTTCTGACAAAGTTCCGTTACAAAATCGTTACAGGAAAATCGGGAAAATCTTCTGTAACGATTTTCGATGTAAGTCCTTGATTTGTCGCTCATTGACATTCAAATGTCTGCTCGTAACCAAATTATTTGTTTTTCCTTTGCAACGGGAAGTCATTACCCCCATTGTATCGGAACTAAAAATTAAAATAGGGTATGAGTAAAAGTACATTTAAGATTCTGTTCTATCTAAGAAAGAACTATCTGAACAAGGAAGGAAAAGCGGGTATTATGATTCGTCTGTCGCTTAACGGTGAAATCTCTCAATTCAGCTCAAAGCTGGATATAGAGCCGGATAAATGGGATACTGCATTGGGTAAGGCGAAAGGTAATACCCTGAAAGCACGTCAGCTGAATGAAACGCTGGAAGACATCCGCACCTCATTGAAAAACCATTATCGGGACATTGAGGTTCACGAGTCATTTGTTACGGTGGAGAAAGTACGCAATGCTTTTCTTGGGATAACGGCGAAACAGAGGACGCTGCTGGAACTGTTCAAAAAACACAACGATGACGCAAGGAAACTGGTCGGTATCAGCAAGACTCCTGCCACCCTTGCGAAGTATGACCGTTGCTACCGCAGGCTGGAAGAGTTTATGAAAGCGAAATATAATATTTCGGATATTTCGCTGAAAGAAATCAATCACATGTTCATCACGGACTTTGAGAACTATCTGAGAACGGAAAGCAAATGCAATGAGAATACAACGGCAAAATTCATGCAGACATTCAAGATGATTGTAATCATCGCCAAAAACAACGGCTGGATTTACACCGACCCGTTCTCGAATTACAAAATCAGACTGAAGCGGGTGGACAGGGGGTATCTGACGGATGCGGAACTGCAAAAGATAATGAAGAAGAAGTTCCCGACCAAGAGGCTCGAACAGGTAAGGGATGTGTTCCTGTTCTCATGCTATACGGGATTGTCGTATGTGGACGTGAAAGAACTGAAGGCAAGTGACATCAAAATCTCGTTTGACGGAAAGCCCTGGATTATGATACACCGGCACAAGACGGACACTCCGGTAAACGTGCCGCTGTTGAAAATTCCGCAGATGCTTCTCCAGAAGTATGAAGGACAGCTTCCGAAAGGACAGCTTCTGCCCGTATTAAGCAACCAAAAACTTAATTCTTATTTAAAAGAGATTGCAGATTTGTGCGGCATAAATAAAAACATTACCTTTCACCTTGCACGTCACACGTTTGCTACGACCACTACTCTGGCTAAAGGCGTGCCGATTGAAACGGTGTCGAAAATGCTGGGGCATACGAACATTGAAACGACGCAAATTTATGCCCGCATAACTAATGAGTGTAGATACTAATTGAAAAGTGCGCCGTATTCTAATTGAAAAGAGCTCCATC
>ERZ772858.1565-NODE-1565-length-21806-cov-14.464025_pt1 | contig 21806 bp, 20 predicted proteins | sample MGYA00512136_ERZ772858 | MGnify/ENA primary metagenome ERZ772858 (study PRJEB29015, sample SAMEA2737726) | human gut metagenome | biome: human gut; feature: human-associated habitat; material: faeces | place: China | collected 2012 ...
GGCCGGGGGTGGCGCTCGTCGCGCTGAGGAGGCTGCCGGCGGCCTGCTCGGTGGCCACCGACGGGCGGCGCTCCTACGCCGGCTCGCTCGGGGGCAGGCCCCACGAGGTGCGCCCCAGCCGCGAGCTGGAGATGGTGAACTCCCTGCACTCCAGGCTCAAGGCGTTCATCGGGCGCTTCAACGGGGTCTCGAACAGGCGCCTCCAGCGCTACCTCGACTGGTTCTGCTGGCGCGAGCAGTTCCGGCGCAGCGCCCGCGGCCGCCGCGAGCTGCTGTTCGCCCACGAGGCGTCGGGGACCTACGTGTGCACGCGCGAGCTGACGCACCTGGAGTCGCATCCCTTCCTGAGCCTGGCCAACCGCGTCAGCATCGGGGAGAGGTACGGCTATATGTCAATGGTGGTTTAACAGCGGGGTTCACCAATAATCTCGTTTCCCATCAGGACAAGGGCAGGAATGCCTACCCGCAGTTCTTCTTCATGATTTCCGGCTCCCAAACGAGCGACTTCATCAACTATCTCATCGTACTCTTCCATATACGCAGCAAATGCGTCAAGATCATACTGGGTTAAGTATTTTTCGTTCATCGCATTCGGCATGAGGCCGTTCGTGCGATACATCGCATATATCCATCTCTCCGACATGCCGCTTTCTCGCAATCGGGGTATCACGGTTTTGTAGTAGCTATTGCTATGACGCTCCGCATCAAAGCTGATCAAATCGTCCGATCCGGGTTCTCGGCCAAACAGCTTGCAAAACCTATCATGAGAGCGATGGAAAGTCTCTAGATGCTCTTTGGGTATCAAAGCATCACTCTTTGATACGAATGAACCGTCATCGGCCTTAAACCAGTTAATACCCTTCTTCTTGCAACATCTTTTGTACTTCTTTCCTCGGCCGCAAGGGCACTTTTCATTCGGATCAATCTCTTTCATGGCACCCTCCACCCTAATGCGTTTCGAATCTCGAAACTAAAAAGCCAGAACGAACAACGGCTTCTATCCATATCTGTAGATTGGCAAGCTTTCGATATCGCTCAGCCAAATCGCAGGCTGCCACCAACCACCCCGGTCAATAATTGTGAGCAGTTTAATGGCGACATCGTGCGCCGCACAGTTTATATCTAGAACCACAATCGCAGAGCAAGAGCGTCTACGAGACCAACACGTTATGGTCTGAGCGGTTGCAGCCGGCTGAACAACATCGAATTTTCTGCAGTCAAATATATATGACTATGATGCATACTCCCAAAGCAACAAGAAGGAAACACGAACGCAAATGGACGAATGGCTCTTGGACGCCTCCATCGCAGAAACCCAAGAAACGCTCGACATAGGACGAGTAACCACCTATCGCTACATAAGGGAAGTTCGATCGCGAGTGGTTTACGCGATGATTTCCCTCGCCGACACAGACAACAACCAAAGAGGAAACGCATGGGACTGAAGAGCCCTCATCTCTTGAACGATTAACTATACGCATAATATAGCACGCACTTAAGAAGCATACGCGATGATAACCATCCTCGAACAACCGAGTTCGCGAAATGATTCAAACGACTCAAAGACGCTGAGGCGCGGGCGCGTATTCCCGTGAGAATGCGGCCTTTCACTAGCGGAGAATTTTAGAGACGCTAAACCAGTTGGTGAAGGCGTTTTTGAGACGCGCATCGAGTGTGGACCTGGATATCGTCCCCACTATGCAAGGTGGGACAGGGCGTTGGTCTTGCTCCTCATCAGCTGAGACAAGTCATCGCAACAGCGGGACATCGCGAAAGCAAAAAAGCTCAACCTCGAGTACAGATGATGGGAGTCCGCAATGAAGAAAACGACAACCTGGGACGCAACCGACCACCTCGCGACGGAAGCTGACATTGCAGCCTATCTAAATGCTGCCTTTGAAGACGGCGACACTTCCGTAATCGCCGTCGTTCTTGGCGACGTCGTCCGCGCGAAGGGAATGACGCAACTCTCGAAGGAAACAGGCATCACCAGAGACGGCCTTTACAAGGCTCTCTCGCCACAGGGAATCCCTCATTTGATACGGTGCAAAAGGCTGTAAAGGCTTCCGGGCTCAAGCTTGATGTAGCGATTGCAGTTTGAAGCAAGAGGGAGAGCCAAACTAGAAAACACCGTCCAATACGACAACAAAGCCCCGCACTCCCTGCAAAACTTTCGGCATAGAGTTCCGATGCCTTGCATCGCTGCCGAAGCCTTAGACGCTTTCTTATCACCCTCAATAACAATGACGGTTAATCCTGGCACCCGTTTTAGTAACACACCAGAATCGGCCCTTAAATGACTTATTCTTGCCTTTATTTCAATGCCACGCAATCGCTTTCCGCAACGCCATCAAGCTGCAACGCAACATCAGGCGTCATCACTTCATAATCATTGAAATCTGCTACGAAGTCATCCATAGAGAATTCCAATCTTCCATCCGCGAAAGCGCATTCAACTTTCGCCTGCGCTAAGTCCTCGGATTCCGCTTCAACAATTATGTCTTTATGCAGCGTTGCGAAAGCCATTACAACGTATTTGCCCATATCCACTTCCCCAATTCCAATTGTCTTTCGGTCAAGAGGGCGAACACCGCAGGGTACTCTACTCCCACTCAATAGTCGCCGGAGGCTTGCTGGTGATGTCGTAGACTACTCGGTTCACGCCGGGGACCTCGGCTACGATGCGGCCGGAGATGCGGGCTAGGACGTCGTAGGGCAAACGCGCCCAGTCGGCGGTCATGGCGTCGGAGCTTTCTACGGCGCGCAGGATCACCGGGCGGGCGTAGGTGCGCTCGTCGCCCATGACGCCCACGGACTTGATGTCGGGCAGCACGGCAAAATACTGCCACACGCTGTGCTCGCTGTTGCGCTCGCCCGTCTCGGCGAACAGGCGCTCGTTGTAGGCGTCCAGCTCCTCGCGGACGATGGCGTCGGCGTTCTTCAGGATGTTCAATTTCTCGGCGTCCACGTCGCCGATGATGCGGATGGCCAGACCCGGCCCCGGGAAGGGCTGGCGGTGCACGATGTAGTCGGGCAGCCCCAGCGCCGTGCCCAGCGCGCGCACCTCGTCTTTGAAGAAGTGGTCCAAAGGCTCGATCAGATCGAAATGCACACCCTCGGGGAACGGAATCAAATTATGATGCGACTTAATCGTGCTCGCCTTCCCGCCGGTCTTGCGTGCGCCGCTCTCGATGATGTCGGGGTAGATGGTTCCCTGGGCCAGGTACTTCACCGGACGCCCATCCTGAGCCAAGTCCTCCGCCACGGCGAAGAACTCCTTCCAGAACTGCGTGCCGATGATGCGGCGCTTCTCCTCCGGATCGGTCACGCCGGCCAGAAGCTCAAGATAGCGCTCCTCGGCATGCACGTGGATGAAGTCCACGTCGAACTGCTTCGTGAACACCTCTTCCACTTCTTCGGGCTCGCCCTTGCGCAGAAGGCCATGATTCACGAACACGCAGGTCAGCTGCTTGCCGATGGCGCGGGCGCACAGCGCCGCCACCACCGATGAGTCCACGCCGCCCGAAAGGCCTAAAATGACGCGGTCGTCCCCCACCTCGGCGCGGATGGCCTCCACGGAGTCGTCGATGATGGAATCCATGGTCCAGTCCGGCTCAAGCTCGCACACGCCGAACAGGAAGTTCCGCAGCATGGTCTGGCCGAACTCAGTGTGGCGCACCTCCGGATGGAACTGCGTGGCGAACAGGCGCCGCTCGGGGTATTCCATGGACGCCACCGGGCACACCTCGGTGCGCGACGTGATGGAGAAGCCCTCGGGCACGCGGCTCACGGCGTCGCGGTGGCTCATCCACACGGTCTGCTCGCCGGGGGTGCCGTCGAACAGCGCCGACTCGGCCGCCCGCGTGATGACTGCCGGGCCGTACTCGCCCTTCTCGGTGTGGCCCACTTCCCCGCCGAGCGCCACGGCCATGGCCTGCTGCCCGTAGCAGAAGCCGAGCACGGGAATGCCCAGGGCGAGAATCTCCGGGTCGATGGAAGGGGCGTCCTCCGCGTACACCGACGCCGGACCGCCGGACAGGATGATGGCTGCCGGCGCGATGGCGCGCACCTCCTCGGCCGTGATGTCGCAGGGCACGATTTCGGAATACACGTGCAAATCGCGCACGCGGCGGGCGATGAGCTGCCCGTACTGGGCACCGAAATCGACGACGATGACTTTCTGTTCCGGGGTAGCGGACTCGGCCACAATGCCTCCTTGGGTCGCGAAATGTTCGAGGGCGATTTTACACCTCCCCGCGCGCAGAGGTATTTCTGCGAGGTGAAATATCGAGAAAGTGCGGAATGGGCGGTTGGGAGATTAGGGCAGACCAAGGTCTGCCCCTACGGGCGGACAAGCGAGATGGCGGGATGCAGCGCCGGATGACCTACCGGAGATACTTCGCCCGCAGGGCCTGGCGCTTCTCGGGGCCGAAATCCAGGGCCTCGGCGAGGTAGGCATCGAAAGAGCCGTAGTTGGCGTTCACCGCCGCCATGGCGCAATCGTAGTAGTCGTTGTAGGCGTAGAACAGCGAGTCGATGTCCGCGTCGAGCCCCTTCATGAGACCCAGCTTCTTGCTGATGGCGTCGACGATCCCCTCGGCGCGGTTGCGCGCGAACAAATTCGTGGCCAGGTAATCGGCGCGCACGTAGGCCTCGGGCACCCCGAGTGCCCGCTCCACGATAACCGCGCCCAGGCCAGCCCGGTCCTTGCCCTCGGAGCAGTGCCACAGGTACGCCCCGCCGTCGCCTTCCAAAAGCACCTCGAGAAACGACGTGTAGGCAACCCGCCCCGCGTCGTCCAGCAAAATCTGGGGGTACATGCCCCGCACCAGCTCGTGAGGACTGGCGTTGTAGCTAGCGAAGGTCTTCAAGTCCTGGGCCACGCCCGCACCGTGAGTGATGCCGACGGTCTCGCCGGACAGCGCCGGGAAGTCGTAGAACACCACGCCTTCCATAAGCTCACGGGGGTCGGGCTCCTTGTCGCGCTCGAGCTGGGTGCGGAAATCGATGACACCCGCCAGGTCGTAGTCGCCCACAAGCCGCGCCAGGTCCTGCTCGCTCGCCTTGTGAAGGCACCCGCTGCGGATGAGTTTCGCCGGCGCGATACGGCGTCCATCGGCGGCCGGCATGCCGCCCAAATCGCGCGTGTTGTGCAGCCCCTCGAAGGGGATGTGCCCGAATTCGGGGAACCCGGGAACGGGCTCGGGCATATCCAACGGCGAGGACTCTTCCTCGTCGACGCGCTTCTCTTCCGTGGTCATGGCGGCCTCCTGTCTCGGCGAGCGCGGGATGCGCCCGCATCGATATCTCCCGCTTATGGTAGAGCAGCGAAGGGCCGCCCGCTACAAGCAGACGACCCTTGTCATCGTTTCGTCGCGACGAACGCGCCGACATCGGCAGCGTCGAACGCTCGGCCGCAGGTCTTCGCGCTCTCCCTAGGACGCCTTCGCGAAAGCGACCGACGAGGCCTCCACAGGACGCGCCGAATCGCGCATCCAATCGTTCATGCTGCCGGCGTACAGATACAGCTTGCTGTAACCCGCCGACGCCAGGTAATCGCAGGCGATCTTGGCGTGCACGCCCATCTGGCAGTACACGATGACCGCGTCCTCGGGGAAAATGCCGTTGTCCTGGAACATCTCGGCCAGCTCCTCGGCCGGGTCGTCCGAGGCAGCGGCCACATCGAGCCGGATGTTGATGGCCGAGGGAATATGGGCCGTGTCGTAGCGCAGCGGCGGCCGCACATCCACAATGGGCATGCGCCCGATCTCGCGCTTCACGAAGTCGGCATCGACGATTTGGTAAGCCTTCATTGCAACACCTTTCAAAACTCGCATCGAGCACGATGGAGCGACTGCCGGCGAGCCAACAGCCGCACGACAGCATACGGCAGCGGGCTCCATCGCGTTTTCTGCTCTTTATGGTAGCCGTGCGCTCTCCTTCAATGGCGACGAGGCCGTTACGCTTCCCCCTCCGTTGTTCCTCCAAACGGGATCTTTTATTCCTCCCCTTGACAGATCGATGGCGGTGTTTATACTTATGAACAGTTGCTCATATGTTTAAAGTTTATAAGGAGTTGGAATGAGCGTACCAATTGTTATAGAAAAAGAAGCCGGCGAAGTCGTGGAAAATGCTCGCGCATCGCTGGAGGCCTGCCCCTGCGGCTGCAACCGCGAGGCCACGGCCGGCTTGTTCGCGGAAATGCCCGACGAGGAGCTGCTGTTCGATGTGGCTGACCTGTTCAAGGCCTTCTCCGACACCACCCGCATCAAGATCCTGTTCGCGCTCATGGGCGGCGGCCTGTCCGTCGGCGACATCACCGCCGTCGTCGGCTGTACCCAAAGCGCCGTGAGCCACCAGCTGCGCACGCTGAAGCAGGCGCGCCTCGTGAAGGCCACCCGCGACGGCAAAAACGTCATCTACGCCCTGTCCGATGACCACGTCTACACCATGCTCGCCCAGGGCATGACCCACGTGTGCGAGTAACCCTGTCCCCCTTGCGATTCACCGAACCGCCCGCCACTATCGAGTGGGAACAACATCGAAAGGAACCATCATGCGCAAGTCATTCAAACTGGAGAACCTCGATTGCGCCAACTGCGCCGCAAAAATGGAAGCCGGCATAAACGCGCTACCCGGCGTGAACAAAGCATCCATCAGCTTCATGACGAGCAAGCTCATGATCGATACGGACGCCGCCGACGCGGAGACCCTGGCCGCCATCGTCGACGCCGCCCAGTCCGTCTGCACCAGCTACGAAAAAGACTGCCGCATCGTCCGTTAGCACCCGTCTTTCGAACCCGTAAGAGCAGCCTCTGAGCAGGGGGCGATGCTCGACGCGCAGTTCCGCAGCGAACGAAACAGCCCAGTGGGCTGTTTCGCCGAGCGAGGACTGTTTGAGCATCGAGTATTGTCCCCTGATCAGAGGCGGACAAAAAGGATTCCCCATGAACCCGAAGCAGAAGAAACTCCTCACGCGCATCATCGTCGCACTCGTGCTGTTCGTCGCCATTGAAGTGGCAGCCCAGACCGGAGTACTTGCCGCCGCCTTCGGCACCCCCGGCGATGTGTACGCCGAGTTCGCGCTGTTCCTCATCCCCTACCTCATCGCCGGCTACGACGTCATCGCCGGCGCCCTGCGCGGACTCGTTCACGGACACGCGCTGGACGAGGACTTCCTCATGACCGTGGCCACCTTCGGCGCTTTTGCGCTGGTGCTGTTCCCCGACACCGAGCCGCACATGGCCGAAGGCGCGGCCGTGATGCTGTTCTTCCAGGTGGGCGAGCTATTCCAAAGCTACGCCGTGGACAAGTCGCGCCAGTCCATCGCGGACATGATGGATATCGCGCCCGAGTACGCGAACGTCATGGAGGAGGGCAAGCTGAAGCAGGTGGATCCCTTCGAGCTCGCCCCCGATGACGAGTTCATCGTCATGCCCGGCGAGCGCATCCCGCTTGACGGCACGGTGCTGACCGGCGAAAGCCAAATTGACACGGCGGCGCTCACCGGCGAGTCGGTGCCCCGCACGGCGCGCCCAGGCGACGAGGTCATCTCCGGCTGCGTGAACCTGACGGCCAAACTCGTCGTACGCGCCACCAAGCCCTTCGAGGACTCCACGGTAAGCCGCATCTTGGAATTGGTGGAAAACGCCGCCGAGAAGAAGGCACGCACCGAGAACTTCATCACCCGCTTCGCCCGCGTGTACACCCCCATCGTCGTGGGCGTGGCCGCCGTACTCGCCATCGTGCCCCCGCTGTTGTTCGGCGGTCAGTGGTCCGACTGGATCTTGCGCGGACTCACCTTCCTCGTGGTGTCGTGCCCCTGCGCACTGGTCATCTCCGTACCGCTGTCGTTCTTCGGCGGCATCGGCGGGGCATCGCGCCTCGGCATTCTGGTGAAGGGGTCGAACTACCTGGAGGCCCTGGGCTCCACCGAGACCGTCGTGTTCGACAAGACCGGCACCTTGACCGACGGCACCTTCTCCGTGACCGAGCTCATCGGCGCCCCCGGCGTAAGCGAGGCCGAGCTTGCCGACATCGCCGCAGCGGCCGAGACCTTTTCCACCCATCCCATCGCGCAATCGGTGCGGGCCTATCGCGGCGCCGCAGTGGCGGCCGAGCGGGTGCGCGACGTCCGCGAGGTGAGCGGCCAGGGCGTGGAAGCGGTCGTGGACGGACGAAGCGTGCTCGTGGGCAACGGTAAGCTCATGGCGGCCCATGACATCGCCTTCACGGCCACCGACGTGCCGGGCACCGTGCTCTACGTGGCCGCCGACGGCACCTACCTGGGCGCCATCGTCATCGCCGACACCGTGAAGCCCGACGCCGCCCGCGCCATCGCCGATTTGCGCGCGGCCGGCGTGAAGAAGACCGTCATGCTCACGGGCGACCGCACACCCGTGGCACGGGCCGTCGCCGCCGAACTCGGCATCGACGAGGTGCACGCCGAGCTGCTTCCCCAAGACAAGGTGGCCGAGGTGGAGGCGCTTCTCGCCCAAACCGAGCGCGACACCAAGGGCAAGGGCAAGCTCGCCTTCGTGGGCGACGGCATCAACGACGCACCCGTGCTCACCCGCGCCGACATCGGCATCGCCATGGGCGCCATGGGCTCGGACGCCGCCATCGAGGCCGCCGACATCGTGCTCATGAACGACAACCCCGACGACATCGCCCGCGCCATCCACCTGGCGCGACGCACCATGGGCATCGTCTGGCAGAACATCGTGTTCGCCCTGGGCATCAAATTCGCCGTGCTGGTGCTGGCCGCTTTCGGCATCGCCAACATGTGGATGGCCGTCTTCGCCGACGTGGGCGTGGCCGTCATCGCCATCTTGAACGCCATGCGCGCCATGAACGTGAAGCGCTACCTCAACTAAAGGCGACTAAAGGCGAGCGGCTAAATCAACTTTAAACTGCATTTCGGCAACCGCCCGTTCACAGGCTGGTTCATAGCCCCCGATTTTCCTCGTCGGGGGCTATGCTCTTTTCAGCACATCAGTTGCACCACGCGCCGCCGCCTTTCCAGACGCAACGGCGCTGCGACACTGCTGCGCGCACTTTGTGTTCCCGACCACTTTGGAGGTTCGTCATGAAAGACGAGAAGGAGACCTTGCGGAAGACCGCCGATAGCATTCACGTGATGGAAAAGTTCGATCCGGCCATCCTCGCTGATGTGACCGCGCCCGTCGTGTCGCTCTATATTCCCGTACACCACACCGAGCGCGAGGAGCGCCGCGATATCTGGGATCGCGACATGTTCAAGGATCTGATGAAGGATGCCGAGCGCACGCTCGCCGAAACCTACGACAAAGATGCCTATAAGGGAATCGTCGAGAAGGCCGACTACCTGCTGGCGCATCCGGACATGCCGCTTTGGCTGCATGCCGGCGAGGGTCTGGGCTTCCTCATGAACAACGACGACATCTACGTGTACAACCTGTTCTTCGCCCCCGAGCCCATGGTGGCCGCCGGCGACACCTACTTCGTCAAGCCGCTTTTGCGCAACTTCCAGTACGGCACCGAGTACTATGTGCTGGAACTGGGCAACGACCGCTTCAGCTGGGTGAAGGGCGACCGCACCCACGTGGAGCGCCAGCAGCTGCCGCAGGAAGTGCACGACTTCTTCAGCGAGCTGTTCGCCAACAGCGACGACATCGCCGCCGACGCCCGCAAGGGCGAGAAGGGCGCGCTGGACTACATCTCGCTGGAGGGCCACATGGGCCAGTACCACGACCATCAGTCCCGCAACGAGGTGAAGAAGGACGACGCCCTGCCCTGGTTCCGCTATGTGAACAAGGCCGTGAACGACTACCTCGTGCGCGATGACACCACCCCCATCATCCTGTGCTGCGACGAGGAGTACGAGACCGCCTTCCGCAAGCTCTCCACGCTGCGTCATCTCTTGCCCGTCGGCATCAAGAAGGATCCCGCCGGTCTTGACGGCAAGGCGCTTCTGGAAGAGTCGCTGGCCGTGATGGACGGCATCCGCGATGCGAATATCAAGGAAACCGCCGAGAAGTTCGGCGCCGACGCGGCCCATGGCAAGGCCTCGGACGACTTCGACGCCATCGGCATGGCGCTGGCCGAGCGCCGCGTGGGAGCGCTGTTCCTCGTGAAGGGCAAGATCCTCCCCGGCGGCTTCGACATCAACACCGGCACCGTCACCTTCGACGGCGATCCGAACCCGGTTGATGACGGCTACATCGACCCGGCCGCGCCCGACATCACCGACGCCTTCGCCCAGGCGGCACTGGCCCAGGACGCCCACATCTACATCGTGGAACAGGACCAGATGCCCACCGACCAGCCCGTCGCCGCCCTGTTCCGCTACGCGGAGTAACGTCCGCCCCGCCGCGGCCACGCCGCCTTCGAAGGACAAGCTGGCAGCCTGCACATTGCTGGCAACCGACCCATCCCGGGAGCCGTCTTCGGACGGCTCCTTTTTTGCGCACATCGAGAAGGTGCTCGATCGCGGGGTTAGACCCGATGCGCGCGGCGTTTGGCGTCGGTAGCCGCGTAAAGGATCGCGATTCCGACAGCCATCGTAACGACACCCCAGAGCACAAAGCCAACTGCAGGCGAAGCGAACGAGAAGAGTGTCCCGAAGAAGATGCCGGCAAGTCCCGCTCCCACATCGATGCAGTTCTGTTGCATGGCAATGAACGACGAACGGCCCTCAGGGGCTATCCGTTTGGCAATAAGGGCCACCGCGCTCGTAGCAACCCCGAAATAGCCGACACCAACAGCAAGGCCGACCAAGGGCATGCCAGCCGGCGCCGCAGGAACGAGCGCCAAAGCAGCAACCCCCGCCCCCAGGCAGCCCAAGAAAAACGCGAGCGTCGAGAAGGAATCCCTGCTATCAACAAGCCAGCCGGCTGCCGGATTCGCTACCAGACCCCCCACTCCTACCAGCGCCACAAGCACACCGGCGTTAACCGTCGGTGCCGCCTTTTCCACAAAGGGCGTTGCGAAGTTCGTGACGAGCCCGTAGCCTAAGGCGGCCACGAAGGTCGCGCCGAGCACACTCGCGGCCAGTAGCCGATGAGCAGCTAGGATCTGGCGCAACTGCGAAAGCAAGCCTGGATTCCTTGGGCCGTCGTCCTCCGCGCCGCGTTCCATATCCCTTTGCGACGGCCCCGGCACCGGGGCCGCCAGAACACAGAGAAGCCCCAAGGCACCGACGGCGCCCATCACAGTGAATGTCCCCGCATAGCCGATCGACTGCACGAGCGGGAACAGAGCAGCCGCCGATACCGTGAGAGCCACCGAGGAAACCAGTCGATAGGCTCCTAGCGTCAGTCCCGAATTTCGCTGGCCGGCCACCTCGCTGACGGCCGAAAGGGCGCAGGGGAAGAACGCCGCCATGCCCACCGCCTGCACGCAGCGGACGACAAGCACCGCAGCGAACGTGCCGCACAGCCCCAGAAGCGGAGTCGTTGCCGCATACGCCGCCAAACCAAGCGCCATAAGCGGCTTCGTGCCCCGCCGATCAGCCAAAGGGCCCAACCAGAAACGCAGCGCTACCGCCAACGCCAAGAACACCGTTGCCTGCAGCCCCACCGCGAACAGATCGCCGCCGCCGTCGAGCACAAGAAGGGGCGTATATATCATGCTCCCATGGTTGCACCCATAGGCGCAGAACCCCGCCACGAACAGAAGCGGCAACGCCGCATCGCGCCTTCTTCGAGCGAATGCCCCGCTTCGAACTGCATTCTTTTCCATGGCATCCCCCTTCGCCGTTCTCAGGCGTCAGCCGCCCCGACGAACAAGCGTAGCCCCTCCACATCGCGCACCCGCACTGGTCGCGGAGCCTTCTCTAATAGTCCCAGCTTTCGCAAATGGGAAAACGCATTGCTCACCGTATTTCGATGGGCACCGACGATCTCGGCCACCTCGTCAATAGAGTACGGCACTTCCGGGTTCCCGTCGCAGGTCAGCGCATATAAAAGCTGCGCCACGCGACGGAGCCCCGTCTGAAACGACAGACTCGCAATCTCTTCAGTCTGCGAGTTCATGATGGAGAACAGATACTCTATGTAAGCCATGTAGTACTCGGTATGGTCATCGCAGAACGCTATGAGGTCGGCGTAATCGACGGCGTACAGCTCGCAATCGGTCACCGCCACCGCCGTCGAGCGCGTCATGCGGTCGCGCTTGAATCCCTGGAAGGCGAATTGCGTGCCCGCCGCATGATAGAACAGGGTCTTCACCGTTCCCTCGGGCGAGGATAGGTACAGCCGCACAATGCCGCTTCCCACATGGTAGGTGAACGGATGGCGCTCTCCAGCTTGGAATATGATGTCGCCCTTGCGGTAGCACCGCCGCTCCACGGGCAAGTCACCCTGCGACAAGAGCTCCTCCGTGGAGAACACCGCAGGAAATCGCTCGGCATCGATGAATTGCATCAGTTTCGGATCCACTATCGCCCCTCCTCCAATGCGAGCGCCTCCCCGAGGGAGGGAGGCGGGAAGGCGCTCGCCGCGAATGGATATTGTTATTCTAGCAGTAGCGCACCGAAGGCTCCGTACCCTCTTCGGGCAGCAGCGGCTCGGCGGAAAGCTCGGCAATGAGTTTCGAAATCTCGCTGTTCGGATCGCTGATCTCGCCGAACACGCGCGCCTCGGCCGGGCAGCTACACACGCACAAAGGCTCCTCGTCACGCTCCACGCGGGGACGACAGAAATCGCACTTCATCGCATAGCCCAGATCATCGGCCACCACCGGCGCGCCGTAAGGGCACGACTGCGCACAGGTGCCGCAACCGATGCACACGCTGTGATCGCTCTCGACGATGCCGTCCTCCTCGCGCTTGTGCATAGCGCCCGTCGGACAGTTCGCCACGCATGCCGGGTTCTCGCAGTGGTTGCACAAATGCGGGCGGAACGTCACCGACACCTTCGGATAGGTGCCTGTAACCAGGTAGTTCTCCTCCTGGCCCACCGTTTCCAAATAGCCCAGGTACACATCGGTCGGGCATTCGTGCAGAAGATGGCACCCAACGATGCAGGTCTGGCACCCTACGCAGCGATTCGTGCGCACGAGCATTCCATATTGCTTCTCAGCCATGATTCCCCCTTAGGCCTTCTCAACTTCGATCATAATGTCGTTGAACGCGCTGTTCGTCTGCGAGTAGTGCTCCTCGGCCGGGCTCAGCGTCAAATGACTCAGGTACTGGTGGCTGCCCTCGATAACGTGATCGGGCGTCCAGCCGGCCTGGGCCGCCGTCACGCCGGGCATAATGCCCTCGGTCACGAACGCCTTCATCGTCACGTCACCGCGGTCGTTGAACAGCCGCACCGTATCGCCGTGTTTGATGCCGCGCGCCTCGGCGTCCACCGGGTTGATCTGCAAGGTCTGCTCAATTTGCACCGCATGAAGCGCCGGGCAGTCGCAATGCTGGGTATGCACGTTCATGCGATCGTGATAGGTCAAATGCATGAGCGGGTACTTCGCCGCCAACTCGGGATTAGAGTACTCGATGGCCGGAGTATGGGTCGGCACCTGCTCGTCGAACTCCACCATGTCCTCGGTGTAGAACTCGAAGCGGCCCGTGGGGGTCTGGTACTGCTGATCTTCGAACACGATGAGTGGCTCGTCGTAAATGCCCGTCGGCATGCCCCACATGCCCTCCTTGATGGCCTCGTCGAAATCGAATCCCTCGAAGGCGGAGCTGTCGGGATTCGGCCACGAGCGCACCCATTCCTCGGGGGTCTTGCTCCACAGATCTCCCAGCCCCACACGCTCGGCCAACATAGTCATCATCTCGCAGTCCGACTTGCTCTCGCCCAAAGGCTCGATAGCGGGCTTGACGAGGAACACCCACGGAGCGCGGTCGTACAGATCCCAGTACTCCCATAGGCTCGTGGCGGGCAGCACGTAGTCGGCGTATTTCGCCGTCCAAGTCCACCAAGGATCGGCCACCACGATAGTGGAGATGTTCGGGAACACCTCGTCGATGATGCGGTGCGCGTCCGGACTCTGGTTCAGGAAGTTCGACACGTTGAACCAGATGAAATCGCAGCGCACCGGATCATGCTCGACCGCGCACTGATAGATGAGCGAGCTCTTCACCATGTTGGCCGTATTCTCACCGGTGTTCGCCCACTCGTCATAGAGGAACTCCGGTGCCGTCTCGCCGGGCACGGGCTTGTTCGCCTTGGTGCCGCCGGCATGGGACGCGCCGCCGCCGCGCACGCCAACGTACCCCGCCACGGCGGCCAACGTCGCCACCGTGCGGAACGACTGGTAAGAGTTGTAGGTGCGCTGCATACCCTGACCCATGCGGATGCCCGCAGGCTTCGCCTCGCTGTACTCGCGGGCGAACGTCTCGATCACGTCAGTGGGCACGCCGGACAGCTCGCTGGCGCGCTCCAGGGTGTACTCGGCGGCACGCTCCTTCAGATGCACGAAAGCCGGCTTCACCGCCACGCCGTCGGCCTCGAAGGCGCCCTCGATAGGTGCTTCCACACCTTCGGTGTCCGCAGGCACGGCCTTGTTCTGGGCAGGATCCCACACCATGTAGCAGTCGCCTTCGCCGCGCAGGTACTTTCCATCATCGTCGCGCACGAGAAGGCTGCCGCAGCTGTGCTTGGAGAGGAATTCCTTATCGTGGCGATCGTTGGCGATGATCCAATTCATCATGCCAAGGGCCAGCGCCGAGTCGCCGCCGGGACGGATGGGGATCCACTGATCGGCGATGGTGGCCGTCGATGAGAAGCGCGGATCGATGTAGACGATCTTGGCACCGCGCTCCCGGGCGCGCACGATATAGCGCAGCTCGCTCGTGTGGGTGTCGGCCAAGTTGCGGCCCCAAATGACGATCATGTTGGAATTCTGCTCGTAGTCGCGCGTGTCGTGAGCGCCGCGAATGACACCGTAGACCATCTTCATGCCCATGGACGCGCCATGGTCGCCCATGATGCCCTCGATGTCCCACGTTGTAGCGCCGTAGCAACCGGCGAAGCGGGTGGCGGACTGCATGGCCAACTTGCTCTGATTGCCCGTGAAGGAGTAGAACGAGCAGGCCGTGGGCCCGTATTTCTCTTTCGATTCCTCCATGCGAGCAGCAATCTCGTCCATGGCCTGATCCCAGCTGATGCGCTCAAACTCGCCGCTACCGCGCTCGCCCGTGCGCTTCATGGGGTACATGACGCGCAGATCTTCATTCTGCACGCGCTCAATGAATGACATCGAGCGCAGGCAGGCGTTGGCGTAGTCGGGACGTCCCGGCATCTCGCCGGGTTCGACTGCTACCAGCTTGCCATCGCGCACGTGACCCTTCAAAAGGCAGCGCGACGTGCAGTTGTAGCTGCAGCAGGCATAGGAGTACTCCGTGGCGTCAAGCTTGGCAGCCTCGTCATCAGTGCCCGTATCGGAGAGTGGCTCTTCGTCGCTCTTGGTGACTGGAGCGCATCCTGCGGCTCCGAAACCCAAGGCGCTTGCCACGGTAATCCAGCCGACCCCCTTGATGAAGGTACGGCGGCACATCTTCCCGTCTCTCACAAACTCAACGGGACTCTGATCAGTCGAGAGGTTTTCGATGGCGTACTTGTCGGTTTCGCCCATAACTCCCCCTTTTCATTTGCGTGCGCAGCGCGGAGGAGGCTTCCCCCCTCCGCGCCGCGTTCTTCTTCTCCGTCTCGCGCGATAGACGCATCATAGAAAAGGAGCGCCATGCGCTTCCACACAGAATTGGGTGGAAGCAAGGGGTCGATTCATAAGCCAGGCAGACTCGATAGACTCGACAGCGTTTTGTCGAGTCCTCGATGAAATTTTGTCGAGTCCTCGACAAACCTCTTGTCGAGTCCGTCGAGTCGCACTCTGCCAATCGCTGAAACCGTATCCTGAGTCGTTACCGAAGTCAGAGATGCGGTATGGCTATACTGAGAGAAAACACTGTTCGAGAAGGATCTGCCATGAGTGAAATGCCCCGTGCCGACCTCGCCATCAACCAGCCCGATGTGGCGCTCATCTTCGAGGGCGGCGGCATGCGCAACAGCTACACGGCGCCCATGGTGGTGGAACTGCTCGCGCGCAACCTGAACTTCGGGTGCGTCTACGGCATCTCGGCCGGATCTAGCCACACGGTGAACTATCTGGTGCGCGACGCCACCCGTGCCCGCGCCTCGTTCGTCGAGCTGGTGAAATATCCGCGCTTCGGCGGCTGGGGCAGCTTCTTGCGGGGCACCGGCTACTTCAACAGCCCCTACCTTTACGAGGAGCTGATCGAGAACGCGCCCGCCGGCGACCCCATGGCCTTCGACTGGGACACCTTCGCCGCCAACCCGGCCAACATGCACATTGAGGCTATGGATTGGGACACCGGCGAGACCGTCGCCTGGACCCGCGCCGATGTGAAGGACGCCCACGACCTGGGACTGAAAGTGCGTGCATCGTCCACCATGCCCCTTTTCATGCCGCCCACCACCATCGAAGGGCGCACCTACATGGACGGCGGCATGGGAGATAGCTGGGGCATCCTGCTGAATGCCGCCCGCGCCGACGGCTACGAGCGTTTCTGCATCATCCGCACCCAGCCGCGCGGCTACCGCAAGCACGCCATGAGCCGGGGCGCCCAGGCGCTCTTCCGCTCGGCCTTCCGCAAGCATCCCATCGTGGCCGAGCGCACCATCGCGCGCTGGCAGCCTTATAACGAGCTCTGCGACGAGATAGAGCAATTAGAAAAGACGGGCGCCGCCTGGGTCTTCTACCCCGACGCCATGGACGTCACCAACAAGACCACCGACTACGACGCCCTCGTTCGCTCCTACGAAACCGGCCTCGCCCAAGCCCAGCGCGACATCGAGTCGTTGGAAGCGTGGCTTGGCTAAAGCCCGAAATGAGCAAAATACCCCCTTTCTCGTAGCCTTTAGAAAGGGCTAGAGTGGATCGAACTCGCTCTACCTGGGAAAACGCAAAGAACTGTACTCGTTCTGCTTCTTACAATTACGAGAAGTGGGTCTTTTTGCTCAAAATCGGCAGTCGAACTTTGGGCAGACCAAAAAGGGACCCCGCTCGAAAGCGGGGTCCTTGCAACCGAATTGGTTGGGAGAAGCTTTTCGCGAAAGCGAATTTACTTCAGAGTCACAGCGGCGCCGGCCTCTTCCAGCTTGCCCTTGATCTCCTCGGCCTTCTCCTTGTTCACGCCCTCGGCGACAGCCTTCGGAGCGCCCTCGACGACCTCCTTGGCCTCCTTCAGGCCCAGACCGGTGATCTCGCGGACAACCTTGATGACGGCGATCTTGTTGTCGCCGAAGCCCTCGAGCACGACGTCGAAGTCGGACTTCTCCTCGGCGGCAGCGCCACCCTCGGCCGGAGCGGCGGCGGCCACGGCTACCGGAGCGGCGGCGGACACGCCAAAGGTCTCCTCGATGTCCTTCACGAGCTCGGAAGCCTCGAGCAGGGACATCTCCTTCAAAGCCTCAATGATCTCTTCACGAGTAACAGCCATGTTAGTTTCCTTTCAAAGGGGGCCGGCACCTCTTCGCGCCGACCGTCATTTCTTCTTGCGTTACGCGGCCCATCTCAGGCCGCCCGAGCTGTTAGGCAGCTTCCTTCTGCTCGGCCACGGCCTTGACGACCTGGGCCAAACCGCGCGGCACACCGTTGATGGTGGTAGCCAGACCGCGAGCGACGCCGGAGATGGCACCGGCGATCTGAGCCATGAGCTGCTCGCGAGAGGGCAGAGAAGCGATAGCCTCCACCTCTGCGGCCGACACGGCAGCGCCTTCCATCAGGCCGCCCTTGATCTCAAGGTTCTCGTTGGCCTTGGCGAAGGTCTTCAGGGCCTTAGCCGATGCGGCCACGTCGTTGCCGGAGAACACGAACGCGCTGGGGCCGGCGAGCATATCGTCGAGCGTCGGCAGTTCGGCCTCGGCAAGCGCCAGGTGAACCAGCGTGTTCTTGTAGACCTTCAGCACCGAGCCGGTCTCGCGAATGTCGCGGCGCAGCTGCTGCATCTCCTTCACGGTAAGACCGCGGTAATCCACGACCCACATGGCGGAAACGCCGTCGAGATCCTCCTTGATGCTGGCGAGCATCTCCTTGTTCTGAGCGTTGGGCATGTTGTACGTACACCTCCTTCTCAAGCTTATCCGGGTTCCGCACCTTGGTGGGTGGGCCGCAAGCCTGAGAAGCGAAAACGACCCCCGCCCATAAGACGGAGGCCGCACGTATTCACGGAAGCGAATCTGTCGACCACCTCGGCGGGCCGCTTGCGCGATTGAACCGAGCCGTTGCGCCGGGTGTCGCCCCTTCCGGAACGCCCCGCAGGCGGTTGCAGACTCGGTACCTGCTGTCTTAAGTAGCGGAACATATCTGTTCGTTGCACTGCCCACCTTTGGGCAGCTCGTCTATTCTAGAGCGAATCCCGCCCGTGTCAACGGGTTTTTCTCCCCTCTTCAAAAAACCCGCGCGAGCGGCATGCCCGAATGGCATTCTTTGGATGCGCTATGGGCGCCTTAGGGGTGCGCTACGAGGACACGCCCAGCAGCTCGAAGAGCTCCTTGCGGGAATTGATGCCCATCTTCTCGTAAATATGGCGCGTGTGCGCTTTGAAGGTACCCTCGGCGATGAACAGCTCCTGCTGGATGACGCGTCCGGTCTTCCCCTCGGCCAGAAGCGCCAGCACCTCCTGTTCGCGAGGACTTAGGCGATAGGTGCGCGAGAACTCTTCCACCCGCTCGCTCACACGTTCTTCCTCGGCGGTGTGCTCGATAAGGCCGCCCTCTTCCAGGATGTCCACGCCCCACTTGCTCGCCAGCTCTTTCTCCGAGAACAGCAGCACCGTGGCCGCCAAAATGAGCACCGACACAGCGACCGTCACCGCGAGCGCCTCGGTGGCCGCGGGCAGGCCGAGCATTCCCAGCGCGTCGGTGGCGCCGCCGCCGGCCATCTGCAACAGCTGCTCGGCGTTCTTGATGGCCGTGAACGCCACAATGGCCACGCCCAGACGCTTGGCGATGTCGAAGAGCAGAAACATCACGAGGAAGGACATGAGCGAATAGCTGATGGCGATGAGATAGCTGGATGCCGCCGTGCCCAGCAGGCTCTCGGCCGGCACCAGCAGAAAGCCGCACACCATGAGCACCACGGGCGACCGGTAAAGAAGCCCGATATTGAATCGCTTCGATGCGAAATAGGCCGTGGCGAACAGCACCGCCATGAGAATGAACGTCGAGACCGACGAGTGTCGTCCCGCGCCCGCCATCAACTGGTTTGCCCGCATACCGTAAGCAAAGGCATACAGGCCGTACAACACGAACAGCTTCCACGGGTAGGAGAACTTCGGCACGCCGTGCTTGGGGCGATCCGCCGCAGGCACGTGCTCGTAGGCACCGCACAGGTACAGCGCCGCCAGCAAGGGCAAAAGTACGAGCACGGCCTGGGCCTGGATGCCCCCAAGCCCCTCGCAGAAGAACGTGATGACCGAGCCCAAAAGCATCGCGCCCGATAGGAACAGGAAGATGCGCAGCAAGCTGAAGGTAGCCAGCACCTCGGCGGCCAGAAGCAAGAAGAGCCCGTAGCCCACGCCCGCCGCCAGCGAGCCTGCGACCGTAAGCCCCAAGGCCGCTCCCGGCACCCACGCGGCCAACACGCACAGCAGCGACGCGGCGACCATGCAGCCGAAGGAAACCGCCTTCACCGTGCGATTCTCGTTCAGCGGCACGAGCCGCCGGAACAGCAGCACCAGCAGGACGCTAATGGCGATGAAAGCGACGTCGAAGGTGAGGTGCGGATCAAGGCCGCTCGGCGGCGCGCCCAGCACACCCGCGCCCGTCGCTCCCGTGAACGTCAGCGTCGCCCAGGCCCGGGCGCATCCGTAGGCGCAAATATAGCGCCGGCCGCCCCGCAAGAGCGCCCGACGATCTTCCGCCTCAGTCATCGATTCGGCCATAGGCTCCTTTCCCTCATTCGGCATTATACGGCAAAGCCGACGCCCGGTGAGGGGCGTCGGCTCAGAGGGAGGGCAAGAAAGCGTCGCTTACGAACCTACAGACCGGCGACGTAGCGGCCCGTGGCGAAGCCGGTGGTGATGGCGCGGCCCACCGACAGCCCCTCGATGTCCATCGGGTAGTTGCTGTTGCCGAAGAAGGGACCGGAGGCGTTGCCGACAGCGAACAGGCCCTCGATCGGCTTCATGTCGACGTCCAGGCACTGGAAGTTGCCGTCGCACCACAGACCGTCCACCAAGGCGTCGATGTTGTTCGCGCCGCGCGGCACCGCGTAGCAGGGGGCCTCGATCGGCACCATGTACTCGTCGCGCTTGCCGAAGTCCTCGTCGCCGTTGCCGGCAGCCACCAGCTCGTTGTAGCGGTTGATGGACTCGACGATGGCCTCCACGGTGTAGTCGTGGGCCCAACCCTCCTCGTCGGCGTAAGCGATCATGCCCTCGGCCAGCTCCTCAAGCGTGTCGCCCTTGATCCAAGCCTCGGGATCGACGTTGCGGTAGGCGTTGTGGATGGAGATGTCGGAGAAGTCCTTCCAGGCATCGTAGTGCTCCTCCCAGTTCGTGGGCACGATGGAGAAGAACTTGGCGGCCGTGGACTCAGCGAAATCGACTTCGGCCAGGTACTTGTTGGTGAACTCGTTCAGGTAGCCCATGCGGCAGCAGCCCTCGTCCATGAAGCGCTTGCCATGACGGTCGAGGAACAAATACGGCATCTCGAAGCGCACCTTCGGGCCCTCGCCGTGCACCATCTTGGTGTGCGAGGCCGGGCACATCTGGGCGCCGGCCCACATGGCGGCCTTCAGGCCCGTTCCGTTGCGGAAATCGACGGCCTGATGCAGGCCCTTCGCGTCGGGGGTGTAGTAGTACAGCATCTCGGAATCGCCCACATAGTCGCCGGCGGCCATGATGACGCCCTTGTTAGCGCGCAGCAGCACGTGAGTGCCGTCCTTGGTCTCGCCGATGGCGCCCGCCACACGGCCGTCCTCCACGAGCAGCTGCACGCAGGGGGTCTCGAAGAAGATCTCGGCGCCCTCGGCCTGCACGGCGTCGCCGATGACGAGCGCGCCCTTCTGATGGCCCTCGTCATGGAAGTAGGTGTTGGCGTGGAAGAACACCTCGTGACCGTTGCAGTTCACCGTGTAGTCGTAGGGCTTCGACTCGCTGCCGCCCTTGGCCGCGGCCTCGGCCCACCAGGCCAGCGCCTCCTGGGAGTTGCGGGCCCAGGTCTCTACCTGGCCCAGGTTGGCGCGGTAGTCGCTCTTGTAGTTGATGAAGGACAGCACCGCCTTAATGCCGGCCTCGTTCGTCTTCGTCAGATCGATGGAAGCGCCCATGTTGCCGGCGGTCTGCACGATGGAGAGGCTCTGCAGCGCGCCCACCGTGGCACCCGCCTCTAGCGCGGCGTGCATGGCGGAAAGCCCCGACTCGCCCGCGCCGACGACCACGACATCGTAGGTGTGCTCCTCGTCGAACTCGGTGATTTCGGCCGGCTTCTGCAAAAAGCTCGGGCCCACGTAGGTAGATCCGTCCTCGGCAGCGGCGGCGCCCGTGCTCGCCATCTTCTGCTGGGGAGCGCAGCCCGCAAGCGCGCCGGCGCCGGCAGCGGTGATGGCGGCCAAGCCACCGAACTTGAACAGGTCGCGGCGAGAAACATTCATTCCGTTGGTCATGATGGGTCCCTTTCCCTCACTCGTGACGCCGAGCTTCTCTGAAAGCTCGGTTGCAGCGTCCGTGCTGCGTTGGTTTGCGGAGAAGCTTTTCGCTTCGCCGCCGCAGCTCCCTCGCTGCACCACGCACTATGGAGATAACGTACAATCTCTTGCGCACTTTCACAGCAGCATAGCCTAGATACCAAAAG
>ERZ772858.1567-NODE-1567-length-21788-cov-13.247688_pt1 | contig 21788 bp, 22 predicted proteins | sample MGYA00512136_ERZ772858 | MGnify/ENA primary metagenome ERZ772858 (study PRJEB29015, sample SAMEA2737726) | human gut metagenome | biome: human gut; feature: human-associated habitat; material: faeces | place: China | collected 2012 ...
ATTTTCAAGTATTTCTTTAATAAATTTATTAACATTTAATGCTTCGCCTAATTTAATCTTCATTATTTTTCCCTCCATCTTGTTAAAATCCTACTTTTTTAATTGGTGAGTATGTAAGTGTACATTCTACAGGAATCGAAAAAGTTAAAATGTTATTTTTATTTTCATACGTGTTTACTATTCTTAAAAATTTAAAGTTGAAATCATCATAGATTGAATGAGAAGAATAGTTTGATTCAATGATTTGTTCTGCCCCATGAAGAGTGATAACTTCTCCACTTTGAACATTGCCAAGATAAAAATATCTATCTTCAATAGAATTTGTTATTTTAAGATTTCCAGATTTAAGACATTTAATTGTCATATCTGGATATATATATCCAATTTCATCGCTTTGATCATAAAACGAAACAGATTCATTATCTTTACTCGTAACGATAGAATATGTCACTGGCTCTAAAAAACCATAAGGTCTGTTTGTCGTTAATGTCAATTCTAGTCTACAACAAACACCACCAATATTAATTTGGTTAATGTTAAAACTTCCTTCAAAGTATATATCAATATAATCATCTTGTAGTATTTTAAATTTACAAAACTGTTTTCTATTTAGCCATCTGCTAATTTCAGAAATATCATGTGCTGTTAACTCCATTTCTTTTTGCGAGGATACATTACATGGTTTTTTGCAGATTTGAAAAGGATTGCTTGTAAGATATTCAGAATAAGAAGAATAATAATTGTTCCATTTATTTTGCCCTAAAGACTTAACTAAGTTAAAAGTAAGTTGCGAACCAGCAGATATAGTTCCTGTTCCAGAATCATCAAAATTACAAATCATCATACCAAAGTCAGACAGGCAGTGTTTGTCATACAAAAAATCAGTAGCATACATCTTATACACCACCTTTTTGAATTTTCGTTGTTAATTCGGTAATAAGCCGTAGTAGTTCAGCACGCCCTCGTCTAAGATCATTAATGATTTCGGCTTGAACTTTTCTCTGCTTTTTCAAATCGTTCATGAGTTTCTGTAAGTTTGAGTCACTATAATTTTCTAATTGTTTTCTTAGAATTGCTTCTTTATTTTCTAAAATTTCAATAGTTTCATTACGTTTTTTTAGTAACTGAATCAATTCAGTCCTTGACATATTATCATATTTCATATACATTCCACCACCTTATATGTAAAACAAAAGAGCAGGAGATTAATCCTGCTCTCTTTGTTGATATTCATTTTTTACAATTTACCAATATAAAAGTGGACAGTAATTATATTTTACTGTCCACTAATAATTATTTACCAAATTTATTTTCCAAAAGACATTGACTACCAATGAACCTTGCATCGTCCCATCCGTTATCCTTTGCTTCTTTAATAGTCCATTCTTGAACTTTTGGCATAACCTTTTGCATTTCTTCTTCTTCGTGGGCTTGATTATAAAGCCCCAATACCTTCTTAGTATCCATAATAATACATGGATCATTTTCTGACCTATCTTTTGGATCAGGTAACACATATTTTGCCATCTTCATTTTTACCTCCTTCGGAAATATTCAATCTGTTTAATTGTATTTCCATTATATACCAATAATCAATAATAATCTATAAGAACATATATTCTTGTTATTTTATGCGGGAAGCTCATTAAGCCTCCCGTATAAGACACTCATCATTTGTATTTATTTGCTGCCAACTCATTATGTCCTAACGCCTGCCCGACAACAGTTTCACTCATAAATTTCTTAAAATTGCGATCATTCATAAGCTCACGTTTAAGTTCAGGATAGTTTTTAACATTAGGTAATACAATCTCTATGTTATCAATATTATTAGATAATTGAGTTGCATTAGATTTTATCGGACTTGGCAGAACAGTAGTTACATTCGGCATATTATAAGGATGATAACCTTTTGCAAGTTCAGCAAGATTTCTAGTCATTTCATTTGAAAAAATCGTATCTTCTGTACCGACTTCACAAAGTACACCTTCTATGCCATCAATCATAATCTCGTTACCATTCTCACCAACCGGATGTAAACCAGAAGAGTATTGCCCACGTTTTTTACCTTTTGCATAACCATGTTCTTTTAACCAGTCAAGCATACGAATATTCTGCGAATCTGAACCAGTGTATTCTTCATCACCAAACAGTGCATTATAATAGTCGGCACGCTTGTCCCATGCCGCATTAATATCGTTGTATTTCAATCGGTCAACAACGGAAGTATCAATATTTAACGGCTGTGAATAGTAATGCTTATACTCAAATATATCATCATAGTTGTTATCACCATCAGAATCTGAGTCATCAGGTTCACTATATGTATTTGCTGGTTCTTCATATGAAGGAGTTGGAGTTGGAGTATAATTATTACTATTGTCAGAATTATAACTTCCATCATCATATTTATTAATTTCTTCGTCTAATTTTGTATGCATAATAGAAATTAATTCATCTAATCGAGCAATAATACCATCTACAGAACTTGTTGTGCCAGTAATAATACCTGAAATATCTTTAACGGTAGCATTTAAACTTACAACTGGTTCGGCAGATATCCAAATATCTTCCATGGCTCTTGTCAGCGGCAATTCGGTGTCATGACTAAGTTCTTCCAGTTTATCAAGTATACCCTGACGATTATAATTAACAGCATCTGCGATATTGCCAAGTTCGCTGTCAATGTTGTCAATACGTTCATTAATCAGTTGTTCATACTCTTCTTGCAAGTTATCAAGAAGTTTTTCTTGATCAGAAATATATTTGTCATATTCTGTTTCAGCAAGGTCTTCCTGTGCTTCCTTTAAATTAACTTCAAGTTGCTGCACTTTTGACTTTGCTTCTTCGGATGCATCATTCGCATATGCATTTTTCTGCTTTTCCAGTTCTGTTACCTTATCAGATTTTTCTTGAACACTCTTTTGATAATCATGCAAGTCTTTTTCTGCTTCAAGAGCTTCTTTTCGCTTATCAATTAATTTGCTTAATGCATCAGAAGCTTTATCATAACCATCTTTGATCAGATCGATAATAGCGTTCTTTTCTTCGTAAGCTGCGAGAACAGATTCTCTTTGTGCTTCAATATATTCCTGTTTCTTGTCAATGAGCGTAGTATTCGCCGGATCATTCGCAAGCTCTGTTTCAATCTCTGAAAGTTTATTCGCGTAAAAATCCGCTTGTTTCAGATATGTACCATAATTCTGTGCGTGAAGTGCCTGAGTAACAAATCCTTCAGAAGTAATTGCACCATCTTCGTCATATAGATCCTTATTCATTTTTTCAATAAGGTCAATATAGAATTGTGCCTCACTTGTAAGATTGGAAATGTTATCCTGCCCACGCTCAAATTTTGTGAAATCCAAATCTCGTAATGAATTTTCAACTTCTTGGATATTAATGATAGTATCAACAATTTCCTCATTAACAGATTGAATTTGCTGTAACATATCATTCCATGCTTCAGAACCTTCTTGAATCAATCCACTCTGAACAGATTCTTGAAGTTTTGATTGCAATGTATCTCTTTCACTCGTGAGAGTATTAAGAGTATTATTGTACTGTTCAAGTTGTTTTTGATATAATTCAGGTGAAGCATAATAACCATGCTTATCAGCAAGGTCAATATACTTATCAAGCATTGTAACAGCATGAGAAATAGAAGATGAAATATCTTCAAACTGTGAAACAACATTATCAAACTTTGTCTTTTGTAATTCCTTCAGATTTTGATTAAGGTCTCTGATTTTATCATTGCAATCCTGCGCCTTATCATAAAAATCCTGAAACTTATCAATCTGGTCTTGCAGATTTTCGTCATCAACAGTGATAACATCAATTGCACCATTCTTGATAAGGTCTTCGTAATATCCGTCCAAGCCAACAGAATCGGCTAAATCCATATATTTCTGATATGCCTGTTGTTGTAACGCAATCTCATCAGAAACAGATGACAATTCATCTGCTAGTGCCGAATTACGATCACCCCAAGAGGTGTACGTATCAGATACGGCGGTATCAAGATTTGAGATTGCACTTTCAAGCTTCTTAATTTTTCTCTCAATCAGGTCATAATCTTTCGGATTTGTAGTAGAAGAAGAGTCTGAGCCTGAATCAGATGAAGATGAAGAATCTGTTCCTAAATCATTCCAATCAAGACCACCTACAGAAGATTCAATCTTATCATAAGCCGCACCTTGTAAATCACTAACAGCCTGATTTGCGACTTTGATAGCAGCTTGAATTTTATTTTTGACATTATTATAAGCGCCTATTGCCGGTGCATTGCTTTTATTTTCTTCATCAGAAAGATTATGGTCATAAGAATGCGAATCATCTTGACCACCGACAAATGTGTAACCACTGCCATCAGCATTTTCCATGATCGACCCAAATGCCCCAAATGTTTCAGAGATACCATCAAAATATTCTGCCCACATTGCATTTAATTGATTAATCAGATTAGCCGTAATTTGAGCTTTCGCCTGTTCCATAGAAGTCCAGTTACTAACATCATTTCCATAGACAGTAGCAAGAGCATTAGCCAAATCTGGATAAGCTGTTCTTAACGAGTCAATAAAATCCTTATTGGTTTCATTTTCAGCAATAATATGTCTGATAAAATTCTCTTTATCATTTCCATATATTTCAGCCAATTCATTATACAATTCAGGATATATCTGCTTAATAAATGAAAGGAATTTATCACAAGTTTCTTCTTCAGCAACAATACTGTTGATATAGCTTTCTTTAGCCTGTTCCATTAAAGTATTAGATTGATTTACAAAATTCTGTATTTCAGCCAATACTTCTGGATAACCAGTTTTGAGAGATGAGAAAAATTCTTCATCAGCCTGCACTTTTTCTAATACAGCGTTAACGTATTGAGTTTTATCATCATTATATACATTCTCTAATTGTACAAACAGTTCTTGCTCATTAATAATACCAGCCACATATTCAGACAGAGCTTCTTTTGCTTCTGGATATTGCTTGATAATACTTTGCATTGAAGATATGCCGATTTTTCCTGTTTCGGACATTTCTTTTTGGACTGTCTTTAAAAGGTCAGCTTCGGATCGCAGGTCGGCAAGAGTGGCTTTAGAAGTTCCTTTGTCGTCTGATTCTGTGAGTTGTGATGTCAGGTCGAGAGAAGTATCGTTCTTTGATATAGGTGTCTCCAAATATTTCTTCTTCGCTTCAGTCGCATCATCACAAGCTTTTTGAATTTCTAACCACTTATCAACTTCTTCCTTAGTTTTAACATTTTCATCAAACCAAGATTCCCAATCAGCATCTGTACCATATTTTTCTTGAGCAGAACTAATTGTATCGTTATAGTATTTGTCAAAAACTTCTTTGTCATCTGGAGTTTCTGTGCTATTATATTCATCAAACTTCTTATATAAGTCTAGAAGTTTATTTACAAGTTCTTCCTTGCCTTTAATAATTTTACCGTTAGAATCATATAATGCATCATCTTCGTCCATCAAAGCTTCGATATAAGCAGAAACAGAATCTTCAACTGATTCAATATAGGCTTTTTTGCTTTCTATATTTTTTTCATTGTTCTTCCATTCTTTATCATCTTGAAATTGAGAAGCATCATTATTATATTTTTCCTCAATTTCTCTACGTTTTTCATAAAGAGCTTCAAGTTCTTGATTATTTTGCTTTGCTTGTTCTATATCCCAATTAGCCGCATCAATTCTATCGCCTTTATCATAGACATAAGGATTATCCTGTAATGTCATATCCGGGTCGTTAATTGCGTAATGTCCGTTATAACTTTCTGACTTTTTCGTAATTGCATCTTGTGCTTTATCAGCAGCATCCTGACCCTTTCTTTGAGCAATAGTTTCCTTAATTCTTAATTCTCGCTCTAACTCATCATTAGTTTCCTTTAATTTATCTAATTCTTCTTGTTCGACAATTGTAAGAACATCTTTGTTCTGTAATTCCTCAATTCTATCTTTTGTAGTTTTAAGCTCATCATTTAAGCTTTTGATTTCAGTGGTAACATCATCATATTCTTGTTTAGATTCTTTCGCTTTTTTCTGCAAATTTTTAAGAGTATTGCCGAATTGAGCATATAATGCAATAGCTGTGCCAATCACAGTAATAGTTGCCGCTATTGGATGAGCAATGACAAGGTTTTTTAATGCAACACCTAATCCCTTAACAGCAGCACCAAAGCCAATAGTAGAAGCTGTTGCTTTCTTTTCAGCCGCCGCTACAGCATTAACCGATGCAGCATTAGCTAAGTCAGCAGCGGTAGTTTCAAGGATTTCACCTTTAAGACCTTTCGAGGAAAGGATTAATTCAATTTGATTCTCATTCAATTTAGATTGAGCAATAGCCATTTTAGTAGCATCGATGGAATATTCTGAAAAAGCATTTGTCAATAATTTATTGGACATTGCTTTTTGTGGCATTCCAACGTCTCCAATTTGTGATATTTTTTGGAGAGCTTTTTCAAGTTTAGATAATGCGGATATAGACTCGCCTAAAGTCTTTAATTGCGTAATATCTATATTTTTGCTATAATAAAGCTAAATATAGTATGATGATAAAGTGTTTGCTCAAAAGGCACCGCTACCCGCCGGAAGGGATGGACGATGCCGTGCAAACAGTTATGACCCAGTGTGAACTGTGGACAGATAATAACGATATGGAATCAGCCTAAAAGAGGAAGTGGCCGCCGCACTGAATTGCGACAGCCACTTTTTTAGTTAAATTTTGAATGCGGATACAGCCCGCACAAATTCAAGAATCAAGGACTGATATAAATCTTCATCGAAGTGTCCTTGTATAATGCTGCACTTTTTCAGCAGAGGATCGTAGCGATTAAGCAATTTCTCCATTGCCTTTTCATTACCCTGCTGGGCCAGCAAAAGGGTGTTTTTGAACATTCCCATTTTATTTTTCCTCCATTGCTTTGCGAATTTTGTCACAGGCGCTGTCACGGCGGCGCCTGACCGTACTGGCATCAACTCTCAACTTAGCAGCCGTAGCCGTAACGGAAAGACGGTCAATGTACAAGGCTATCATAACCTCGCACTCTTTCAGTTCCAGTTTGGGCAAATATTTTCGAATAGCTTCCCACATTAGCTTGGATTCAATACTTTCCTCCAATGAATTACCTGAGCGCATGGATTGAGATTCAATATCCGAATCACAATCTTCAATCGAGCACTCATGTTCCTTAATCTTCATTAGTGCGCGGATATAATTTGCTCGCTGATTGTATACCACTCTTGTCAAATAGCTTGTAAGGCGCGCGGCTAATTCTGCATCCTCGCCGTAAATCCAATACTTATCGGCAATATTTTTCTTTGCCATTGTAAACCTCCTGAATTTTGAGTTTCATTGAATAGACCTCAAAACTCGGAGGGGCGCGGGCAGAAAACGGCAGTCCTCTGCCGCCAAAGCAAAAAAGAAGCAAAAAAATACGCCAGATGGTTATAAAAACCATCTGGCATACGAATAATACAAGAAAAACTACGCGGCGAAGGGACTTTTGAAAGGACGCAGTAGCGCTTGACGGGGTTTCTACCTTAATACGGCATGGCTCCGCTTACCGGAGCGTCAAGCACATCTGCCATGCAATACGCCTTTCAACTAAATATGTTCCACAAAAAGAAAAAGCCCGGCAAGCAAAAACTTGTCGGGCAGAAAGCGGATTTACTTTTCTTCCATCCAACCAAGGAATGTCTGCAATTTCTGTATGTCACCGTCATCGAGGTCTTGCAGTCGGTTAAAAATGTTGATACGGTCGGTTTCATCCCCGGCACCGGTAAAGAATTCCTGCGGGGTTACGCCGAGGTATTCACAGATGCGCAGAAATTCGTGCATTGAGGGCAATGCCTTGCCGATTGAAATACTGCGCATATAGCTGCCGCTTTTGCCAAGGTCAAGGCTCATTTTGTGTTCGGAAACGTGGAGGCGATGGCGCAGCTGCTAAGATGGGGTTACTTGCTGGGGGTCTTAGGCTGGGCTGCCGCGGGCTTTTTCTCCGGTCGGTGGGGCTGGTAAAAAAACGCAGCGCTTTGGGGCGGCCAACCATCGTATTCGCGGCGGATCATATTTTGAATGATTTTCCGTTCTGCTGCGTGCAAATGTTGCTTCATGGTTTCTTTCATGGGTGGATTCCTCCTGATTTATAAAGATTTATTGTATGCCAAAACCGGCTGTGGCCATCATAAGGGAAACTGCGACCGAAAGTTCCGCCAACGCAATGGAGCTGGCGAAAAGGTGGCCATGGACGCCCAACAGGGCAAGCGAAACAGCGTCCAGAAGCAATAGCCGCAAACGTGCGCGCTTTGCCATCGCCTTGCTTTCCGCACGGGAAAGGTGTATCTGCTTATTATCGGCAGGTGACGAAACCCATATCAGGGCAGAGGAGGCAATCATAATTGCCCAATAATTGTTGGACTCCTCCGCAAAAATCGGTAAAGCGAACATCGTTGCAAAAATCATGGCGGCAGAGTATAATGCGCACTGCCATTCTGTTTTGGCATGGTAGCCGCCGGTGCGCTCACGGAGGAAAAGAAACGAAACGGTAAAGCAAAAAGCCAAACCGAAATCCGTAATCAGCCCACCAAGCAGTGTCAGAGCAATCAGGCCCACGGCGCGGGAAATGTGTCGGTACAGCGCGTATTGGCACACCTCGGCGTCGTCCTCTTTGATAAGACCGCGCGCCAGAAAGTATTGCGTCAGCTTTTTTGCAATCTGTTCCATCGGCATCCCCTTGTCATCTTTCGCCCTTATCCTACCGCAAACCAGGCTAAAGTGCCAAGAATCCTGCGCAAGTGACAGAAACTCATGCGTGAACGCAAGAATTGCAGGCCACATCGGGCCATTCAAAGCAGAATTGGAACGCACCGTCATGATAATCCATCGTGTAAAAGGCGTTGTTGCGGCGCAGCAGCTCTTTGGCACAGGGCAGACCAAAGCCGTGCAGATGCGGTTCCAATTTTGTTGTGGCAATACAGTCCTTTTCGATGTGGACCGGCAGGCTGGTGTTGATAATCGAGACATACAGCTTGGCATCGCCGTCCGCGTAGGCTTCGTCCCGCAAAACGCTGACCTCAATGCGGCGCTTTGCTTCCTCCAGCTTTAGGCAGGCTTCGATGGCGTTGTCCAGCAGGTTGCCCAGCACGACTGTGCAGTCAATCAGTTCGATTTGCAAGGGCGACAGGTCGTTGACTTCAAACTGAATATCGATATGCTGCTTCTGAGCGGCATAGCCCTTTTGGTTCAGCACGGCGTCGATGACCGAGTTGTGGGTGTTGACCATCAGGGCACGCTCAGTCTGCTGCTCCTGCAAAGCAGCAAGATAGTCCTGTGCCTGTTGCGTCTCGCCTCCCTGCAGCATCCCGGAAAGGGCCGCGATGTGATGCCGAAAATCGTGCGTCATTTTGCGCTGTGTGGCGTAGGCGCTGCTCAAGGCATCAATGTTGGCACGCTGGGAGCGCAGCTGCTCGTTAAGCGTTTTTTGCTGCTCCTGCGCGAGGTTGTTTTTTTCTGTCAAATCTATCAAAATCAGAATCACAGCATTGGTTGCCAGCAGAATTCCACTTGAAAAAAGTACAAATGCGGCTGCTATTTTGCCGTTCATGGATAAGTAATAGCAAATTGATATACCAACCAGAGAAATAAGTGGAAATCCAATCGTCAGGGGTGCCCATTTGATGTTGGCGGAACTTGCCACCATCGGCTTGTGAATCTTTTTGATTCCAGAAGAAAGTAAGAATTTGAGACTATATGTTATAGCTGCGCTTGCAAGATAGAACTTCATATTCGCCACATATTCATCATAACGAATATGAAGCAATGCCAGCAGAGAATAAAGAACGCAAAATTCCAGCAAGGTGAAAATTGCATACGCCAAAAGAACCACCAGTAGGCGCATCCAGAACTTTCCTAAATAAAACAGTGATGCAAAAACAAAGTAAACCGTAATAAGTGCGGCAAATTTTAAAAGTGTTATCGGCGATTCTTCCGAAATATGCGAAACGAAAATCGTAGCGATATAAGACAATACTCCGCAGAGCAGCGCCCCCACTACAAAGCGTAAGCCTCTTGTTTTTCTTTCAAGAAACGCATCGCAAAAAACGGCCACGCACAGCACGTCCAGGCAGCTGAAAGTGATCCCTAACCAATAACCCATTTCTTCGCGCTCCTCCACTGCGTATAGATTTTCCGCACGGCGCTGGCTGTGTGCGAGCTGACCGGCAGCTCGGTTCCGTCGCGCAGATACAGCCGCGTGCTTTGCAGATCGCGGATGTGCTCCATATTGACCAAAATACTTTTGTGTGTGCGCACAAAGCCGTGGTTTTCCAACAGGTCGGCCAAATCGGCCATGGTAGCGGTCGTGTACAGCAGGTCGCGTTCGGCCCCCTGCAGGTGCAGGCATACCTTGCGGGCCGACATCTCGGCGTACAAGATCTGCTGCGGCTGCAGCTCCACATCCTCACCATCGCAAAATATGCGAACCGTATCGCGGGTCTTGCGGTATGCGGTAAGGGCCTGCTGCACATAACGCTCCAGTTTTTGCGGCATCTCGGCTTTCAGCAGATAGCGAAACGCCTGCACCTCGTACCCCTGCAGGCTGTATTCGATGTAGTTCGTCACAAAAATCAGCAGCATATCGGGGCGCAGCTCATGCAGGCGACGGGCCAGATCAACGCCGTTCAGCGGGCCCATATCAATATCCAAAAAAGCCAGATCGTATTTTGCCAGCGGCAAAGCACGCAGCAGCGCTGCATCTGTGGCGCAATCAACCGTGGAGCGCGGAATCTGCGGCTTTACGATGGCCTCTATCTTTTCCGCCAGCTGACCGGCAAAGGCCGCGTCATCATCGCAAACCAGTATGCGCATGGAAAAGTTCTCCTTTTCGGCATTTTTGCCCGGCGTGTGCTTGCGGGCATCTGCTGCAAACATAATCTTTTACCCCCTTGTTGTCAAGTATCTTGCCTAAAATCGCAGATTTGCTGTTATTTCCCTGATTATATAACAGATATATCGGTGTGTCAAACGGTACACTATAAGGTAGTGGAAGGGGGCCGTTTGGTATGTTTGATATGGGCAAGCGCATCTGTAAATTGCGTAGGGACGCACACCTGTCGCAAAAGCAGTTGGGCGAGAAAATTGGCAAATCAGCTTCGACCATCGGCTCGTATGAAAACGATACTGCCGTGCCGACGCTGGAAAACGCGGCAGCACTGGCGGAAGCGCTTCATGTTTCGTTGGATTATCTGCTGTACGGTGAAAAGAGCCGCACCCTTCCGCTGCAAAAGATGAGCGAGAACCGCGTGCAGCTGTTGACCGATCTGGCGCAGGAGTTTGCAGCACCTACTAGCCACGGTGCAGCTTTCAGTGACCGAAAGCTGGATATTCTGCGGCGGCTGTATCAGGAATTTTATCGTTAAAAGCATTGGCTGCTCGGCGTCTCTGTCTCCGGTGGGGGCAGACACGCTTTTGCGTTCACGCACGATTTTCTGTCACTTGCGCAGGTTTTGTAGATTTCGGTGAAACGCTGTGGTATTTTGGGGGCACAGCAAAGGTTCCCAGCATCGGCGCGCAGATGCTGAATATATCCGCCCCGAAACAAACCCGATACAAGTTGCTTTTAAAATGGAGGAACTCTTATGACTACGTCAAGAAAATCTTTTCTTTCTTTTGCTGTGGCCTGCATTGTAGCGCTTATGGCGGCTACGGCAGCCTTTGCATCCAATTCTGCCGACACTGACTTCACCTTCAAATTTAGCGGTGGCTTGCCCCAAAGGACGGAATGGCGCTCAAAGACCGATGATACCAACGTCTATATGTCGGTAAAAGGCGTACAACACGCCTTTACCGCTCATGTGGTTGGAGCAGATAATAATTATTCCACCACTGCCCACGATTGCTCTCATGGATATACATATTCTATCTCTAATGTAGGCGTATATCGGATGCGCAACTGGGTGCACGATGGCTCGCCGAGTTATCCATATGCGGCCATCTATGCAGCGCCCAATTATGGATATGAATTTAGCGCGTGGGGCCAATGGAGTCCGGATTCCGTATGATGAGATAGTAGTATTATAAATTCCTTGTTTTATCTCTGAGTGTCCCAGTTCGTGTATTGGCTTTGCGATATCGAATCACTTTTTGCACTTTCAACGATTCACTGCAATAAGCCAATACACGAACTGGCTATTAGAGAAAACAAATCGCACTGAACTCTTGCGCCAAGAGGTCAACGGCTTTGGCTGCGGCGTGCTACAGCTATATTTAGTCTGTTATTATATAAATGTTGCACTACCCTGACTCAATTCACACCAGAACGGAGGAACCAATATGAGAGTTTCAAAGAAAGCGCTTCGTCCCTTTGCCGTGATTCTTGTTTCGCTGTCAATGTCTGCACTGCTCACCGGGTGCCAGACCTCCTCAGACAGCGCATCGCAGGCAGTCGGTGGTTCGGATGCAGAAAGCACTATCCAGCAACAGACCACCGACGCCTCCAATTCGGAGACGAATGAACAAAACGGTTCCAATGAAACGGTTGCGTCCTTGCCGCAGGTTTTTGTGACCGACGTAGAGGGCAACCGCCGAAACCTTTCCGATTTCCCCTGGGCGCAGAAATATCCGACTCTGCTGGACGGCATCGCAAGCGACACCCTGACAGACTATGCATTTTACACGATAGCCTCCGAAAATCTGAAAGCAAGGGGCGAAAGCCTGACGTGCGATTACTTCGGTGACCAACAGGTAACTATCTCTGTGGCGGGCGCTGAAAAGGGGGAGGCTGCGGCTCAGATTCCGCAGGATAAGTTACAGGAGGGGATAGACACCTTCGGTGAGAAGAACGAAAACTATGAATATCTGACTGTTACGGTGAATCTGACAAATTCCGGCAGCGCAGAGGCCGAGGCTTATCTGAACAACCTGTCCATTCGATGCTGTGTTGACGGTTCCATCGCAACAGAAACGACTTGCAGCGAGGCTGTCACATCTGACTTGCCCGCGGTTGCTTCCGGTGAAAAGAACCAGTTCCAGCTCATGTTGGCCCCGGGGGAGACACGCACTTGCACGGTCCTTTACTATGTGAGAGCGGAAATCGAGTTGAGTGACTTATATCTGAGGGCAAACCTCGGCGGTAATGCGGTGACCGAAGTCAAGACCGCCGACAATGTGATGAACGAAGAGTGGCTGGCGTTAGCCTAATGCTCCTGCCATGCACACAGAAACGGATATGTGACCATGAAAAGCATTCTATGTTTTGAGCTGAAGCGCTGTTTTGGAAGCAAGCGGCTGTATCTCTCTCTGCTGACAGGCATCGTCATTTCCCTTCTCCATATCATATTCGGGGTTCTTCCCTTGACCCAGTGGCTGTCGAGTTGGCAAGGAGATTTTTTTCTTACTCCTCACTCTGCATACGGGCATTGGATCGGGATGGACTCCTCCACTGTCTGGCCTACCCTTTTGTATATGCTTCTTCCGTTCCTTTGTGCCTTTCCGTTTTCGGATACTGTATCATGGGACTTTAGCACGGGCTATGTGATGCAGATTTTTGTGCGCCGAAAAAAATCCGCCTATCTGTTTGCCAAGGCTCTGACGATTTTTATTGCCTCCGCCTTTTTGACAGCGACAATCTTGTTCTTCGACTTTGCAGGCACCGCCTTATATTTGCCGCTTGTCCGGCCGGAAGCGCTTACCAACCTTTACGGAATCAGCAATCGCAGCCTGATGGCGCATCTGTTTTATCATAAGCCGCTGCAGTACACCGTCATCTATATTATAATGGATGCTTTATTGGTTGGCGCATGGGAAATCATTGCCCTGGCAGTATCGGTAGCTACAAGAAATCCTCTGCAGCCTGCGCTGTTTCCTTTCTTGCTCTACCTGATCCTGTATTTTATCTGCAACTGGCTTCAGATGGATTCGGTCTCGTTGTTTGCAATTCTGTTGCCCTTCCAGCCTGCGGTCAATGTGAAATGGGTTACGATTGCAATTTACTTCTTAGCTGTCCCCATCGGCAGCATGACCATGTATTTCTTGAAGCGGAATAAGAGTGATGTGCTTTGACAATTTATCGGCAATTTTGGGTAACTTATAGAAAGCGATTGCTGGTTTATTCGCTTTTGTGCGTTGCGCTTGCAACCGGCAATGCACTTTTCTGGTTGCATAAATGGCATAAACAGGGTGTGGAGCTGTGCTTTGCCGACACTATGATGACAGGCGTTCAACCGAGCTTCCTTTTAATGCTGCTGATTCCCCCGACGCTTGGCCTTGTACACCAACTGAAGTTCATTTTAGAGCAGCCCTTTGTCATTTGTGCGTTAGATAATAGAGCACGGCTTGCCCGCAATCTCCTTGCTGCGCTCCTTTTCATTGCGTTCAGAGCGGTGATGGCGGTTTCGATCCCGTCCATTGCATTGGGTGCTCTGCTGTTTCGAGGTAGCAAACCTTGTACATGGGAAAGCGGAGCAAGCTACTATGCCTATATGACGGGCCAAACGTTAATAACCCCTGTCAAAACAGGCTCCTTGATTGTCTGGCAGGCTATGACGATCTGGCTCACAGTCTTGCTGGTATCGATTCTTTTCCTGTCAATCAATCTTTCCTGCGAATCGCACCAGCTCGGAAGCATACTCTCATGGGGCGTCTGCCTTTTGGCTTTGTGGATGTGTTCGTTTCCTGTTACACCGAAACTATACAGGCTGCAAAAGAGCGTTTCTTTCTCCGTGAATCGAATTGCCGAAAATACAGTTTGGCGCTATTTTCTCTCAGGCATCTGTATTCTGTTTCTTGAATCTCTGTTTCTGCACTTTGCCGTTACCAGAAAGGACTTTTTAAAGTGAAGAACAGTTTTATTCGATTGCTCCTGCGGGATATCAAGAACTATATCCGAACGAATCGTTTCTTCCTGATCGCGGAAGCAGCGCTGTTTTTGATTGGCTGCATGATTGCGGATATGCAAAAGCCCGATAGCTACGGCAAATATACTACCATTCAATATTATATGCAGATATTTCGGGGCTGCTATCCGTTTACGGATGCCAGAACAGAAGTGTTTCAGGTTCCACTTACATGGTTTACACTCATGTACTTTTGTATTTACACTGCTCTCTTATATCCGATTCGGGACGCCAGCGGGGCAGGCATTCATGTTCTGCTGCGGGCAAAGAGCAGAGCCTTGTGGTGGTTCAGCAAATGTCTTGCGCTAACCGTGTGGAATCTGCTTTACTTTGCAGTCGGCTTTTGCTCTGTATGCGTATTCTGCTTTTTTACAAATGGTTTGTCTTGCTTTACCATTTTGCCGCATGATGTATTGCCTTGCGATGCTTTGACCTGCCTTTTGCCTTTCGGTTTTGCGTTGGCAATCTCGCTTCTTGCCTTTTGCCTTTGCATCTTTTGCTCTTTTGTCTGGGGACAGGTGTTTGCCATAAGTTGCCTTGTGGCCGTCTCATTCACTGAGTTTCCATCTCCTTTTCTCTGCTATGCCATGCTGATTCGCTGTAGAGCCATGTCTCCCGCTGGATTCGACGAAAGGGCAGGCTTGCTTTTCTACCTTATATTTGCCGGAATCGTATGCTTCATCGGTATGTTCCTGTTTTTACAACTTGACTTGTTTCCCGGACTTCAAAGGAGGCCGCAATGAAAGTTGAAATCAACCATCTTACCAAGGTGATTCAGGGCAATGTTGTTCTGGATGATATCAATGCCTGTTTTTCCTGTGCTTCCGGCGAAAACGGGGGACGGATTTACGGGATTCAAGGAATCAATGGAAGTGGCAAAACCATGCTTATGCGCGTGATCTGTGGCCTTGTGCTTCCCACAATGGGCACCGTGTCAATCGATGGAGAAATCATTGGTAAGGGTATCTCATTCCCGCGAAGCATTGGCCTTTTGCTGGAGAACCCAATCTTTATCGATGAATTCACTGGCGCAAAAAATCTTTCTCTTCTCTGTGATATCAAACGACTTGTTTCGCAAGCGCAGATTGGCGATACGTTGCGTCGTGTCGGACTGAACCCATCCGACAAAAGGCCCTTCCGCAAATATTCTCTCGGCATGAAGCAGCGCCTTGGAATCGCAGCCGCTATCGTTGAATCACCTGATCTGATTCTGTTGGACGAGCCATTTAATGCGTTGGATGAGTCGGGAATAAAAGAAATACGTGACCTTTTGCGTGAACTGCGCCAAAAGGGAAAGCTGATTGTGCTGACCTGCCATGATCGCCAGCAAATGGAATCGCTTGCGGATGAAATCATAGCGATGCGTGAGGGCCGGATTGTGAATGTGGACAAGAATTGCCACGAGGAGGTTTGAAGTGAAAAACAAACGACTTCATCATCGTGCGATTCTGCTTTTGCTCCTTTTGCTGGTTCTCTCTTTCGCAATCGGCCTGAGAATCACACGCTTAAATGGTTCTTATTTGGCAACCGAGGATTGTTATGGGTATCCGCAAAAGCCTATCGAGTGGAATGGCCTGAAAATAGAATTGATCGGTGCTGAAATTGTTGACGGGGAAGCATTTTTACAGGAATATAACATCGATCGGGAATCAATTTTTTCGGATTCCCTGTCAGAAAAGTACGCACTGTTTCATATATCTGTGACGAAGGTGTCGGATTCCCCATTGTTGACATACTATCGTTTTGATTATTGCGGAGCGGAAAAAGATGGCTGGCGAAATTTGGTTTCCCCGGAAATTTTCGAATCGCTGAACCCTCTGGCAAAAAAGCCGTCGCAGCTATCCGTAGGTGAAACCGAAGAACTCGCAATGGCGATTGGACTCCATAAGGATGCTTTTCGCAATACGGAATGGAGTAACCTTTCCACTTCCGATATAAGCCTCGTCATGTCTGTTTATCCACAAAAAGTGATTCTGCAATCTTCATGAGAGTGAAAATACACAGGAAAAGCAGCTTTGCCCCCAGTTCTGAAGCGCTGTATGGGGTATCGTACAGGCCTAAACTTAGGGGGCAATGGGTGCCGGTGCTCCGGCTACTCGCCGCTGCGGCGCTTGCGTGGGTGCTGATCAACGCCTTGGTCGAAACCTACGGAGTGGGCGGGTGCAAATCTTGATGCGTTGAATCTTTGCAGAGGTCTGCAAATTAGAACTGCCGCTGCCTGGCTTCAAATCGAGTGTTAGCCGTCGCCGCGTTTGTTGATGTATGCCATAATTAAGCCTCCTCAATGCGGGCAAGCCATGCGTCAAAGCTGGCCTTGCTGACTCGGATCGAAGTGCCTATATGCAGCACACGGAAATCCGTTGTTGTGTTGCACAGTGTATAAGCTGCCCGCAGGCTGATGGACAGCATTTGGGCAATATCCTCGACCCGATAGACAAGCGCGCTTTGTTGCGTTGACTTGCCAATTTGTGTCGGTCCTATGGCATTGGTTTGAGAACCTGTCTCTATTGCTATCCCAGCCAGAACCGTTAGTATATTTGAATGGAACGACCCAGTGCTGGCTCAAGCTAACGGGTAAGCAGTGACAAATCGGAGGAATACCCTGGTCGATATAGCGCTTAATATGGGTATCTTATTAAATAAACCCAAAATCATGTTGCAGACTACTGTGCGAACACTAACTCCAAGGGGTTCATTCTCACGCCGTTTTGCATCACCTCAAAATGCAGGTGGTTGCCGGTGCTGTCGCCGGTGCTGCCTACATAACCTATAATCTTCCCTGCCGTTACCGCTTCACCTGCGGTAACGGCAGTTTGCGTCATATGGGCGTACCGCGTGGAAAGTCCAGCGCCGTTATCCAGCAGCACCTGATTGCCGTAGCTGTCGTTCCAGCCGCTGACCAGCACCGTGCCGCTGTGGGCAGCCAAGATGGGTGTTCCCTCCGGTGCGGGAATATCTGTGCCGCGATGCCCGGCATTGCCGAAAGCATCCACTTCTCCGAAGTGGCAGGATATATAAGTGTGTCCCGGCAGCGGCCAGCACAGCGCGCCATCGGCAACAGCAATCCTGCCGCACAGAGCAAGCAGGCTGGGACGCATTTCCTCGGATAGCAGCTGGTGCAAAATGTCTTTTTGGTCTTGGGTGAAATTGTACAACTCGGCCAGTTCATCCACAGTTTTGCTGCTGACGGTGATGTGCAAAATATAGTCGGTCTGCTGCTCCGGGTCGGGGTCGTCCTCGGTGGGTTCGGGAGTGGTGTCTACTTCTTCGACCTCGTAGGTAATCTCGTGCATAGCCCAAAAGGTGTCTTGGATGCGCTGCATTTGGGCGGCATTGATAACGACAACGTCGCTATCAGAGTTGAGGTTGGTATGTACTGCAAAGATGGCCAGCACCTCCGGCCAGTAGCTTGCCCATGTATGACCGTCCTCGTAGTCGTAGGTGATGGTGGTTTCGTTGCACTCCGGGTGGGCGGATACGATGTCATTGATGGCCGCGCCGAAGTCGGCGTTGGTGTCGGCTACGATTTCGGCAATAGGGATGCTGTTGGGATCGCCGGATTCATCGGCAAACAAGATGCCCATCGGGGAGCCAATCACCGCCGCAGCCGAGCCTATGACCATCGCCAGCAACAGCACCACGCCGCACGCGCCAATCAGCGCCAGCAGCGATTGCGCGGCGCGCCGCACAGTTTGGGAGAGCAGGGCTTTGATTTTGGCTGCGATATAATGAACGCCACGGCTGATTGCTTCAACCGTGGCTTGTTTATTGCTGATTGTGGGCAGCTTGGGTGCGTGGGTAACGATGGGAGCGGTATTGCCCGCCGCTGTGGCAGCCGTCTGCTTTTGCAGATAGCGGCGCACAGCCTCGCGGGTCAGGTGCTGCCGCTTTAAGCGCTGCTGCATTTGGGCTCGGTAGGGCGGCGGTGCTGGTGTGGCCGATGACGGCACAGGGGCTTGCGGCGCTGGTGTTTTGGCTGCGATGGCCTTTTGCCGGAAACGCTGCTTTTTGAACATTTCCCTGCGCTCGGCCTGCGTGGGAACAGTGACTTTCTCTTTTTCAATCAGCTTTGATGCAGATTGGGTGCTGCCCTGCAAGGTGAGATTTTTCCGCTTCTCCTGCATTGCACGAAACTTGCGGTAGCTCATGCGGGCGGTGCTTTTGGCGGTGTTGCCTGTACGGGCAGCCACATCGTAAATGCCCTGCTGCACCTCACCTTGTGCATATTCTTCGGGGGATTCTTGGCGCTGGTCGGCAGCACGTTCTCCTTGTGCCTTGGCCCGCATGAGTGTTTTCCGCACAAGCTGTTTGCGTTTTCCTTTAATTTCGGGCATCGTCGATTACCACGTTATCAAGTTGGCGCGTGTATTCCGGGTAGCGCAGTTTTACGGCCTCGTACATATACGGTGCAAAGGAGCAGTCGAACAGGTCATAGGGTGTGCAGGATTTGTCATCGTACCCATTCCAAAGGTTATAGGCAAAACGAGTCAGTTTCGTTGTGCCGGTGGTCTGCCAACCGGCGGCCAGTGATTCCGGCTTGATTTCATCTTTTTCAAAGTCGAAGCAACTTTCAATGTTGTTGCGGAGTGCGGGTACGGCAGTCAGGGTGTAAATCAGTGCGCGGTGGTAGCTGTCCATTGCCTTGCAGCGGTTGAGGTGGGTTAAGTATGCCCTACGGTGGGGAGGGGTCATAAACTTGGGTTCGGTCATGGTGGTATCCTCCTTCTTTCTTTATATATGAGGTTATATTTTTGAGATTCTAAGGCGGGCGACACCCCGCCTTTTGTTTGTGTAAAATCATGCTCTTAGCGATCTCCGTGGTCGATGGGTTTGATTTTCAGCTTATTGCCATCGCGCTGGAATTGCTCGTACTGTTCAGGAGTGCATTTCATCGGCAACAGGCCGTGCGGCGTGGGGAGAAAGACAACAGGGTTATGATACAGCCTTTCATATAAGAAAACCTGTCTATCAGTCAAACTGATAAAGTCTTCTCCGCCATTGCCGCAGACCACAAAAGAACCTGCAAGAAAATCTGTATGTCCGTAAAGCCGGTTAGGCGGCAAACCGTCAATCTTCCCGGAGTCGTTGCAGATAACGCAAACGCTATCTCTCCACGGACGGCAACATTCAATATCACCGCCGACAAGCTCCTGCAATGCCCTTAATGTGTTGGGAATCGTGCGTTCCTCCGGGTACTTACCGGGCTGTACATACAGCACGCGGATTTCATTTTCACTCATAGGATTCACTCCATTTCACCGGGTTTGGTCGTGAGTAATTTGTATGTTTTGGTGTCTTTCGGTTGAGGGTTATTGAATGGGATAAGGCTGTTGCCCATCTTGATAATTCCCTCACCGGGTTGGGCCAACAGCAAATATTTCCGCTGCGGCTCGGACAAGCCGTACAGTTCTACTACGCTGTCAATGTCCTTGGTCTGACGCAGCATAACTACAAATTCGGAGTTTGCCAGCATTGCATAGGCTGTGTCATTGGTTAGGCAGTCTTGCACATTCTGCGTGATGCCGGTGGCGTAGGCGTTGTACTTCCTAAAACGTTTCCAGCTTGTGTACAGGAAATTGGCGCTCAAAGAATCGCGCAGTAGCAGATAGATTTCGTCAAAGTACACCCATGTGGCTGCTTTTGGGTCATTGCGTTCGTTGCTCATCACGGCGGTATTGATGTACTCCAGCATGGACAGCATGGCAACTGGCTTTAGCTGTTCCCCCAAGCTCTGGATGTTGAAGCAGATCAGGCGGTTGCTCATATCCACATTTGTAGGCTGGGCGAACACCTGCATACTGCCGGTTGCGAAAATTTCCAGTGCAAGTGCCAATTCTTTGGAACGGTTGTCGCCCTGACTGTTCAGCGCCGCCCACAAATCCTTGATGGTCGGGCAAGGCGCTGTGTATTTAGATTCGATAAGCGGTTTGTAAATGCTCCTCAATGCGCGGTCAATCAGACTTCTATCTCCGGGCAGAACATTTTCTTTTTTCATAATCTGTTCGCACAGGCTCAACACAAACTCTGCTTTTGCCACATAGGGCGGGATGTCCGTGGATTTGTCTGGCTTAAAGTCCAGTGGATTGAAATAGGTGCTGCTATCCACCGAGATATTGACTACCTCGCCGCCCAACTCCTGCACAAGCGGCGCATATTCATTTTCGGGGTCTACGATATAAAACCGGGCCTTGGTAAAACGCAGATACAGCATAAGGATTTCCAGTTTGACGAACATAGACTTACCGCCGCCGGATGTCGCCACAACCATTGCATTGCCGTTGACGAGAGTTGTGCGCAGCCCGATGATAAGATTACCTGTGACCGCGTTTCGGCCATAGCAGATGCCGCCCGGAGTGAGAATTTCTTGCGTATTGAACGGTACAAGTGCTGTCAGCGATTTCGTCAGCATCGTGCGCACACTCTCGATGCGCCGCAGACCGTAGGGCATGGCCGTGTTAAAGGCCCTTTCCTGCTGAAAATAAAGCTCTGTAAATCTGCAATTATAGTTTGCTGCTGTGGTTTTCAGTGCATCGGTTTCCAGCGCGAGATCTTCCAGTGTGTCAGCAAAGTAAGTGACGGTGAGCAGGCTCAAAAACATCTGCTGGTCGTTCTCCGTCATTTCTTTGCGGATGTTGGCAATGATGCGGTCCTGCTCCTGCGTCCGCTGCGGCACGGAAGATGTAAAGTCCAGATTTTCCACGGATTTCTTATTGAAACGGACTTTCTCGGCGTCGGTTTTCATCTGTGCGCTGTCGATTTCCTTGAAAGCATCCTCGGTTTCCACTGGTTCAATGTCAATGGATAGAACAATATACGGCACTTGCTGGAGCAGTGCGGAGATAAACTTATCATCAAGCTGCTGCGGGTACTCGCTGATCGTCA
>ERZ772858.1601-NODE-1601-length-21470-cov-14.619566_pt1 | contig 21470 bp, 19 predicted proteins | sample MGYA00512136_ERZ772858 | MGnify/ENA primary metagenome ERZ772858 (study PRJEB29015, sample SAMEA2737726) | human gut metagenome | biome: human gut; feature: human-associated habitat; material: faeces | place: China | collected 2012 ...
AGGGCGGCTGCCCGCTGGGCAACGGCACCGGCGGCCCCGGCTGGAACATCAAGGGTGAGTTTGCCGCCAACGGCGTCAACAACCCCATCAAGCACGTCCGCGGCGTCATCAGCATGGCCCGCAGCATGAACCCCAACAGCGCCGGCAGCCAGTTCTTCATCATGCATAAGGACGCACCCCATCTGGACGGCCAGTACGCCGCTTTCGGCAAGGTCGTCGCCGGCATGGACGTCGTGGACAAGATCGCATCCGTCCCCACCGACTGGAACGACAAACCCAAGACCCCCGTCAAGATGAAGACCGTCGAGCTCATCGAGGGCTGATTTTCTGCACCTATGGCTTTCCCTTTGGGGAAAGCTTTTTTTGCATCCACAGGAGGAACTTCCATGAAGTACGATTTCACCACCCTGCCCGACCGCCATGGCCGGGACGCCATCGCCGTGGACGGGCTGGGCAAAGGCTTTGCGCCCGACGCACCGCAGCCCGGCTTCGATGCCATCCCCATGTGGGTGGCGGATATGAACTTTGTCTGCCTGCCCACCATCCAGCAGGCCGTCATCGAGCGGGTCCAGCACCCGGCTTTCGGTTATTTTGACCCGACGCCCGAATACTACGGCTCCATCATCCGCTGGCAGGAGACTCGCAACGACGTCACGGGTCTGACCGCCGAAGCCATCGGTTACGAGAACGGTGTGCTGGGCGGCGTCATCAGCGCACTGAACTGCGTTTGCTCCCGGGGCGACAAGGTGCTGGTCCACAGCCCCACCTACATCGGCTTCACCCGCTGCCTGACCGACAACGGCTATGACATCGTCCACTCCCCGCTGGTGCAGGACGAGAATGGCGTCTGGCGGATGGATTACGCCGACATGGAAAAGCACCTCGCCGAAGAGCACATCCACGCCGCCATCCTGTGCAGCCCCCACAACCCCTGCGGCCGCGTCTGGGAGCGCCGGGAGCTGGAAAAGGCCATGGAGTTGTACAAAAAGTATAATGTCTACGTCGTATCCGACGAGATCTGGTCGGACATCATCCTTTCCGGCCACAAGCACATCCCCACCCAGTCCATCAGTGAGGACGCCCGGATGCGCACTGCCGCCCTCTACGCCCCCTCCAAGACCTTCAACCTTGCCGGTCTCATCGGCAGCTATCACATCGTTTATAACCCGTGGTGGCGGGACCGCATCAAGAAGGAATCCTCCCTCTGCCACTATAACTCCATGAACGTCCTCTCGATGCATGCCCTTATCGGTGCCTACCGCCCCGAGGGCTATGAGTGGGCTGACGAGCTCTGTGAGACGCTGACCGGCAATGTGGATTTCGCCTGCGACTACATCGCAAAGCACTTCGAGGGTGTCCATGTGACAAAGCCCGAAGGCACCTATATGCTCTTTGTGGACTGCACCGACTGGTGCGCCGCCCACGGCAAGACCATTCAGGACGTGGAGAAAGCCTGCTGGGCCGTCGGTGCTGCCGTGCAGGACGGCGTGATGTTCCACGGCCCCTGCCATCTGCGCATCAATCTGGCCTCGCCCCGCGCCCGCATTGAAGAGGCGTTCCACCGGATGGACAAGTATGTGTTCAACGCAAAGTAATTTCAAATAATATTTATACAGCAAAAGAGGCTGTTAACTCAACCTCTCAGTCTCGCATACGCTCGACAGCTCCCCTAGTAGGGGAGCCTCTGGCGAAGAGAGAAGGCTTTCCGCCATGCCAAAGCCTCCCCTCGATAGGGGAGGTGGCACGGCGCAGCCGTGACGGAGAGGTTAGAATAACAGCCTCTTTATTTTTATTGATGCATTTTTACCAGCCGCTCGTTCAGCGCCCGCAGGCCGTCCCGCACCTCGGCGGGCGAGACGACTTCTATCTTGCCGCCGAAGCCGCAGACCCAGCCGTAGAACTGGTCGCTGACACAGACGGGGACGTCGAAATGGAAATGCTCCTTCCCTTCCGGCACGAAGATGGGCGAAGCACCGAAGCGCTCCCGCATGGCTGATTCAAGGTCGGAAGTACACCGCAGGGTGACTCTATACTCCGGCCCGCCGAACATCTGGAAGTGCTTTTTCAGGTAGGCGGGCAGGTCGAGATCCGCGAACTGCTCTTTGCCGCGGCGGGGCTCGTCCAGCACCGTGACGCCGGCCATTTTATCCACCCGGTAATGGCGGATGCCCACCGGCTCCTTCTCGTCCTGATAGGCGATGAGGTAGTAGCAGCCGTTCTCCCACGCCATCTGCCAGGGGCTGATGTTGTAAGGCGCGGGGCGTCCTGCCTTTTTGTAGCGGAAGCGCACCATCCTGCCGGTGTTGATGGCCGTAAAGAGGGCGTCCACGCTGTAGGGCAGGTCTTTGTTGGCGCTCTTGGGGCGGCCATCGACATAGACCTGACGCTGGAGCTGACTGCCCTCATACTGGGAGGCCAGCCCTTCCAGCTTATGGATGAGCTTATCACTGGACGCTTTCGAGATGACCCGGCTGGACTGGACAGCGTCCACCAGAAGCTTCAGCTCCGCCAGCTCGAAAGGCCGCGTCGCCATCCAATAGCCGCCGCTGCGGCCCCGGCGCAGCCGGATGTCATAGCCCAGCGCGTTCAGCGCGTCGATGTCGCTGTAGACGCTCTTTCGCTCGCAGAGGATGCCCTGCCGGGCCAGCAGCTCCACCAGCTGAGGCACATTCAGCAGATGCTCCTCGTCGGTCTGCTGCTCAAAGATATGCAGCAGCGCCAACAGTTTGGATTTTTGTCCCTCCTGCTTGGGCATGGGCGGCCTCCTTTACGGTCACGAGTCCTTTTTGTCGAATGCGGCGCGGCGCTGGGTGGACAGACGGAACATCTCTTCCAGCTTGTCCCGGTCATCGGCCACGAGGGCGTCCCGCAGCTGGTCCAGAGCGGAATCGAACTGGTCGATCTCGGCGATGAGGTTCTCCTTGTTCCAGAGGAACAGCTCCGCCCACATCTTCTCGTTGATGCGGGCGATGCGGGTCAGATCGCGGAAGGAGTCGCCCGTGTACTCGCAGAGAGAAGAGTTGTCGTTTGCACACATGAGGCTGACAGCGATGGCGTGGCAGAGCTGGCTGACGTAGCCGATCATCTTGTCGTGCTCCTGCACCGTCAGGGTGCAGATGTGGCGGAAGCCCAGCACCTCGGCCAGCTCTTTTGCCCACTGGACGGCCTTGGGGGTGTTCTTTTCGGTGGGGGTGATGATGAAGTTGGCCGGGGCAAAGCTGACCTCGGCGGCGTGCTCGACGCTGGAAGTCTCACGGCCTGCCATCGGGTGGCTGGCGATGAACTCCACACCCTCCGGACACATGGCCTGCACCGGCTCCACAAGGCCGGTCTTGACGCCGGAGACATCGGTAAAGATGCAGCCGGACTTGATGAGATGGCCGTAGGTCTTGAACCAGTCGATGAGGGCCGTGGGGTAGAGGCCGAAGATGATGTGGTCGGCCTGCGAGACAAGGTCCTCGAAATCGTGGGTCTTGCCGGTCTCGATATAGCCGTGGTCGAGAGCGTACTGTAAGTGGCCCTCGCTGCGGTTGATGCCGTCCACATGGAACCCGGCTTTGGAAAGCTCGAGGGCGTATTTGCCGCCCAGCAGTCCGAGGCCCACGATAAGATAACGCTTTGTTTTATCCAGCATATTCTACCTCCGCGCCTAACGGCTTGATGGCTTCAAAGAAATGGGGCCAGCTCTTCTGCACGGCCTCGGCGTCGTCGATGGAGAGTTCCAGCCCGGCAGCCAGCGCCAGCACCGCAAGGCTCATCACCACACGGTGGTCGTTGTGGCCATGGAGCGGCGCGGCGGGGGCGTGGAGCCTGTCTGCACAGCCGTGGATGGTGATGGTGCCGCCCTCGCTCTCGAGGACGCCGCCGCAGGCCCGCAGTTCGGCTTCCATGGCTGCAATGCGGTCGCTCTCCTTGATCCGGAGACGTTCCGCGTTGCGGATGGTGGTGGTCCCTTCGCAAAGCAGGCCCAGGACCATCAGCACGGGGCCGAGGTCGGGGCAGTCGGCAAGGTCAATGTCCACACCGTGGAGAGGTGCTTTCTCGAACACGATGCCTGCATCGGTGGTTCGGAAGCTTGCACCACAGCGGCGCAGAATGTCGAGGATCGCAGCATCGCCCTGCAGGGTATCGGCGGATAATCCTTTGAGGGTCACGCCGCCCTGCACCGCTCCCAGCACCGCCGGGAATGCCGCCTGGCTGTAATCGCCCTCCACGGTGTAATCGCAAGGCCGGTATTTCTGCCCGCCCGGGATAAAGAGGGTGTTTTCGTCCTGCCAGCGGCTCTCGACGCCGAAACGGCGCTGGGCCGCCCGGGTCATCTCGATATAACTGCGGCTCTCTACCGGCGGGATAAGGTGGAGGGTGCTGTCGCCTGCCAGCAGCGGCAGGGCAAACAGCAATCCGCTGATGAACTGGCTGGACACGTTGCCCGCCAGCTCATACTCGCCGCTTTTCAGAGTCCCCTCGATGGTCAGGCCCGCCGAAGACTGTTCAAATCGGAGAGACTGTTTCTGATACAACTTCTCGTATACTGTCTGGGGGCGTTCCATCAGCCGTCCGCGGCCAACAAAGGTCACTTTCTGCCCGGTGAGGCTGGCAATGGGGATGAGAAAGCGCAGGGTGCTTCCACTCTCACAGCAGTCCACCGGAGCGCTGACGGGCAGAAAGCTCCCCAGCCCCTCTACAACAGCGTTATCCGCACCGGTGCGCACTTTGGCGCAGAGCTGCCCGGCGGCGGAGAGGGTGGCAGAAATATCCTTGCTGAACTCAAGATTTTTGATGTGGGAAGTCCCCTCGGCCAGTGCCGAGCAGAGCACCGCACGGTGCGCCATGCTCTTGCTGGGCGGCGCGGTGATGGTGCCGCCGATGCCGCCGGGGGCGCGTTTTATCGTAGCATTCATATCACATATCCCGGCCAATAGCCCATGCGACCTGACGGCACTTTGCCATAGCCTGCGCAAAGGCGTCGGGGGTCAGGCACTGTGCGCCGTCGCTCCATGCGTGGCGGGGGTCGTAGTGGACTTCCACCTCAAGGCCGTCGGCACCGGCGGCGACAGCGGCGATCATCATGGGCTCCACAAGGTTTGCCTTGCCGGTGGCGTGGCTGGGGTCCACGATGACGGGCAGATGGGTCTTCTCGTGGATGATAGGCACAGCGGAGAGGTCGAGGGTGTTGCGGGTGTACTTCTCGAAGGTGCGGATACCGCGCTCACAGAGGATGACCTGCTCATTGCCGCCGGCCATGATGTACTCAGCGCTCATGATCCACTCTTCGATGGTGTTGCAGAGGCCGCGCTTGAGCAGAACGGGCTTGTGCATCTTGCCCACAGCCTTGAGCAGCTGGAAGTTCTGCATATTGCGGGCGCCGATCTGCACCACGTCCACATATTCCTCGAACTCGGGGATGCGCTCCTCGCTCATCAGCTCGGAGACGATGGGCATACCGGTAGCCTCGCGGGCCTTCACCATGTCAAGGATGCCCTCGGTCTCGAGGCCCTGGAAAGAGTAGGGAGAGGTGCGGGGCTTGTAAGCGCCGCCGCGGAAGAGGGTCGCGCCGCCGGCCTTGACGCCCTGTGCGATGCGGAGGGCCTGCTCTTCGCTCTCGATGCTGCAGGGGCCGGCCATGACAGCGATCTTCTCCTTGCCGCCGATCTTCACGCCGCCGCAGTCGATGACGGAATCTGCCGGGTGGAACAGGCGGTTGGCACGCTTATAGGGAGCGGAAACACGGGTCACGTTGTCGATCCAGGGATTGGCGAGGACGTCGCGCTCGTCGATCTTGGTGGTATCGCCCACGAGGCCGAAGACATTGTAGTCCTTGCCGGTGATGAGGGTGACGTCGAGGCCCTGTTTTTCGAAGCGGTCAACGATTTTCTCGAGTTCTTCCTTCGGGGTACCCTTTTTGGTGGAGATGATCATAAAATTTTTCCTTTCTATCCTTCTTTTCCACGCCCTCTTTGCTCCGCTTTCCAGCAGAAGAGAGTCGATTTCTACATCACTAAATGGGTGTGCGCACTGCCGTCCAGCCGCAGCAGCTGGGCCAGATAGGCGGCAGCGTGGAGATAGCCGCTGATGCCCTCGCCGATGAAGTGGCCCTGACAGCCGAACGAGACGATGTCCGTCTTGCGGAAGGGCTCGTGCTCGTCGGGCTCGCTGAGCAGCACTTCCACGGCAGGCACGCCGCAGAGGCGCAGCGCGTCGAGGATGGCGACGCTGTAATGGGCGTAGCCGCCGGGATTCAGGATGATGCCATCAGCCCGGCCTGCGGCAGACTGGATCTCGTCGATGAGGTCGCCCTCGTGGTTGGACTGGAAAAATTCCACTTCCATGCCCATTTGGGTGCAGCACAGCTCGAGGTAATCCAGCAGACCGTTATAATCCAGCTGACCGGCCACACCCGGCTCGGTGAAGTGCATCATGTTGAGGTTGGGGCCGTTAATGACTAAAAATTTCATCCAGTGCCTCCATTGCGGCGGTCACAGCGTCCTCCACCGTGCCGCTGTTCGGGATAACGGCGTCTGCCGCCGCGAGATACAGGGGGCGGCGCTCCGCCTCCATCTTTTTCAGCGCCTCGGTGCTGGACGAGAGCGGACGTCCGCCGCCCACCGTCAGCGCATCCAGGGGCCGGTCGAGGAAGAGCACGACGCCGTTCTGATGCAGCGCCCGCAGATTCTCGCCCCTCTTGATGATGCCGCCGCCGCAGGAGAGCAGCTGTCGTCCCTCTTTGGCAAAGCGGGCGGTCTGGGCGGATTCCTTCGCACGGAAGCCGTCCTCGCCCTCGGCGGCGAAGATGTCGGGGATACTGCGGCCGTCGGCCTTGACGATCTCCTCGTCGAGGTCGATGAACTTTTTGCCCAGCTTTTCGGCCAATGCACGGCCCACGGTAGATTTTCCGCTGGAGGGCATTCCGATGAGGGCCACGTTGAGCATATCGCGGCGGAGTGCGGCAGTGATGCGGCCGATCTCCCCTGCTGCGTCGTCGAACTTCCGGCTGAGGAAGTATTCGGCGGCGTACACGGCCTGCGCCACCAGCATCTCGAGGCCGCCCACAGCCACCGGGACCCCGGCCTCTTCGGCCCGGAGGATGAGTTCCGTCTTATCGGGGTTGTACACCACGTCCAGTACAGCTTCCAGCCCGGGCATTTTTGCCACGTCCAGACTGCACACGCCCACGTTGGGGTACATTCCGGCGGGGGTGGTGTTGATGACGATCTGTGCGCCGCTGAACACAGCCTCTTCGTAGGAGAGCTGGCCTTTGGCGGCGTCGGGCGTCCGGCTGACGGTGAGCACTCTGGCCGCGCCCTTGTCGCGGGCGACGGCGCTGGTGGTGTTGTGGGTGCCGCCGGTGCCGAGGATGAGGACGGTCTTGCCCGCAAAATCGACGCCGTGGGCGTCGCACAGGTGGGCAAAGCCGAGATGATCGGTGTTGTAGCCGTAGAGCAGGCCGTTCTTGTTGACCACAGTGTTCACCGCGCCGATGGCCTTGGCACGGGGGTCGATGTAGGTGCAGTATTCCATCACCAGCCGCTTATAGGGGATGGTGACATTGATGGCCTTGAACTGCCGCCTGGTCAGGAAAGCCCGGGCTTCCTCTTCGGTGGGAAGCGGGCAGAGGTCGTAATGGTAGCCGCAGAGCATCTCATGGATGATCTTCGAGTAGGAATGGCCCAGTTTCGAGCCGATGAGTCCGTATTCCATCACAGTCCCTCCCTGCGGTAGCTGGTGGGCCGCTCCATCCATGCGGTGCCATAGCGGGCGGTCATCAAATCGCCCACAGCCAGCGCGGCGGCGCAGGTCTGGACGATGGCGGCGCGAGGCACGATGCAGGGGTCATGACGGCCCTGAATGGAGAGGGGCGCGTCCTGCTTTGCAATGTAATCCACCGTCTCCTGCTCTTTGTAGATGCTGGGCGTCGGCTTGACAGCGGTGCGGAAGACGACAGGCATTCCGTTGGTGATGCCGCCGTTGATGCCCGCGTTGTGGTTGGTAGCCGTGACCACCGAATCGCCCTTCATGCGGAAGGCATCGTTGGCCTCAGAGCCTTTCAGGTCGGCGAAGCCGAAGCCGGTGCCGAACTCAATGCCCTTCACGGCAGGCACTGAAAACGCCATGTGGGAAATAAGGCTCTCCACGCTGTCAAAATACGGCTCGCCCACACCGGCGGGCAGGCCGAGAATGGCTGTTTCAAGGATGCCGCCCACGCTGTCGCCCTCCGAACCGGCGGCACGGATGGCCGTTTTCATCGGCTCTTCGACAGAAGCATCCATCAGGGCGAAGCCCTCGTCCCTGCTTTCCAGCACGCTCACCTGAGCGGCCAGTGCGGCGGCATCGTCCAGCGCAAAGGGCGTATCGGAAATGCCGGCACAGCGGGCGATGTGGGTGGTGATGTCGATGCCGGCGCGGTTCAGCGCACCCAGCACGATGGCCCCGCCTGCCACCAGCGCGGCAGTGATGCGGCCCGAAAAATGTCCACCGCCCCGGGCGTCCTGAAAGCCGTGGTATTTGGCGTAGGCGGTATAGTCCGCGTGGCCGGGGCGGAGAAGGTCAGCCGTCTTGGCGTAGTCGCCGCTGCGGGTGTTCTGGTTCTCGATTATCAGGGCGATGGCCGTGCCGGTGGTGTGACCGTTCACGACGCCGGAGAGCAGCTGTACGTTATCGGCCTCCACGCGGGGCGTCGAAAGCCCGTCGCCCCGGGCGCGGCGCTTATCCATGCAGGCGGCAATGAATCCCTCATCCACCGGCACACCAGCGGCCATGCCATCCAGCACACCGCCGATGGCCCTGCCGTGGCTCTCGCCGAAGATGGTCAGCGCCAATGCGCTGCCAAAGGTATTTTTCATGGCTTTAGTCCTCCATGCCCAGCAGGGGGCGGAGACCCTCCACCGGGATGGTCTCCGCGCGCCAGCAGCCCAGACCCGGCACCTTGATGACGGTGATCTGGCCGCCCTGTGCCTTTTTGTCGTGGAGCATCTCGGCGTAGACCTTGTCCTTGTTGTAGGCGGTACGCAGGGGCAGGCCCAGACGGCGGTAGACCGCACGGACGCGCTTCTGCAGTGCCTTGGACTCGATCATCGGCAGCATCCCCAGAGCCACGCACTCGCCGTGGTAGAGGCCCACGGTGCGGCGTCCCTTGACGCCCTTGACGGCCTCAATGCCGTGGCCGATGGTGTGGCCGAAATTGAGGGCCTTGCGCATTCCATGCTCCGTCTCGTCCTGCTCGACGATGCTCTTTTTGAAACGGAGGCTGCGGTAGATGATCTCGCCGATCTGCTCGTCGATGTCGCCCTTTTCAAAGATGGCGAACAGTTCCGGGTCGGCCAGCAGACTGGCCTTCACCGACTCGGCCAGACCGTTGATGTACTGGCGGCGGGGCAGGGTGGCGAGGGTGCTGGGGTCTACGATGACCAGCTTGGGCTGCCAGAAGGAACCGACGATGTTCTTCGTCTCCCCCAGATCCACAGCGGTCTTGCCGCCGATAGAGGAATCGATCATCGAGAGGGTGGTGGTGGGGCAGTTGATGAAGTCGATGCCGCGCATATAGATGGAAGCGGCAAAACCCGCCAGATCGCCCACGACGCCGCCGCCGACGGCGATGACGAGGTCGCCGCGGCCCATGTTGAACTCGAGCATCTGGCGCAGGACGCTTTCGAGGATCTTCATGCTCTTGCTGGCCTCGCCCTGCGGGACAGTAATAATTTTTGCGTCGCGGCACTGGTCGGCCACACGCTGTGCGTACTCGGCGGGAACGCCTGCGTCCGTCACCACTGCCACCCGGCGGTCGAGGCGGGCAAACTGGTACAGATTTTCCAGTGCGCCGTTTTTCAGGATGATGTCATAGCTGCGCTCACCCAGATTCATGGTGAGCTTGGTGCCGATAAATCCACTCATTTTGTATACACTCCTAACAGCCGCACCGTGCGGCAGGTATGGTCCAGCTCACGCAGCAGCGCGGCGGTCTCGTCGGCGGAGGGGTCGCCCACCAGCTCGACGTAAAAATAATAATCAAAGGGGACATGGGGCAGCGGACGGCTCTTGATGGACTCCATGTCGTAGCCGAAGCGGCCAATGACCTGGATGACCTCAGCCAGCTTGCCGGGTTTGTTGTCCAGTGTGAACAGCAGCGAGAAGCGGTTGCCCACGGTGGGCTTTTCGCGGCTGAGGACGATGAAGCGGGTGGTGTTGTCGCCGTCGGTATTGATGCTGGGGACGAGGACTTCCAGCCCGTAGAGGGCGGCTGTCTCGGCGCTGGCGATGGCGGCTTTGGACGGGTCGCCCGACTCGGCCACGAACTTTGCGGCCATGGCCGTGTTGGGCATGGCCGTGGCGGGCAGACGGAACTGCTTTAAGAACGTCTCACTCTGGGCGATGGCCTGCTGATGGCTGTAAACGTGCTTGAGCTGGGCCAGCTGGGTGCCGGGCAGGACGAGCAGGTTCTGGGAGATGGGCAGGTCGTAGACGTCCACCACCCACAGCTCGGGGTGGTTGTAGCACAAGTCGAGGACAGCGGAGACGTCGCCTGCGTGGCTGTTCTCAAACGGCACAACGCCGTGGGCGGTGTCGCCCCGGCTGACGGCATCGAACACCTCGTCCCACGTCGGGTAGCTGACGGCCTCCGCGTGGGGGAAGAGCGCCCGCAGCGCGATGTGGGCGAAAGCACCTTCCACACCCTGATAGGCGGCGCGGTTCCGGCCCAGCACCTCGGCTTCGTACTGCTTGGCGACATCCATCATGTTCTGGACATGGTCTTTATAGTAAGGCCGGAGGGCAGCGTTCTGGATGCGGGCCGCAGCTTTTTCCAGCACCGCCGCCTCCCGCGCGGCGTCAAAAATCGGCAGGCCGTGGGCCTGTTTGTATTGGGCGACGCTGAGCACAGCGGCCATCCGCCGCTCAAACAGGGCGGCTAGCTGCGCGTCCACCGCGTCGATCTCGGCGCGGGCTTGTTCCAGTGTGTCCATCTTTCCACATCCTTTGGGTAAAGTTTCAGTTCTTACAGCGATGATACTTAGTAAGTATACCATAACCCGGATGAGGAAACAACAAGCCCGGCTCTCTTTGAGGGTAGATAATATTTCAAATCCGGGGCCGTCAACGCGAAGAGATTGCAACCAAAACGCCCCCTCCGGCAATGACGGAGAGGGCGTTCTTGCTTATTTGCGCAGGTCTTCCCTGCTGCGGGGGGTGCCGAACACCCGGCCATAGGGGTTGTCGAGGTCGGCAGCCTTCAGAGATGCAGTTTTTTCGGCAGGCTTTTCAGGGATGCTGAGATGCTTTGCCTTCCCCCTGGAGAGAACACGGTACCGCATGGCTCAGCCCTCCGGAGCTGCCGTGGAGACTGCGCCTTCGGTCAGCTTCTTCCAGAATTCTTCGCCTCCTGCGAGGTTATCAGCAGTGCCGCTGTTCCACGCGCCCCGCATTCCCACATAGAACTGGGACATATACTCCTGACTGGAACCACTCCTGCTCTGGGTGGTGTCGGGACCGTAGTCACCGAGGTCGAGGCCAGCCAGGACCGGGCAGTCGTCCCACTTGTACACCATGTTCCACCAGTCCTCGTCGCTGTCGGCGGCGGGCAGAGTGCCGTCGAGATACCGCAGCGAGCCGGTGCTTTCTTCAAAGCCCGCCGGGTCCCAGAGCAGAAAGACAGAGCTGAGGCCGCCCTGTACGTCGGTGGCCAGCTTGGTAGTTCCAGCCATGGTCAGATAGGCGGCGCTCTCGGTCTGGGTCTCAGTGTCGGAGTAGTCGAGGGTGTAGACGTTGAGGGTCACGACCACCTTGCCGTCGCCGTTGCGGTCTTCGCCGTAGGCGGCCAGTGCATCCTGCAAAGCGTTCACGGTGTCCTCGGGCAGATAGTAGGGGGCCACCACGGCCACGTTATAATCGGGCTTGGTGACGAAGAAATACTGTCCGATGAAGTTGTAGGCCACAAAAGCCGCGGCGATGCCGATGATGATGACCCATTTCAGATTATAGTCCCACCAGTTGGCCCAGCGCTCCTTGCGGGTGTACTGTCTTTCTTTGCGAGGGGCAATGTCTTTCGGGTCGATGTCGCGCTCGTAACGGTAACTTGCCATGAGGCAGTGTCCTCCAAAAAAGTTATAACTCTGCCAGAATGGTCTGGCGGACGGCGTCGGGCAGCTGCTTCTGCTCGGCCCGGCTCATGTCTGCCGTCTGGATGGGCGGCAGCACCCGGACGTGTACCGTTCCGGGGGTGGCACGGTTGCCGTGGGCCTCGAACAGGCCCCGTGCGCCGGAGATGGCCACCGGCACCACCGGCGCGCCGGTCTTGACCGCAATGCGGAAGGCACCGGCCTTGAACTCACCGGCGCCGCCCTCTTCGCCCTTGTAGCGGGTGCCTTCAGGGAAGATGATGAAACTCCTGCCGCTCTCCACGATGGCGGTGGCGTCGTTCAACGCGCGCACCGAGGCGCGGACATCGTCGCGCTGGACGAAAACGCAGCCCAGCAGCTTCATCCAGCGGTTGAGCAGAGGAATTTTTCCCAGCTCTTCCTTGGCGAGGATGCCATAGGGCTCATCGAGGCCGGCCAGCAGCAGCGGGATGTCATAATAACTGCGGTGGTTCGCCACAAAGACGCTGGGGCCATCCTTCGGGATGTTGTCCAGTCCCTCGACGCTGAGCCGGACGCCGGTGACGTTCAGGATGCCTTTGCTCCAATGGGGGATGTGCTTTTTTACCAGCTGGCGCACCGTCTCGGTGTCGCCTGCGGCCAGCGCACGCTCGGCTTTGCACAACACACTGTAATGGACGATCATGTACCCGAACAGATAAACGAATAACGCAATGGTGCGGAAAATGCTCACAGAGCGATACCTCCTTCTGGCTCAAAAAGCCGTTCCTATTGTATCACACTCCGCCCCAAAAAGGGAGAGGAAATACTTTTTTTACATTTAGAGGGCTTTGCGGCTTGCAAAATCCACAAAATCCGGGTATATTTATAATCAGAAAGCCAGCACAATGGCGCTTCCTGCCAAAACCGCGCTGTGCAATGTAAGCCGTCTTTCGGGACGGCGAGAGAGGATAACCATACAACATGAGTCTGTTTCCTTCTGCAAACGATTTCAAGTCCGGGCCGGGCGTCGAAAAGGACGCCCCCCGCAAGACCGGCGTAGGCCGCTTCTTCGAGCTGGTGGGCCGGGATATGAGCGGGATGTTCCTTGCAAACCTGCTCACCTGTCTAGGCTTTCTGCCCGTCATCTGTCTGGTGTACATCGGCTTCCTGATGAACAGCCTGCCCGTCATGGTGCTCAGCGCCGCCGTGGGCGGCATCCTGGCCGGTCCGGTGCTGGCAGGCATGTACGACACTGTCCTGCGCGCTCTGCGCGATGAGGCCGGTTACTGGTGGACCACCTACCGCAAGGCCTTCAAGCAAAACTTCAAAGCCAGCATCCTGCCGGGCATGCTCTACTGCGTCGTGGTCACGGTGCAGGTCTTCCTCGTGTATTTCTGCTTCAACCTGCTCTACCACGGCACCAACGTCGGCGTAGGCATGTGGGTGGCCACGGTGCTCAACCTCGTCATCTTCCACATGCTGTTCTCCTACATGTGGCCCCAGGTGGTCCTGCTGGACCAGCCTTTCGGCCAGACGCTCAAGAACAGCGTCAACTGCATGATCGCTTTCCTGCCCCACGCACTGGCTGCGTCTCTCGTGACGGTACTGTTCTGGGGCCTCGTCATCCTCTGTATGCCGCTGGGCCTGCTGCTCATGCTGGTGTTCGGCTTCTGGTTCCAGGTGGAGATCACCAGCCAGATCGTCTACGGCGACCTCGACCGGGTGTTCCACATCGAGGAAAACATCCGCAGGCTCCACGACGCCGAGTATGAAGCCGAGATGGCCGAGGAGCGCAGCGACGACGAGGAATAAACGACACACCGACGCGGAAAGGGGATGCGTGCAATGGAACAGCGGAACAATCTGGTGCTGCAGGGCACGGAGACATTTTCCCGCGGACAGCTCGATAATGTAGCGCTGGACAACGGCAGCGTCGTGCTGGACAGCGTGGCCGGGCGGTACCTGCAATACGGCAGCTACACGACGCCTGAGTTCGCCATGCCGGCCTTCTGCAACCTGAACGTCAGCTGGAACGCCCACGCGCCCCAGAACACGATGGTGGAGGTGCGCTGCCGCGTCTATGCAGGCGGCAGCTGGACGGGCTGGATGAGCTTTGGCAAGTGGGCGCCGGATTACCCCCGGGCCAGCATCAGCACCCACAGCGACGACGGCCTCATCTTCCTGATGGGCGACACCGTGACGGTGGCGCTGCCCGGCGGCGGCACCGGCGTCCAGCTTCAGGTCAATCTTTCGACCAACGACGATAAAGTCACCCCGGCGCTCCGGCTTCTGGCGGCGGCGGTCCGCCCCCTTGCGTGGGATAAGCAGAGCGGCCACCCCATCAACCGCCGCCTGTACTTACCGGAATACTGCCTCTCGGCCCATGACCCCAGCTTTGGCCGGGACATGGACCTGCCGCTGGTGATGGCGGCCCTGATGAACCGCTGGGGCGAGGACATCCTGCCCGAAGAGGTGGCCTACGTCATGGAGGACAAGACCACCGGCAGCACCAGCAACGCCGCTTTCGCCGCCGCGGCAGCGGGCTGCTGCGGTTTTCCCTGCTGGCAGGCGTGGATGGACCTGCAGGACCTGCGGGAGCAGATACACGACGGCTGTTCCGTAGCCGTGCGCATCGAGCGCCGCATCCGGGGCCAGCGGGACCCCATCGGAGTCTGGATGGGTCTGCGGGGCTTCGGCCACGACGACGCGGTCCTCGCCGATTATGTCCTGCTCAACGACCCCACCGCCGACAGCGACGGGGCCGTGAACTGCACGATGGCGGTGACGGATTTTGCCCGCTACTTCACCGGGCGGGCCATCGCTCTCCGCCCCAAGCCCCGGAACACCGAGGCCAACCGCCCCCGGCGGGTCTCCTGCGACTTTGTGTACAGCGCCGAGGATGACTGCTGGTATCTGGCCCAGAAGGGCCAGCGGCAGCTGCTCCCGGCAGAATTTTCCGGCTGGGCGGCCTGCAGCCCTCACGACGGAGTAGCCCACGCCACCACAGCCCACCGCACCTTCCGGCGGATGGAGCGGACACGGACAGGCGGCTTCCGCTTCCCGCCCGAGCAGACCGACGCAGGCGGGCGGTGCAGCGTTTACATCGTGGACCAGACCGGCACCATGCAGTTTGCAGAGGTCCGTCTGCCAGCCCCTCCGCCGCCCGCGCTGCCGCTATCGGAAGCAAACCAAAGCACCGAGCCTTCTGTCTCCTGAGAGGCAGCACAGCCAAGAGCTTTTTGGGATAAATCATCAACATGGGAGGAACATATTATGGCAAAGACGATCATCACTTTGGGCCGCGAGTACTGCACCGGCGGACGCTACATCGCCAAGGACGTGGCACGCGCACTGGGCATCAAGCTCTACGACAAGGAACTGATCACGATGGCCGCCAAGAATTCCGGACTGTCCGAGGAGGCCGTGGCCGCCAGCGAGAAGCGGCACACCCACAGCCTGCTGTACAGCCTGTATACGATGGGCAATGACCTTCCGCTGGGCGACCAGGTCTTCATCCTGCAGAGCCGCATCATCAAGCAGCTGGCCGACGAAGGCCCCTGCGTCATCGTGGGCCGCTGCGGCGACTATGTCCTGCGCGACCGCAAGGACGTGCTGCGCATCTTCGTCTACGCCCCCAAGGAGTGGCGTCTGGCTTACGGCAAGGAGAACAATATGCTGCAGGCCAAGGACGAAAAGGGCATCAAGGACGAGATCGACAAGACCGATCGCAACCGTGCCGCCTACTACAACTACTACACCCAGAACCGCTGGGGCGATGCCCACAACTATGACCTCGCCATCAACGCCGCACTGGGCCATGACGCCTGCGTGAACATGATCCTTGCCGCCGCAGAGGCCAAGGAGAAGACCATGGAGGGCTGATGCCCGCCGCCCCGGATGGGGCAAAATAAATAATGATGCTGCGTGGGTGGGGTGCTTTTGCGCTCTGCCCACGTTTGCGGCATAGAAGAACTCTGCATCCTCAAGTTATCAACATCAAAAGGAGAAATCGTGGAAAACAAGCAGCCCTCATTCTCTCCCGCCGGTGAGCGGGAAAACATCATGGGTACCATGGACATCAACCCTCTGCTCATCAAGCTCAGCGTGCCGATGATGGTATCCATGCTGGTGCAGGCCCTCTACAACGTGGTGGACTCGATCTTCGTGTCCCACGTCAGCGAGAGCGCCCTGACCGCCGTTTCTCTGGCGTTCTCTTTGCAGAACGTCATGATCGCCGTGGGCGTCGGCACCGGCGTGGGCGTCAATGCCCTGCTGTCCAAGAGCCTCGGCGAAAAGAACCAGGAACGGGCCAATCAGACCGCCGAGAACGGCATCTTCCTGTCCCTGTGCAGCTACGCCGTCTTCCTCGTCATCGGCCTCACCTGCATGAAACCCTACTTCTACGCACAGACTTCGGACATGGACATCGCCCGGCAGGGCATCCAGTATCTGCAGCTCTGCTGCGTGCTCAGCCTCGGCCTCTTTACCCAGACCATGGGCGAGAAACTGCTGGCCGCTACCGGCCGCACCCATCTGAGCATGATAAGCCAGCTGGTGGGCGCTGTCGTGAACATCGTTCTCGACCCCATCTTCATCTTCGGCTACTGCGGCGAGGCCCTGTCCGGCACCACCGGCGCTGCCGCGGCCACCGTCATCGGCCAGTTCTGCGGCGCGGGCATGACGCTGTACTTCAACCTCAATAAGAACCCCGACATCCAGATCAGCTTCCGGGGCTTCCGGCCCAGCGCAAAGGCCATCGGCCGCATCTACACCGTCGGCCTGCCCAGCATCTCCATGCAGTGCGTGGGCAGCGTGATGACTTTCTTCATGAACCAGATCCTGATGGCCTTCTCGGCCACGGCTGTCGCCGTCTTCGGCGTCTACTTCAAGCTGCAGAGCTTCGTGTTCATGCCCATCTTCGGCATGAACAACGGCATGGTCCCCATCATAAGCTACAACTACGGCGCACGGAAGCCGGAGCGGGTCAAAAAGACCATCCGCCTCGCAGTCTTCTACGCCGAGTGCATCATGCTGGTGGGCTTCTGCATCTTCCAGTTCCTGCCGGATAAGCTGCTGGGCCTCTTCGCCGCCAGCGACGCCATGCTGGCCATCGGCGTCCCGGCGCTGCGCATCATCTGCCCCCACTTCCTGCTGGCGGGTGCCGGCATCGTGCTGAGCTCGGTGTTCCAGGCGCTGGGCAACGGCGTGTTCAGCCTGACCGTCTCCATCTGCCGTCAGCTGGTGGTGCTCATCCCCGCTGCATGGCTGCTGAGCCACACCGGCGAGGTGAACATGGTCTGGTGGGCCTTCATCATCGCGGAGGTGGTCAGCCTTGCACTGAGCCTCGTTTTCATGGCCCGCATCAACCGTACCGTCATCGTCCCGCTCTCCGAAAAGCAGGACGTGGCCGTATAACCTGAAAGGAACGTGAACTCTATGGCAAAAAAGCTGAAGTGGAACCTTATCCTCATGAGCCTGCTCTATCTGGCGCTGGGCATCTTCCTGCTGATGGTGCCCGGCACGGCTCTCAATGTGGTCTGCTACGCGCTGGGCGGCGTGGTGCTGGCCTGCGCGGCAGTGCAGCTGGTGCGGTATTTTGTCGTAGAGCGCGGCGTGTTCCAGAGCCAGCTCACTCTCATCTCGGGGCTGGTCTGTCTGGCGCTGGGCGCATTCCTCATCATCCGCAGCGATGTGGTGGTGCGGGTGCTGCCCATCGTGTTCGGCCTGTTCGTCATCTTTGACAGTCTGGGCCGCATCCAGAACGCCCTCGAGCTGCGCCGGTGCGAGTATTCGAGCTGGAAGATCTTTCTGCTGCTGGCCGTGCTCAGCGTCGTACTGGGCATCGTGATGGTGGTGGACCCCTTCGGCACCATGGAGACGCTGGTGATGGTCATCGGCCTCATCCTCATCCTGGAAGGCGCACTGAACCTGCTGAGCGCCCTGTACACCATGCTGGCCGTCCGGCGCTTTATAAAGCTGCATCCGGAGACCCAGTCCATGCTGGAAGCCATTACCGGCCAGGATCTGAACGGCGACGGCGTCATCGCCCCGGATGTCTCCCACGCAGATGTGGAGTCCACCGCTGTGGAGCTCGACTATGTGGATGAGAGCGCCGAAGTGGAGCAGGAAGAGGAATGACCTCTCCGTTATCGCTGCGCTTCTCGTAAAACATTGTAAGACTGACCTCTTTGCCAAAGGCTCCCCTCGGCAGGGGCAACAACGACGACCGCCGCCAGTGGCGGAAACAGGGAGTCGTTGTTGGGGCAGCGGCCAGCAAGACGCGCGCAATGCGCAGCGGATGCTGGGTGCCGCAACCCGGCCTTGTCGAGCGAAGCGAGACTGAGAGGCTTAACATTTTTTATAAGGAGATCACAATGAAAAAACGTCTTCTCGCATTTCTGCTGGCGGTCAGCATCGCGGTGTCGATGCTGGTGATGCCGGCATCGGCTGCGGGCAACAACACCGCCGTCCAGTTTGCCATCACGCTGGGTGCTATGGATTCCGAGCAGTCCGGCGCACTGAATGCAGCCGTGACCCGCGGCGCATTTGCCAGAATGCTGACCTCTTACTCTACCTACCGGGAGAGCGTCTCTTCTCAGGGGGCAGTGGGTACCCTCTACACCGACCTGCCCGGCTCCTCGGCATGGGCGCCCTATGTCCGCATCGCCGTGCAGCAGGGCTGGATGAACGGCTACACCGATGGCAGCTTCCGCCCGAACAACGCCGTCACGCTGGAAGAAGCATGCACTGCAGTGCTCAAGCTGATGGGCTATAAGATGACCGACCTGAGCGGCGCGTTTCCCAACGCCCAGCTCAACAAGGCCAGCGAGATCGGCCTGCGTGCCGGCCTCGACCGCCGTCAGGGCGAAGCGATGAACTACGAGGACTGCGCCGTCCTGCTCTACAATGCCCTCACCGCCAACAACGCCAGCGGCTCGGCCTACGGCACGACCCTTGGCTTTACCGTGAGCAATGGTCAGGTGGACGGCTCCACCATCCTGCTCAGCAGCCTGAAAGGTCCCTTCGTGGCTTCGGAGAGCACGGTGCTGCCCTTCGTCCCTGCCAGCGTCTACCGCAACGATAAGGTCTCCGGCTCCGCAGAGCTGAACAAATACGACGTCTACTACTACAGCGAGAGCCTCAAGACCCTGTGGGTCTATACCCGCCGTGCCGCAGGCCGCATCACCGAGGTGTCTCCCTCGGCCAGCGCCCCCGCTTCCATCACGGTGGCAGGCACGTCCTATACGCTGGGCAGTACGGCCATTGCTTCCCAGGTGTCTTCTCTCAACGGCGGCGGTGTCGGCCAGGTGGTCACTCTGCTGCTGGGCATGAATAATGTGGCCGCAGGCATCATCACCGGCGAGGAGGCCGACGAGGTCTTTTACGGCGTGGTGCAGTCGTCCGCCCGCAACCTTATCGACGAGGACAACAGTGCCGATGTGCTTCAGACCGTCAAGGTCCTGTGTACCGACGGCCTTGCCCGCGAAGTGAATGTAGACAAGAGCCTGAATTTTCCCACCGGCTGGCTGGTGGAAGTGCGGGTCAGCCCCGAAGGCGAGAGCGTGGAAAAGATCGATGAGCGCTCCGTCAGCGGCACTGTGAACGAGAACGCCACCGCGCTGGGCGATATGGCTCTGGCAGATGACGTGCAGATCCTTGATACGAGTACAGGGGGTGTGGCTGGGACGGTTCGTCCCAGCCGCCTATCGGGGGTAAACTTAAAGGCTTCCGATGTCCGCTACTACACCACCAATCCGCAGGGGCAGATCGACACGCTTATTCTGAACGATGTGACCGGCGACCTGTGGTACTACGGTGTGCTGGACGATGTGAAGAATGTCGCCGCCAACTACAGCACCCTTCTCAGCGCCATCCAGTCTGAGCCGGGTGACGGCACCATTGATACCGATGCAGTCGTCAGTCAGGTGAAGAGCATTATGGTACCCACCACCACAGAGATCTTGTGGGGCGTTATCTCCGGCGACATCCTCAGCACGGCATGGGAGCGCCTGACCAGCAACACCGGCGCACTTCTGGGCCTCGGCTTCCAGCAGATCGCCAAGATCACCGGCACTCCCGTCAGCCAGATATTCAACTTCATCGGCAGCGGTGCGACCTATATCGGCTACGTCAGCGGTCAGCAGGTCAGTCTGAGCACTTCCATCAAGTATCCTGTTCTGGCCGGCGGCATCGCGGTCTGCCAGGAGACGACCGGCTCTGTCCGCAACATGGTGCAGCTGATGCCCATGAAGATCGACAAGGTGGGTGCGGCCAGCGTCCTTTCCTCCAAGGGCGAAAGGTTTGAAATGGCCGATAATACGCAGGTCTACCTGTGGTACAAGGGCCAATATTACTACACCAAGCTCACTTCCGTCAACTCCGATGATTACTATCTTACCGGCTGGTACGACAACTTTGGCTGCGCCGCTGGCAAAAAGGTGCGTATCATCGTCGCCGTCAAAAAAGACTGATGGCAGGTTATTACAGCCGCTCCGCGCAGCTTGCCCGGCAGATGCGCCAGCTGCTTTTCCCGAGGAGGTGTCCCTGCTGCCGCAGGGTGCTGGGAACGCTGCCGCTCTGTGAGGTGTGTACACCGCGACTGGAAGAGCTGCGCCGCGGCCCGGTCATGCGGCTGGACGTGAGCCGCCACTATCTGGGTGCTCTGGACGGGGCGGCTGCGCCCTACCGGTATGAGGGCGTCGTCCGCAGCGCCATCCTCCGTGCCAAATACGAAGGCGAAAGCTGGACAGCGGTGGAGCTTGGCGTGGAGATGACGGCCCGGCTGTTCGGGGCAGAGGTGGAGATGCACTTTGCAGAGCCGGTGCCGGGGCTGGTCCCCGGTGCGGCCATCGGTTATGACTGCATCGTTCCGGTGCCTGCCACCAGCCGTCGGCGCGGCTACAATGTGCCGGAACGGATGGCGCAGCCTCTGGCCCATGCGCTGGGTCTCCCGCTGCTGCCAAAGGCGCTCTGCCGCGTCCGGGCCGGACGTCATCAGGCAGGACTCTCGCTGGACGAACGTCTGGCAAATGCAGCCGGTGCCTTCCGGGCACAGGGACCGGAACTCGTGGAAGGGAAGCGGGTGCTGCTGGTGGATGACGTCATCACCACCGGCGCTACCGCCGCAGCCTGTGCGCAGGCACTGCTGGATGCGGGCGCCCACAGCGTCTTTGCCGTGGCAATGGCAGTCACCGAAAATGAAATGGACGCACCATCGAGAGCTTCTGGACAATGAGCGAAAAATCCAGAAAAAATCCAGAAAAAATCCAAGAAAAATAAAAAAAGCGCTTGACAAAACGGCCTATAGCGGGTATACTAATGGAGCTGTGAGCGATGAGCCACAACAAATATCCGGGTGTAGCGCAGTTTTGGTAGCGCGCTTGAATGGGGTTCAAGAGGCCG
>ERZ772858.1610-NODE-1610-length-21342-cov-8.077136_pt1 | contig 21342 bp, 19 predicted proteins | sample MGYA00512136_ERZ772858 | MGnify/ENA primary metagenome ERZ772858 (study PRJEB29015, sample SAMEA2737726) | human gut metagenome | biome: human gut; feature: human-associated habitat; material: faeces | place: China | collected 2012 ...
ATCCCCGGAGCAGCGCTCCGGGGATCGGGCTTCTTTTATGTTCAGCGGTCGGCGGCGAACACAGGCGAGAACTCGTCGAGCCGCTCGGAGGTGTAGCGCCGGGTGTTGTCCTCGCACACGGGCAGCATCTGCTGCGTGAAGGCGGCGCAGCGCGCCCACTCATCCGTCACCTTGTCGCTGTGCGCGGTGTTCAGGTCGTAGTGCGCCGCGAGATAGTCGGCGAGGTAGGGCGTGAACTTCTCCGCGCCGAAGACGTTCAGGTGCTCGGCGTTGGCGAAGTCGCTCAGCGGGTCGAGGCCGATGGCGTCTATCTGCGTGTCGAAATTCACGAAGTCGTAGCCGTACTCCTGCACGACGGATTCAAGCTTTGCAAACACGGCATCATAATTTTCAATGACGGTGCGGTGCGGGAAGCGGGCAAAGAGCACGTTTTGAATGCCAAGCTTCTTTGCCGTCTCGCAGAACGTGCGCAGCGACTGCTCGTTGAACGCGTCGAGCGCCTGCTGGCGGACGGGGATCTCATCCGTTTCCGTGAGGAACATGGAGATGGACAAAAACGGCTTGGTGTACGAGTAGCCCACGCTGCGGGCCTGCTGCTGCAGGGAGAGCGAGCGGCGGATGTCGCCGGCGCACTTCCAGAACGTGTGGTATTTGAGCAGCGGGAAGTAGTACGTCGAGCGCTTCTCGGCCGGGATGCACGTGCGGATGGTGTCGAGCTTGTTGGCCGACAGTGGGATTGTGTCGATCCATTTGCGCAGCGCGGCGTGCGAAAACTCGTCGCGCTCTTCTGCGGTGTACAAAAAGCCGTTGACCTCCACGACGTAGACACCGGGGGTCTGCCGCTTGGCGGCCTCACGCAGCATGGAGGGGTACATGGTCCCCTGTGCGGCCGACACGGCCAGCGGATAGCTCGTAAAGCCCGCGTGCTGCCACGCCAGCGGCGCGCAGTAGTCCGTGAATGTCTCGCTCGCGCCGAGGATCATGACATCGAGCGAGTTTTTCGGCTCGAGGTAGAAGCTGTGGATATACTGCTGCTCGGTGGCGTCGTTCACGGCCAGCAGCCGGGAGAGCGCGCCGTAGAGCAGCGCCGCCACGAGCAGAAACGCGATGACGCGCACGACGGTTTTGGTTTTGGAACGGTTTTGTTTCATAACGTCCTCGAAGATACAGGGTCAGCGGTAGGCTGAAAATTCCGGTGAGAATTCGTTGTAGTTTCCGCCGTCGCCCGGTGTTTTCTGTTTGCAGATGGGCAGCATGTGCGCCACAAATTCCGCGCAGCGCGCCCATTCGGCGGTCACCTTGTCGCTGTGCGCGGCAGTCAGGTCATATTGCTCGGAGAGATACTGCCCGAACCATGCGGTGAACTTCTCCATGCCGAACACGTTCATGTGTTCGTTGTCGCAGAAGTCGCCGTCCAGCTCCAGACCGATGCTGTCCATCTGCTCGTCGCAGTTGAGAAAGCCATAGCCATATTCGCGCACAATGTCCGCAAGCTGCGAAAGGACAGAGGGGTCGCTGAGCACCGTGCGGTGCGGAAAGCGCACGAAGAGCACATTCTCTACCCCGAGCTGTTTGGCCCGCTCGCAGAAATCGCGCAGCGTCTGCTCATTTTCCGCGCTCAGCGCCAGAGATTTGACCTGACGCTCGCCGGTCTCCACTTTCGGGATGACCTCAAAGGATTTGGTCAGCGAATAGCCGGTCCGGCGCATGGCCAGCTGATCTTTGGCAGCCCCGCCCCAGACGCCCGGCTCGATCCAGGTGTCATGGTACTTTTCCATGCGGAAAAAATAGGACGACTGCTGGTCTTTCGGCACGCAGTCTGTGATTGTCTGCACCTTGTTGCGTGACATCGGGATGTTATCGAGCCATTTGTGCAGGCCGGTGTCCGTTTCGTCCTGATTGAAGTCGTACAAAAAGCCGTTGATCTCCACGACGACAACCTTTGGCGTTTGCCGGCGCATGGTTTCGGTGAGCATGGAGTCATACAGGCATGACGGCATGCTCGACACGGCCAGCGGATAGCTCGTAAAGCCATACTGCTGCCACGCCAGCGGAGAGCTGAAGCCGGTGTAGAGCTCGCTCGCGCCGAGCATGACGACGTCGAGCGAATCCTTCGGCTCCAGATAAAAGCCGCGGATATGGCGCATATCCCACGTGTTGTTCACGCTCAGCACATTGGCCGCGGCGCTGTAGAGCAGCACGACGATGAGCAGAAAGATGACGGCACGCAGGGCGCGTTTTTGAGGCTTGGAACGTTGCTGCATAGGCTTTGCGCTTTCTGTGCCGGGGCGGCACGGTTGGATCATCGGGTCAGCGGTAGGCGTCAAACGCCGCCGAAAACTCGTTGAGGGTCTGTTTGGTGTTGTCCGCCGCCTGCTGCTGGCAGGTGGGCAGGATCTGCGCCATGAAATCGGCGCAGCGCTGCCACTCGGCGGTGACGGTCTCGCTGTGCGCGGCTGTCAGATCATAGTGCTCGGAGAGGTACTGCCCGAACCAGGCGGTGAACGTCTCCATGCCGATGGCGTTGAGGTGGTCGGAGTCCATGAAAACGGCGCAGCGGTCGAGCCCGACCGTGTCGAACGCGTCGTGCAGGTCGAGCAGCTCATAGCCATAGCCGCCGACTACGGCCGCCACGTCGGCGAACACGTTCGGGTCGGTTGTCTGCGTGCGGTGCGGCATGCGCAGAAAGAGCACGTTTGCGCCGAGTGAGCGCGCCTGCGCGCAGAAATCGCGCAGGTACTGCGCGTTCGCGCCGCTGAGCGTCAGCGGCCGGATGTCCGGCTCGTCGGCGTCCGTGAGCGACTGGCCGATGGCCTCAAAGCTCTTCGTGAGCGAGTAGCCGGTCTTGTCCATCGCGCGCAGGCGCTGCTGCACCGGCAGCCACGTGTCCGGCTGGTACCAGTTGGCATGGTATTTGGCGATGTTGAAGTAAAACGAGGTCTGCAGCTCCGCGGGCACGCAGGTGCGGATGGTCTCGATCTTGTTGCGCGACCAGGGCATGTTGTCGAGCCACTTGCGGAGGTTGGCCTCGAGCTTTTCGGGGTCCTCGTCGGTGAGGAAGCCGTCGATGTCCACGACGATGAGCTTCGGGTGCTGGCGGTTCACCGCTTCTGTGAGCAGGGAGCCGTAGAGCCGGGCGGGGATGTTCGACACGGCCAGCGGATAGCTCGTAAAGCCATAGTCCCGCCACGCGAGCGGGGCGCTGTAGCCCGTGTAGAGCTGGCTCGCGCCGATGAGCACCACGTCGAGACTGTCCTCCGGCTCGAGGAAGAAGCCGTGCACGTGGCGCATGTCCCACTCGTTGTTCACAACGAAGGCCGGCGAAATGAGCCCGATGCCCAGCACGGCGATGAGCACGAAAATGACCGCGCGCAGCGCCGTGCGGGTCTTGGAATTACGTCCGCTTCCCATGGCTTAAAACTGCATGTACACAAACTCGGACGCTTGTACGCCTGGGCCGTACATACCCATGAGCACGACGGCGAAGATGCCGCCGAGCAGCACGACCCAGCGCAGGGCGAGACACTTCTCGTCGAGGATCTCGCGGATGGCGCGCTGCGAGCGCTCCTGAATGACGGAGGCGACGAAGATCACAATCGTGCCGAACAGCAGCACAGCCCAGTCATACTTCGTCAGCGGCAGGGCCTCGAGCACGGCGCCCGGCCGCAGCTGCGACAGGTGCAGGTCGGTCACGGACTTGGCCATCATGCCCATGGCGGCGCGGAAGCCGTCGGCAATGTCAAAGTAATAGCCGATGAGCACGACCACGAACGTGCGCAGCATGGAAAACACCTGATACCACGCGCTCTTGCGCTCGATGTGCAGACCGGCGACGACTTTGTCCGACACCGGCTGCAGCAGTGTGGACACGAGGATAACCATACCGTTCCAGAAGCCGAAGGCGACGTACTTCCAGCTCGCGCCGTGCCAGATGCCGATGACGAGGAACGTGATGAGCGAGGCCACGGCCGTCGGCAGGACCTTGCCGATGTGGTTGCCGAGGTGCTGCTTGGCGTGGCGGCCCCAGTTGAGGAACGCCTTCGAGATCGACAGCGGGTAAAACAGATAGTTGCGCAGCCAGTCGCCGAGGGAAATGTGCCAGCGGTGCCAGTACTCGGTGAGCGTGCGCGAGAAGTACGGCCGGCGGAAGTTTTCGCCCATGGTGATGCCGAACATCTGCGCCACGCCGCGCGAAATGTCGATGCCGCCGGAGAAGTCGGCATACAGCTGCAGCGCGTACACGAGCGCGGCCAGCAGCACGTAGGTGCCGGCGTAGTCGGTGTACGCCCCGGCGACGGTGTGGATCATGCCCACGGCGCGGTCGGCGATGACGAGCTTCTTGAAAAAGCCCCACAGGATCAGTTCCGCACCGTAGCGGATGTTGTCAAAGTTATATTTGTGCTCGTCGTAGAGCTGGTGCGCCAGCTGGTCGTACACGCCGATCGGGCCCTGAATGATCTGCGGGAAGAAGGACACGAACAGCGCGAGCTTGCCGACGTTGCGCTCGGCGGGGACCTTCTCGCGATAGACGTCCAGCACATAGCCCATGGACTGGAACGTGTAAAACGAGATGCCCAGCGGCAGCAGCAGCCCAATGTGGCCGAGCGAGACCGTCAGCCCCACGGACGCGAAGAGCGCCTCCATGGACTCGGCAAAGAAGTTGTAGTATTTCAGCACGGCAAGAATGCCGAAGTTGAACACCAGAATGCCGATCATGAGCGCCTTGCGGCGGGACTTGCAGCGCTTTTTATACGCCTTGCGTTCCTCGCGCTCCCAGTCCTGCTTGTGCGCGGCGACGGTCTGCTCCATGCGCGCGGTCATGGCGTCCATGCCGCGGGCGCCAAAGTAGGTCGTGAGCGTTGTGATGACGATAAAGCCCATGTACCGCAGGCACACGAACGCGTAAAACGCGTAGCTGCCGATGAGCAGCACTACCCACTGGAACCGCTTCGGCACCAGGTAGTACAGCACCAGCAGCGCGAGCACCAGCAGATAAAACGACAGCGATGTCAGAGTCATGTTCCGTCCTCCAGCGTCTGGCAGGTGTTGAGCACGTCGGTCGCGAACCGGTCGCGCACGAGCGTGAAGGCCCCGTCGCGGTACAGCGCCACGCGCGGCATATCGCGCGACAGGAATACGGACACGCCCTCCGTCACGGAGTACGCGCCGCAGCGGCCGAGGGCGATCACGTCGCCCACGCGCAGGGGCGGCAGCTGCGCCTCGCGCACCAGCACGTCCGCCGTTGTGCACAGGCTGCCGCAGAGCATCCACGGCCCGGCGGCGTCCGCGCTCTCGCGCAGGAGCGTCAGCGGCGGGACCTGCATGCCCATGAGCTGGCCGTCATACTTGACCTGGTGCATGCCGCCGTCGCACACGGCGTAGTTCACGCCGAGGTTGCACTTGGCATCCGCCACGCCGGTGAGGAACGTCCCGCACGGCGCTGCGAAAAAGCGGCCCATCTCGATCGTGAGCGGGTACTTTTCGCCGAAGGCGCGGATGTGCGCCGCCGCCGCGTCGAGCAGCGCGCAGTCGCGCGCCTCGGCATCGTCGCGGAAGCACTCGGCGTTCAGCCCGGGGCCGTATTCCACGTGCTGCGCCGTGAAGCCGTATTGCTCGTGCAGCATCGTGAGGTACTCGTCCAGATGCGTGAGCTCCTTTGCGATCACGGCGTCCTTGCGCTTTTGCGTGCCGGAAAAGTAATGGATGCCCACGATCGTCACGTTCGGGAACTCCGCGCGCCGGGCGACGAGCTCTGCCAGCGCGTCGGGGTCCATGCCGAACTGACTGCCGGCGGTCAGGCGCGGCAGTACGCGGACGTGCTTTCCCTGCGCGGCCGCGGCGGCGCAGATGAGCTCAAAGTGCAGCGTGCTCTCGGCCGTGAGCAGATCTGCCCCCAGCGCGACGGCGCGCGCGACATCGTCCGCGCCCTTGTTCACACCGGAGTACAGGATGCGCTCCGGCGGAATGCCGAGCCTTTCGCAGATCGTCAGCTCGCCGGGGGAGCACACCTCCACCCAGCGGAACACGTCCGGCAGGCCGCGCAGCACGAAGGGGTTGGCCTTCATGGAGTAGCACAGATTTACATCAGAGCCGAACGCGGCGCGCACCCTTTGAGCGCGCGCCGTGAAGGCCTCCAGATCAAACAGATACAGCGGCGTGCCGTATTTCGCGGCCGCCGTCCGGAGTGCAGTCTTGTCCATCAGTCCTCGTCCTGCAGGCGCTGCACCATGGCCAGCAGACGCTTGGCGGAGTTGAAGTTCTCCGGCACGAGGTCCTTGGCACCGATCTCAATGTCGAACGCGTCGTTGAGCGCCGCGACGAGCGACACGATGTCGAACGACTCGAGAATGTGGTCGTCGATGAGGGCGGTCTCGGTCTCAAAATCCACGTCGGGGCGCAGATCGGTCAGAATGTCCATCAGTTCCTGTTCCATGATTGATATACCTCCTGAAGTAAGTAAAGTAAGCGAAATCAGTGTTTGGCGGCGGTGATGCGCTCGGCCAGCGCGCGCATATTCGTCTTGCCGTTGTCGAGCCGGGGCATGGCCTCGAGCTGCTCGATCTTGCGCGGCACCATAAAGCCCGGCAGGTCGGCGCGTAGGGCAACGGCGATGTCGCGCTTGGTCACGCCCTCGCCGGTGTAAAACAGCCAGATCTGCTCGTGCACCTGGTCATAGAGCGCGCAGCAGTCCTCCACGCCGGGCACCTTCGCCGCGGCGAGATCGATCTCCCCGAGCTCCACGCGGTGGCCGAGATGCTTGACCTGCCGGTCCTTGCGGCCATGGAACATGAGGTTGCCGTCGGGCGCGAAGTGCCCGAGGTCGCCGGTTTTATAGATGCGCTCGTCGTAAGCGTGGTTGAGCGGGTTTTGCAGGAAGCTCTCGGCCGTTTTCTCGCGGCTGTTGTAGTAGCCCAGCGCGAGGATGGGCCCCTTGACGCAGATCTCGCCGATCTCGCCGTCGGGCACGGCCTCGTTTTGCTCCGAGAGCAGAAATACCTCGTAGTGCGGGTACGGCTTGCCAATCGGCAGCACGTCGCTGTCCTCCACCAGACCGGGCACGACGTAATACGTGCACGAGGCGGTGGCCTCCGTCGGGCCGTACTGATTGACGAACTTCGCCTCCGGCAGCGCCAGCTGCCACTGACGCAGGCAGCTGCACGGCATCACCGAGCCGGAGAAGCACACCTTGCGCAGGTGCTGCGGCACGCTGCACTCGAACGCGCCGAGCGCGGCCGGCACCGTCAGCGCCGAGACGCTCCAGCCCACGGCCGTCACGCCCTTGTCGTTCATGTATGCGAACAGACGCTCCGGCGACATGAAAAGTTCCTTCGGGATGATGGCCGTCGTCGCGCCGAAGCGCAGCGGCAGGTAAATGTCGCGCACGGCGGCGATGTAGTCCAGCGGCGACTGGTTGCCGAGCACGTCCTCGCGCGCGATGCCCATCACACCGGCGTAGTCCTCGATGTAGCACATGAGCGAGTGCTGCGCCGTGATCACGCCCTTGGGCGTGCCGGTCGATCCGGAGGTGAAGATGATGTACAGCGGGTCAAGCTCTCTGGCCCGCGCGCGGCAGCCGGCGAGCAGCGCCGCGTCCTCGCCGCCTTCGAGCAGGTCCTCCGCGATGAGGATCGTGCCGCCGAAGTCCAGCGTCTTTGCCTTGTCGTAAAACGCGCGCTGCACGATCATCAGGTCGGTGTCGAGCGTATTTAAAATAGAGTTGAGCCGGTGCACGGGCATTGTCCCGTCCATCGGGGCGTAGCAGCACCCGGCGTACACCGCGCCGAGAAACACCGCCGGCGTGTGCGCGTTGCGCCCGCTCATGACGGCGATGGGTTTTTTCTGCCCGGCGCGGCGCTTTGCCGCCGCCGTGCCGATGACGCGCGCCTCGCGCCGCACGTCGGCAAAGGTCACCGCGCTGTCCTCATCGAGAAAAGCGGCCTTGTCCGGACAGGCTGCGGCGGTGGCTTCCAGCCAGTCGAGCACGTTGGTTTCCATGCGTGCCAGCTCCTTTCCGATAAATGTCCACAATCGACCCTATCCTATCATGTTTTTCGCGCAAAAACAAGTCGCCATGTGTCATATTTAAGAAAAGGTAAGAATGTGGCGCCTCGGCAGGGGAGCTCGAGGGGGCCCGCCCGTCTCGAATTGAATGAATGGAAAAGACCGGATGCATCCGGCCTTTTCCCCTTGACGCATCCGCGCCCGCAAAGTACAATAGAAATTACCAAAAACAAGCGCTCCGCGGCGCAGCAGAATTTGCACGTTTTTCGGCATATTTTGCAGCCTCTTGTCTGTTGTTGCCAAAATCACACCTGGGAAATTGTGAACAATTCTCCTTCCACATTTGTGGAGAATGTGGTATACTTTGGGAAACTGCGCGATTCATCTGCGCGCGGTTTCGACGCATTCTGCGTCTGTCGTGTGCTATGATCGTTCCTGTTTCCGGGCACGGACCGGCGTCTCCGCGAAGGGGGGGAAATGCAGCGGAGCGGAAAGGAAGGTCACAGATGTCAAAGAGAGTTCAGAAGGTGTGGAACGCTGTCACCACCGTGCTGGTGATCCTGGTTGTCGTTCTGGCGCTGCTTCTGGTGGGGGTCCGGCTGGTCGGCCTCCGGCCGATGTGCGTCCTGTCCGGCAGCATGGAACCGACTTATCACACCGGCTCGCTCATCTATGTCAAGCCCTGCGCGCCCGAGGACGTGCAGGTCGGCGATCCGATCACGTTCGTGGTCAATGAGGATCTCGATGTCGTCACGCACCGCGTCGTCTCCATTGATGCGGAAAATCAGCACTTTTATACGAAGGGAGACGCAAACGATGCGCCCGACGGCGCACCCGTCTATTTCAAGAACCTCATCGGCCGCCCGGTGTTCACCATCCCGTACCTGGGTTATGTCTCGCACTGGGTCTCGAACCCGCCCGGCGTGTATCTGGCCATCGCGCTCGCGCTCGTGCTCATCATCCTGACGTTCCTGCCGGATGTGCTGCGCAAAGCGTCGGAGGCGGACGCGCGCGACGCGGCCCGCCGCGCACAGGCGGACAAGCCCGGCGATGCCCCGGATGCCAAAAATTCCGGCGAAAATATGGAAAAATAAAGGTCCCATGCAATATTTTTGCCTGTTCGTGCATTAATTTAGTAATTGCTGGCAGCGCCCGGCACGGTGCTGTTGGACATAGGAAGCTTTGAACAAAATTTAAGGGAGGAAAACATTACATGAAGAAGAAAACTCTGACGATTGCCATCGCGCTCGTGCTCGTCGTGGCGCTGGCGGTTGGCGCGACTTGGGCGTACCTGACGAAGACCACCGGACCGGTCGTCAACACCTTTACGGTCGGCAAGGTCCTGGATAACGACGGCAATTTCACGCTCAACGAGCACCCGATCGAGAATCCGAATGCGACCAACGGCGTGTATCATCTGGACATGGACGCTGATCCGGTCACGAGCGTTACCTACGGCGCCGTGATGCCGGGCGTGAACCTGCCGAAGGACCCGACCGTTACCATCAAGGCAAATGCTCTGAAAGCCGATGCGTATCTGTTTGTCGTTGTTGACAACCAGATGGCGCGCGAGCTCACTTACAATCTCAAAAACGAGTGGAAGCAGCTCGGCACCTCTGCCGACGGCAAAAAGACTCTGCTTACCCTTGATGCAAACGGTGGCAAGCTGACCGCGGGCAACACGACCGATCTTACTTGGAAAGTTCTGGCTGGCGATACTGTCGAAGTCGCTGACGAGATCACTTCGACCGAGCTGGGTACCCTGACCTTCAACGCTTATCTGGTGCAGGCCGGTGACTTTGTCTCTGCCGCCGCTGCATGGAACGCCGCGAAGCTGGATACCAGCATCACCGTTGCCTAATCACCCTTCGCTTTTTCCCGTGTGACCATCACGCGAAAATAGGAAAAGGAGACACCTACATATGAAGAAGAAAACCATTCTTGTGGCTGCCATCGCAGTCATGCTCGTCGCGGCGCTCGTCGTCGGCGGCACCCTCGCGTACTTCACCGATACGAAGACCGCGGACAACACCTTCACCATGGGCAACGTCGCGATCACGCTCGATGAGAAGAACGCGAATCCGGACGCTCCGACCGGCAGCGGCCGTGTGACGGAGAACACCTACAACGTCTACCCCGGCCTGGTCGTGGACAAGGACCCGACCGTGACCAACGTCGGGGCGAACGACGCATGGATTCGCGCAAAGATCGTTGTCAAGGCGAACATGGAGCAGCTCAATCAGCTTGGCCTGATCGAAGCCGCGAATGACGCGACCGGCGAGAAGCTGGCGAAAATCTTCAAGCTCGGCGACGGCTGGAGCTACACCGGCAATGTCATCATGGGCGAAGACGGCACGTTTACTTTCGTCATGAAGTATGCGGACAAGCTTGCCCCGAATGCTGCAACGCCTGTCTTTACGCAGGTCACCATCCCTGGTGAGACCGTTGTGGACAGCTTCAACTTCAACATCAATGTTGTTGCAGAAGCCATTCAGGCGGACGGCTTCAACACTTGGGACGCTGCCTTTGCCGCGTTTGACAAGTAATTCCCCGGCAACCCCGATGGGGCGGCGCGCCGCGCCGCCCCACTCGGAGCCTACGGGCCCGAAAGGGGCTGGCTTCCGTCCGGCGCAGACGCCGGCCGGGCCAAAGCTTCCCCGGCCCCTTTCGGCCCTTTATCCCCGGTTCCGTCCGGGCGCGGGCGGCGGAGCTGCCGCCGTCCGCGCGCAGACAGAAATGGAGATCCCACAAAATTTCCTGCGCGCGCCCTCCCGGGCGCGGAGAGTTTCAGCACTTTTTTGGACATTCCTTTGAGGAGAAAGGTGGTTTGTGCATGAAGAAGAAGTGGACCATCGCGGCGGTGCTCGTCCTGGTGGTGGCGCTGCTGGCGGTTGGCACGTGGGCGTATTTCTCGGCCGTCGGCCGGGCGGATAACGTCATCACGATGGGCTCCGTCAAGCTTGCACTGCACGACGAGGACGGCACCGGCCAACCGTTTACGACGGTGAGCGCCATGCCCGGCAGCGTCGTGGACAAAGTGGTTTATGTGGAGAACGTCGGCTCCGGCGCGTTTTACACCCGCGTGAAGATCACGCCTGAGGTGGTCGCCGCGAATGGCGAGCTTGTCCCGCTCACGGACAGGAGCCTGCTCACGCTCGACCTGAACGACACTGACTGGATCCCCGGCGCGGACGGATACTATTATTATAATGGTACGGTCGATCCGAAGGCCGCCACGTCGAAGCTCTTCAACCACGTCACGTTCAGCACGGACATGGGCAATGAATATCAGAACACCACGGTGCATATCTACGTCACGGCCGAGGCCGTCCAGACGGCGAACCTGGACAAGTACGGCCCCACTGACGTGTGGAAGCACGTCGGAACGGTCGAGGCGAGCACTTCGAGCACGCAGATCGATCCGATCCCGACAGCCTGAGAAAGGAGGACGAAAACATGAAAAAACGTATTCTCTCGCTCGTCCTCTGCGCAGCCATGCTCCTGAGCATGTGCCTGTTCCTCGGCGCGGGCGTTGTGGACGACACGACTGCCGATGGCAGTGCGGAGAGCACGGAGACGGTCGTGAGCACGAGCGGCGCTCCTGAGTTTCAGGGCGTCGGCCCGTTCATGACGTATTTCCCCGGCAGCAGTACGGTGAGGAAAGCGCCGGTGCTCCGCGCGGCGGCAAAGGATACATCGGACGGGGCGAGCAATGCTGTGGATGTCACCAAGACTGCGACGGCTACCGACGTAAAAGATGCAGCCGGAAATCCGGTCTATCAGATCGAGCTGAACGCAGCTGCCAAGTCGAATATCGTAACCCACACGAAAGCGTGCGACATTGTCCTCGTCCTTGACCGCTCGGGCAGCATGAATTTCTCCCTGGCCGGCAAAGACAATAACAGCAAGGAGCGCGTCGCGGCATTGCAAACAGCCGTGAATGCTTTCCTTACAACGATTCAGAAGAGCTCTCCCGACAGCCGTGTGGCAATTGTGTCGTATGCATCTGACGTTACCATCGACAGCGGTACAAAGACGGCGAGCGGCGCGCTTATTCCCGTCACGGCGGACAATACGGTCAACAGCGCTCTGACGCAGATTGTCAGCGGCTTGTCTACGCGCTGCGACGGCGGTACGCAGTCCGGCAAGGGCCTGCAGCAGGCTGTGAACATCTTCAACAGTGTCTCAGCAAGCGATTCCAACTATGACAACACGCGCGTAACGGTGCTGTTCACGGACGGTAAGCCCGGCAACAACACTTGGTCAGGCGAAGATCAGGGTTATGATGTTGCGCAGCAGTCGGTGCACTGGTCTACCATTCTCAAGCACGCGAAGGGTGACACCTTCAACCTGCAGGCGAACGTCGAAGGTCAGGACTTCTACGGTCAGAGCTTTCTGGAGTTGGTGGAGCCCTTTAAACTTAAAGAATATGGCGTTTCCAACTATCCGGATTTCCAGAAGGGCAGCACCAGTCAAAATGACTGGAATTGGACGGGCTGCGGCTCCACGGTATACAGTGTTGGTTTGGCTCTGCCGGATGATCAGAACAAAAAGACAGGCTCAGAAGGCTGCAAGATCAATGAGTATCTGTACCGTGTCTCCAGCCACCGTCCGGATGGCTCTCATGTCACAAATGAGACGGTCAATACGAACAATCCAGAAGAAGTAAAGGATCCCGATGGTTGGGGTAAAAGATACTTCGATGATCGGACGCGCAACCAACCGAACGGTTATTACCTGACCACGAACGAGGCGGACAAGCTGAAAGACATCTTCACGAAAATCGCGCAGCAGACCGGTGAGGCCGTCAAGGACGTCACCATCCGCGATGAGATTTCGGAGTCGTTTGTCCCCTGCGACGCAGCAGGAAACGCGTATAATGTTGGCGACACGATTACATCGAACGGCAAGACCGGGACGGTGTGGCAGGAGGCTAACGGCAGCTATTACATTGAGTGGACAAAGGTAACGCTGACGCCGGAGCAGGTCAATCAGGACGGCAGCACGGCGCAAGAAGCGCAGACCTTTAGCGGCACACTGTACGTCAAGCCAAAGGACGGCTTCCTCGGCGGCAACAATGTGCCGACCAACGGCAGTGAGTCCGGCGTCTATACAGCGGCTGGTGAAGCAGTAAAGAAGTTCCCGCAGCCGGAAGTGAACGTTCCGATTAAGATGGGCGCATTTGAGGCCCAGACGCGCAACATCTACTATGGCAATGCGGCGCCGACGCTATCGGAGCTGAGCACAGCAACGCCGCTCGAGCCCTGGCAGACGCGGTATGTCACGATTACTCGCACGAGCAATACTGATGTCAGCAATACAACTGACAACACGTATACCGTGACGGTCACGATCACTCCGGATGAGGCGAAGGGGACTTCGGCAGGCGCTCCCGCCATTGCGCAGACTACGACGGTTAACTCTGCCGTTAATGTCTACAAGCCGGAGATCACATTCAACGACTCGCGCATCAACTACGGCGAAACTGCTGACTATAGCAGCAACGGCGGCGCAGTCGTGTGGAAGCACGGTAACGATGTTGCCGTGGCTGCAAACATGACCGGCGAAGCGCCTGCGCTGACATATACTTATGGTCCGCAGGAAGGCGCGTTTAAGCAGGATACCTATGTGAACGTGACGGTCACCAGCGACAAGGATACTGCCACCACAAAAATTAGAGACGCTGTTACATTCGTGCATACAAAGGACACAGACTTCCCGGGCTGTAGCTTTGACCCCGCGCATGGCCAGTTCATCGTGCACATCAACGTGTTCGACCTGACGATTGAGAAGAAGGCTGCGAATGGCTCAACGATCGACCCGAACCAGACCTTCGTGTTCCGCGTCCAAGGCAATAATAATGATGTGGATATGCAGGTCGTGATCACCGGCGCGAACAAGCAGGTGATCAAGAACCTCCCGGTTGGCGAGTACACCATCACCGAGGACACGAACTGGTCGTGGAAGTACACGCCGGTAGACAAGGATGGTGCGGTTGTGCCGTCCCAGACCATTACCGCAACTGGTGCAACAACCGTGACCTTCGAAAACGAAAATAAGGGCACCAACTGGCTCACGAGCATTGCCGAAGTAATCAACAAATGGATCACAACGGGCGATAAGCCAACGATCGATCAAGTGAAAATCTGGCCGAAGAACTGAATAGGAGGGATGACACATGAAACGTATCTTTAACGGTTCAGGCGGGAGAAAAGCCGCGCTCATCCTCTCCCTGTGCCTGATTTTCGCGCTGGCAGTCGGCACCACGGTTGCCCTGCTCAAGGCGAACACCGCTCCGGTGACGAACACGTTCACCGCCGCCAAGTCCGATATCAAGATTAATGAGAACGTGGAAAACGGCAAAAAGTCCAGCATCCAAGTTGAAAACATCGGCACGGCCACGTCCTATGTCCGCGTCAAGCTGGTCATGAACTGGGTCAGCGACGATGGAAAGACTGTCTCCGCCACGCCGGTGAATATCTCAGTCGACTATGATAAGACCAACTGGTTCGAGCAGGACGGCATCTACTACTACAAGACGCCGGTCGGACCGAAAGATTTGACTGCAAACCTGCTGAAAGATCCCATCACGCAGCCGGAAGGTGCACCCGATGGCTATCACCTCGAGGTGACGGTGCTGGCCGAGAGTATTCAGGCCGCGCCGAGCAAGGCCGTGACAGATAGCTGGCGCGTGGGCGTTGACAGCAACGGCTATCTGACGCAGCCGACCACGACACCATAAGGAGGGCAACGGTATGAAACACAAAAAGCTTACCATGATCGTCGCCCTCGTGCTGGTGGTCGCACTGGCCGCCGGACTGGGCATCTGGGCGACGGGCGAGGAGAACATCCCCACCGTCACGTACTATGACGGCACGGACGGCACCAACGCACACTTCACCTTCACCCACACCGGCAAGGGCTCGGACACGAACCTGTTCCCGAACTTCTCCGACTGCATGCCCGGCGACAGCCTCACGCAGACCATCCGCGTGCAGGCCGACAGCAAAAACGGTGTGCAGGGCGCAAAGATCTATCTGCGCGCGGAGATCGACGGCGACGCCTCCGCCAAGGAAGGCTCCGCCATCACGTACAACGATGTGCTCGATCACATCAGCATGACCGTGTCGAAAAACGGCGTCGTGCTCGCGTCCAACAAGACCGCGAAGCTCTTCAGTCAGCTCGACGCGAGCGAGGGCCTCAAGAACAACGTCTTCATCGCCGAGGTCAGCCCCAAGACTGACCCGGTCGATCTGGACGTGACCATCGAGGTCGACCCCGCCATGGGCAACGCGTTCCAGGAAGCGGCTGCGCACATCACGTTCGTGTTCTCCGTCGAGGACAACGAAGTGCCGCCCCCGCCGCTGGAGCGTGAGAAGCACGACGCGTACATCGTCGGCTACCCGAACGGCGACGTCGGCCCGCTTGATCCGATCACGCGTATGGAGGTCGCCACGATCTTCTACCGCCTGCTGCAGGACGATGCGCGCGAGCAGGTCTGGTGCACCACGTATCCGTACCCGGATGTGGAGGCCAATAGCTGGTACAGCAACCAGGTCGCCACGCTGACGAACGCCGGCATCCTCGCCGGCTTCCCGGACGGCACGTTCGGGCCGCAGCAGCACATCACCCGTGCGGAGTTTGCGACGATCGCGGCGCTGTTCTTCCACGCGCCGGAGGTTGAGGGCGACGCATTCTCTGACATCTCCGACAACTGGGCGCGCGAGTACATCAACCGCGCGGCGGCCCTTGACCTGGTCAGCGGCTTCCCGGATGGCACGTTCCGCCCGGAGCAGGAGATCACCCGCGCCGAGGTCATGGAGATCATCAACAACGTCCTGTTCCGCACGCCGGACAAGGATCACTTCCTCCCCGACATGGTCACCTGGCCGGACAACAGCAACCCGAACGCCTGGTACTATGAGCCCGTGCAGGAAGCCACCAACAGCCACGATTACGAGCGCGTGAACAACACGTCGCCCGAGACGTGGACGAAGATCACGCAGCAGCGTGACTGGGATGCCCTTGAGGCCGAGCTGGCCCAGAAGTACCCCAACCGCTAAGCGCACGGCGCTGACGGAAAACCAAACCATAGCGAACACCCCCTGTGCACGGCACAGGGGGTGTTTGTTTTTTGCACGACGAGTGCGTGCTTTGAAGGTTTGCGTCCCTACTTTCAGGCACGGGCGCGTCTGTCAAGCGCCGGGGGACGGATGGGCGCGCGATCTCAGCGCCATGGGCCAACCTACCCGGCAAGGAAAGGCCACGATCCGGCAAGGAAGCCCCCGCGATGACGGCGCGCGCACAAAAAGCGCCCCGGCGGTCTGCCGGGGCGCTTGTGTAGGATGCGTTTATCAGCCCAGATACTGCTTGTCGTAGTTGTTCTGGATGCAGGAGATGACCTTCGTGATGACGGTGTTGAACGGGGTGGGAACGCCCAGCCGCTCGCCGTAGCGCGCGATGGCGCCGTTGAGCACGGAGATCTCCGTCTGGCGCTGGTGCAGTACGGCGTCCTGCGCCATGGACGGATAGTAGTTGCCGAGGTTGGCGACGATGTTTGGCTCTTCCTTTTCCATGAGCGGCCAGAGATCGCCGATGCCGAGCGCCTGCGCGACGGCGCAGCCCTCTTTCCAGACGTGCATGACGATGTCGTGGCCGTAGGGGTCGGCGAACGTCTCCTTCACCTTCAGGCGCATGACGGCGCTCACGCCGTTGTAGCCGCTGTTGGCGATGACTTTCTTCCAGATGTACGGACGCACATCTTCGTCAAAGCTCGCGTTGCAGCCACCCGCCTGGAAGCATGCCTCGAGCGCCTTGCCGGCGGCGTCGGCCTTCGGGTTGTTGTGCACGGCGCCGAAGTGCATCTGGATGCCCTTTTCCGGCTTGCTCACGCACACGCCGGGGCCGGCCAGCTCCGTGCCGATCAGGCCGCTGCCGTAGAGAATGCGGTCGGTCTCCACGAACTGGGCGAGCACCTCGTCGTTGCCGAGGCCGTTTTGCAGCGAGACGACGACCGTCTCCGGCCCGATGCAGGGCATGGTGTCGGCCATGACGTCCGCGGTCTGCGTGGCCTTGACCATGAGGATGACCATGTCCATGGTGCCAATGTCGTGCGCGGTGGCGCTCGTGTGGAAGCCGGTGAGCACTTCCTCGCCCTCCGGCGTGCGGAAGACCAGCCCGTCGGCCGCGATCTTGTCCATGTGCGCTTTGTACTTATCGACGAGCCAGAGCTCGGCGCCGCCCTTGCGCAGGTAGGCGGCGAACACACTGCCGGCAGCGCCGGAGCCGATCATTGCAATTTTCATGCGTTTGCCTCCTTAGCAAACCGCCGGCCGGTTGTTGGCCGGCCGGCAGAGAAAATTCGGGATGGGAAATTACTTCAGGTACTGCTTGTCGTAGTTGCCCTGGATGCAGCGCACGACCTGGGACAGAACCTTGCACACCGGGGTGTCGATGCCCAGCTGCTCGCCGTACTCGGCGATCTTGCCGTTGAGCACGTCGATCTCGGTCTGGCGGTGATTGAAGAGCATGTCCTGGCACATGGACGGATAGTAGTCCGCGATGTTGGTGACGATGTCCTTGTGATCGTGGGCGATGAACTCATCAGCGTCCATCGGCACGCCCTTGGCGGTCGCGACCGCGCAGGTCTCACGGATGACGCTGTGGAACAGCCACTGGCCGAACGGATCCGCCTCGACCTCGCCGATCTTCAGACGCAGGACCGCGCACACGGTGTTGACGGTGGCGTTCACGCAGACCTTTTTCCAGATGAACTTGTAGATGTTGTTGTCGGTGCCCGGCTCGCCGTCGCGCCAATAAGCGTCGCAGCCGCCTTCGCGGTAGCACTTGAGCATCTCGGTGCAGGCTGCGTCGGTGAGCTCCGAGCGGACCGCACCGCCGAAGTTCATCTGCACGCCGCCGGCCGGGGTGGACACGCAGTGTGCGGGTTCGGGCAGAGCCGTGCCCAGTACGCCGGAGCCGATGATGCAGCGCTCTTTCGGGAAGACCTTGAAGAGGTTGTCATCGTTGCCGAGGCCGTTGATGAGGGAGACGGCGACGGTCGTGTCGCCGACGACGGGCATGGAGTCCTGGATGGCCTGCTCGAGCTGGGTCGCCTTGGTCATGTAGATGATGACGTCGACCTTGCCCTCTGCTGCGGCCGCGTCAGCAGCGGTGGTGTAGGTGCGGAAGCCCTTGAGCTGGTAGTCGTAATCCTTGTAGCCGCCATCTTCCTCCTGATGGATGGTGAAGTGCATGCCTTCCTCGGCGACTTTCTTCATGTGGGCCTCGTAGCGGTCGATGAGGATGATGTCCGCACCGCCCTTACGCAGGTAAGAAGCGAAGACGCTGCCGGCTGCGCCGGAACCATACATTGCAAATTTCATAACTTTTTCTCTCCTTTTCTGATTCTGTTTGCGATATCTTCGGCCGCTGCAGGCGGATGCCTGACGGCGGATTACCGAACGGTGTTGGTGAGGGTGCCGATGCCCTCGATACTGCACGCGACCACGTCGCCCGGGTGCAGCCACTTCGGCGGGTCAAAGCCCATGCCCACGCCGGCCGGCGTGCCCATGGAGATGATCGTGCCGGGCCGGAGCGTCATGCCCTGGCTGAGCTCGGCAATCACGTACGGCACGTGGAAGATCATGCGGTCCGTCGTGCTGTCCTGCCGGAGCTCGCCGTTGATGCGGCTCTGGATCTTCCGGGATTTGCGCACGTCGAATTCCTCCGGCGTGACGATCCACGGGCCCATCGGCGTGAAGCCGTCGAGGCTCTTGCCGCGGTACCACTGCTTGTGCTGGTTCTGGATCGTGCGCGCACTCACGTCATTTAAAACGGTGTAGCCGAACACGTAGTCCAGCGCGTCTGCCTCGGTGACGTTGTACGCCGCCTTGCCGATGATGACGGCCAGCTCCGCCTCGTAGTCGAGGTCGGCGACCAGATCACTGTGGCTGAGGATGTCGCCGCCGGGGGCGACGGCCTCGTCCACGCGCTTGGAAAAGTAGATCGGGAACGTGTCCGGCGCCTTGACGCCCTTGCCGGCGACGGATTCGCTCTCCTTGGCGTGGTCAAAATAATTGATGCCCAGGCAGATCACGTCCTGCACCGGGCGGGGGATGGGCGCGAGCAGCCGCACGCTCTTGAGCGGCAGGGCCTCACCGCGCAGCACGGCGGCAGTGTCCAGCACCGGCCAGATGCCGATGAGCGTCTGCATGTCCGCACAGCCCGGCACGGGATGCACGGCAGTGCCGGCCGCGTTGAGCAGACCGACGGCGCTGCGGCCGTCTTTTTCAAATGTCACGAGCTTCATAGCGTGCGCGCTCCCCTCAAAATCGACATTGGGCAATGGATGTGTACGCAAAAATGATGGTTAAAAATTCATCAATCGCGTTCGCTGGGGCTGTCACCCCGTGTCAAAAATATGCCAAACTCACTTGACAAAAATTCGACAAGAGATTTGACCTCCCAGCGTTGCTATGATAGCACGAAAGTGTAGACGCCGCAACTGTTTTCTTTCTGTCAGAGCGCCAAAATCACGCAAAAGATTACAAAAACGCCAGAATCAGAGTGCATAAAAATACATGCAGGATTTTGTGCAACTCGACAATTTTCAGAAAATGACTGAAAAGAATTGGGGATTGGAAGAGGCTGTTATTGACTTTTGCGTGTGAGAGAATTATAAATTTACTATCCCGAGTTGTTAACGACTTGTTCATAAATTAACACATGGGTGTGGATTTCGAGCCCTGTCCCGGTTGGTAGGAGAGCACGAGGCAGGATTGAAATAAAAGAGAGAAAAGAAAAAAAGAGCAAAAAAGAGCAAAAAGAGAGAGGTAAAAAATGGATAACAAAAAGCTCAAGAGCAGCTGGGCAGCCGCCTTCACCGTGGCGTCTGTCTGGTTCGGCACCCACGTGGGCGCCGGCTTCGCAACCGGCAACCAGGTCGTGAACTATTTCGTCCAGTATGGCTGGACCGCGGCGATCTTCCCGCTGCTGGCCATGGGCATTCTGGCCGTTGTCATGTACATCATGATGAAGTTTGCCAAGCTCAGCGGTTTCGACAACTACAAGGACACCTATCGTGCCCTGTATCCGAAGCCGTGGATGGAGGCCTTCTTTGAGGTCTTCTACATCATCATCATCCTCGCGGCGGTCGCTTCCTGCGTTGACGGCGCCGGCGGCATCGTCAAGAGCCTGATCGACCTGCCCGATATCATCTGCAACCTCGTCATCATCGCCCTGCTGATCCTTCTGTCGATCTTCGGCGTTGACCTGATCATCAAGGCTTCTACCGTTCTTTCCACCGCGATCCTGATCGTCACCGCGATCCTGGTCATCATGGGCTTTGTCGTTCCGATCGACGCGGTTGCCCAGGAGCTGGCCACTGAGAACGCGGCCTACGCTTCCATCCCGGCCATCGCTGACGTCACCTCCCAGAAGGGCCTCGAGGGCGTCTGGCGCGGCGTGTTCGTGTACGCTGCTTTCCAGTGCGTGTCCGTCCCGGCCATGATCGCCGCTTCCACCGAGCTGACCCACAAGGGCGTCAAGCGCGCCAGCATCCTTGGCTGGCTCATGAACGGCGGCGCGCTCGCCGCTTCCGGTGCCATGCTGCTGCGCTGGTACCCGATCCTCTGCGCCATCAAGAGCACCGGTGTTGATACGGTTGCCAGCATTGCAGCCCGCCATATCGGCGATGTCATGAAGCTCCCCAACCAGAGCGTTGTCACCCTCATGGGCAGCGGCTACACCTGGCTGTTCGTCGTGTACACCATCCTGCTGTTCTGCGCGTTCGTGTCCACGTCCGTCACGCTGGTCTACTCCATGATCCAGCGCTTCGAGGGTCACTGCTTCCCGAAGGCCATCAAGAGCAAGGCTGCGCGCAGCGTGATCGTCGGCCTGATCGTCATCGGCCTGTGCTATGCAGTTTCCCTGCTCGGCCTGTCGACCATCATCTCCAAGATCTACGGCTATGACGGCTACTATGCATTGATCGTTGTTGTGCTCCCGGCGTTCATCTGGGGCATCCCGAAGATCAAGAAGCTGTCTGCCGAGAAGAAGGCAGAGCTGTCGGAGTGATCTGACCAAGGCGCAACTCTCCAGCGTCCCAATTAAGAAATACTGACCGCTGCGCTTGCAGCGTCATAGAGAGGCAACCCCGCAGGCTTCGGCCTGCGGGGTTGTCGCTGTTTTGTAGTGAGTCAGTGGCAGCGGAGTTATGTGACAGAGCCGCAGGGGAGCCCGAGGGGGCAAGGCCCGCCTCGGATGCAATGGACCGCGGATACGCGGAGGCAACCCCGCAGGCTTCGGCCTGCGGGGTTGTCGCTGTTTTGTAGTGAGTCA
>ERZ772858.1611-NODE-1611-length-21337-cov-8.420825_pt1 | contig 21337 bp, 18 predicted proteins | sample MGYA00512136_ERZ772858 | MGnify/ENA primary metagenome ERZ772858 (study PRJEB29015, sample SAMEA2737726) | human gut metagenome | biome: human gut; feature: human-associated habitat; material: faeces | place: China | collected 2012 ...
TTTTACGCATTTGGGGGATGAGATCGAGTTAAATGCGACCACCAAAGCACAGGACTCGATTCCTGTGTTTTGGTGGATCGAGCGATCCAAATCTAACAAGAAGGAGGAAAAGCGAAATGCCAAACTGTAAAACCATAGCGATATGCAACCAAAAAGGCGGCGTCGGCATTCTCCACGAGCTGAACCCGGAGGAGATGGAAGAAGCCTTTCAGCACCACCTCACTGAGCGCAACAAAGAGAAAACGGCGTAACCACAAGGGTTACACCGTTTCCGAAAACTGATTGACCCGAGATACAAGAGCCGCCCCGGGGTACCTTCCTTACGGAGGGTGCCTCGGGGCGGTCTTTTTCTGTGTTTATCGCTTAGTTATCATTATGGACAAAACATGCTGCGGTGCGGTAGAAGTGGAGAACGGTTTTCCTTTCTGGGCCGCTGCGGCAGAAAAAACACGCCCTTGCCAATCGATGGTACTGTATTGCTTTATTATCCGTTGTGCTTTTTCTTTCGGCTTACAACCGTTGTGCCGATAACAGCACCGCCGCTGATGAACAGAAGTGCGCTCCACAAAACGAGATTGCTGCTGTCACCGGTTTTTGGCGAGGTAGTATTTCCCAAATTGTCGGTCTGGTCGCTCGGCTTCGCCGCAGAACCCGTTGCGGGAATTTCAACAGCGGTCTTCTTATAGCCACAGACGGTGCATTCCTCGTGCTTGGAGCCTCTCGTGGTTGCGGTGGCTTCCTTATCGATCACCCACTTGAAGGTGTGCGCCGCCGTGTCCTTCCTGTCACCGCAGGGGCATTCATGCCAATGGTTATCTGCGTCTGACTTCCAATCCGCTCCATGGTTATGGATATGCGGAATACTCTTGTATGTTACAATAACGGTCTTGTCGGCGTCCATGATAACTTCCAGCGTATTGGAGAGAACCTCTACTTTAACACCATTCACCGTAACAGTGTCAATTTCATAGCCGCTATCGGGAGTAAAAACAACCGTTTCATGCGATCCGGCCGCCAGCCCTGCTTTACTTGCAGAAATCGTTCCATTCCCACCATTCACCTGTGTTGTCAGGTTATAGGTCGTCTCGATCTTCTGCGTTTTCGCCACATTAGAGGGAATGATATAGTCGTGCTGTCCAACAGTGATTCTCAGCTTTGCAGAGGCAAGCAGGAAGTCTCCTGCCTTGAACTCGGAGTGGGGCAGACTATATGTCACCTGGATGCTTTCCCCATTGAAACTGCCGGGATTTCCTGTAAGGCGGACATCCTGATCAATAGTAAGGACATATTCAGCTTCACCGCCCGATTGTTCAATAATGCTTTCCATGCTTTCAGACATATCATATGTTACAGTATATGTCACGGGATAGTCTGCACCGGTTTTATTTCTCTCGATGGTTTCAGGTCCATTTATGACCAGTGTGCCGTGGTTCTGCGAGGGTTGAACGATGGCTACAGCATGGCCGTTTCCAGACACATCCGGAAGCGTGATGTCTATATCTCCTGTGTCCGTCTTCTGAGCTTCATAAACCTGCACCTCCGAAGCATCGAGAACCTTTCCGGTTTCATCCACCGGCAAGGACAGCACATAAACCGGCAGATCGTTCAGTGTCAGGCCGCCTATCGTCAGTTCAGCTGCGCCATCACGCTGAACCCAGAGGGTCGTCAACGGATCATTCCAGCCCATGCTCTTTGAAGCATCGGTTAGAGCGGTCACATTTGCAGCACTGGTGTTCCCCAGCCTGATGTCAAGGCTGCTGTCATCCGGGGTTACGGTCTTACTGCCAGTCTAGAAATAAACTGCCTTATCTCCAACAGCTGCCTCACGGGAGATATAGAGGTAACGATCGCACTTTCCATAGTCTTTACCGGTGACAGCCAAATCATTTGATATGCCGCCTGTGACCTGATATTCGTCACCGACGGTGACCTGCATGAGATTGTTTCTGATGGTACCGGCATTCAGCTCGATCTTCGGCACCGTGCCGCCATAATCACTGGCATCAAAGCAGACACCGCCGCCAAAGGCTGTTGTGGCGTTGTTCTCGATTGCGCCGCCATTCATAATGAACTGGCCGCCTCTGCGGACAAATACGCCGCCGCCGATCCGGTCAGCTTCGCCTTTTGCACTGTTTGTACCGGAAATGTTGCCGGAGATCGTACCGCCGTTCATTGTGAAGACGCCTTTGGATATCATGGCTCCGCCGCCTGTTTGCTCGGCTTTGTTGTTGCAGATCTCAGCGCCTTCATACATGGTTGCATTGTGGTTTCCGCCATTATTGGACAGCACCACACCGCCGCCACGATTCGCACAAATATTACCGTTGATTTTCCCGTAAATGTCTAAGTGCTCATCCGTTCCATTGATATAAACTGCGCCATAGTATGCGTGATTGTTGAGGATCCTTCCGTTTTCTCCAATTATCACCGCTGTGCCGCCGTCGGTTTGCAGGATATGGTTACCTGTGGCATACACATTGCTGATTTCACCGTCAATCACGACGGTGCAGTTTTTTGCATAGATGACATTGCCGTTCAGCTTGGGGCAATCCGTGATTTTGGAGCCGTTTTCCATTTTGAAGGATTTGGCATCACCCGCACAGTAGATTATGCTGCCGCTGGAGATTTTCTCAATCAGTGCGGTGGAGGTCAGCGTTCCCTCTGCGTTATTGCGCAGATGAATTACGATGCCGTTATTCGCCTGCCACATTGCGCTCTTGTTTGCGGCAATGCTGCTGATGGCGCCGCCGATCTCAACCTTCCCGCCGTCTGCATAAACTCCACGACCGTCCATATTCCGGATCTTCGAGCCTTCCTCCATCACGAGTGTACCGCCCTGAAGCCAGATCGCACCTGCCGGACCGACTGAGTCTGCCCCAGAGCCTTTTGTTCTCGTATAACCAGTCAGGGTATCCTCTATCACACTGCCGCTTTCCATGACGATTTTTGCCTGGTCGGTGGCGCGCACAGCGGACATGCCGCCAAAGTTGCGCAGCACAGCATCCTTACCCAGCGTCACGGTGCAGGGAACAGTGGCGTTGGAGGCAATGATAGCGTCCTGCACATAAACCGTATTATCCCCGTTGCCGTCACCGCTGACAGCCTGTGCGAATACAGTACCCTCGTGCATCCCTGCATCGTCCAGAACGATGTCGGAAAGAGTCAGGCCGACAAAACTCGCCGATGAAGACTGAACCTCGATCATGGCGGGATTATACCAGCTGCGGGCTGTGTCACTTTGCTGCTTAAAATCAGCGCTGCGTGTAATGGTGTAAGGACCGCCTTCTCCACTGGTGATTTTAAGACTCTTATCGTAAAAACGAGCACACTGATCCATGGTCAGATCGCTCATGACATAGATCGTTGTACCATCAGCCGCAGCATCCACCGCCTTAGCCAGCGTGGCGAAGGGGAGATCTTTTGTGCCGGTATTCTGTTCGTCGTTACCGGTGCTGCTGACATAGATCTCCGCAGCACCATTCTGTGCTGCCGGATCCGCTGTCTTCGGCGCATTTTTCTGTTCTCCATATTCGGACAACAGCTCCTCGTTGACGGTTTGTTCCTCCAATGCGGAAGTCGGAGCCTCTTCCACCGCCTCAGGGGTATTACCCAACTCCATCGGAAAAGCGGCAGTAGGCAGTAACCCCATCACCAACGCAGCGCAGAGTAAGACACTTAACAACAATTTTCGCATAAAACATTCCCCTTTCTATTCCTTGTTTTGTGTTCCGTTGTAATTGCAATCGTCCGATGAATCGAAAATCATAATTGGGCAATCGTCTAACTTTTGCATGAACATCCGCTTGTCCATCGCCGTTATCAAGTTCTCCTACTGCAATTATTTTGCGGCACAAACGGTACAAAACTCCTTCCCCCGCAAGTGTATAGTTTTAGTATGGCATATTCTTATCAACTTTTCAACCGTTTTTTTGGAAATTCACGCTGCAAGCACAAAAAGTCCGTCTGCCGCAGCGAAAAAGAGGCTCATGGAAAGCCTTGTATCAGGTTCTTTTTAAACCGCAAACATTGCGGGAGAAGGTAATTGCACCTTCTCCCGCATTTTGGTAATTATGCTGTTCTTCTTCGCTGTCCGCCAGAAAGCTGATAGGGCTGCGGGGAGAGGACGGGGCTGCTTTTTTGCGGCGCATGGTAGGATAAGAAAAAACAAGAGAGGAGTTGAGAGGATAAACCTGATTTCCTGCTGAATGTTGGCACGATACGGCATCAGCCCCAAGCGCTCCGCCTCCCTGTTGGACACCTTCTCCTGCATCTTTCAGGGCATCATCCCCTACGGCGCCCAGATGCTGGTGGCCATTTCCACCTGCGCAACCCTCGGCTACGCCATCAGCGCCTTTGACATCATCCCCCTGCTGTTCTATCCCTTCCTGCTGTTCATCCTGTTTGACAAGAAATAAAGCGTCTCATTTCGTGTGCTTACAGCGAGAGCCCACCTTCTCAAGAAGGTGGGCTCTCGGCGTAATGCTTCTGCGATACCTGTATGACGCAGTGCTGTGGCCGCTGTTCGCTGAAATCGCCATGTAAAAAAGACAGCCTCCAAGGGATATAGGTTTAAGCGCGGCAAATGCTCCGGCACACACTCTGCCAGAAGCCGCCGGTTGGCTCCCCCTTATTCTTCCTTCAGGTGCTCCTCCATCCATTGCAGGATCTCGCTGAGTCGGCTGATGCGGTTGGAGGGCTTTCCCTCTCGGCTCAGGCCGTGGTTCTCGCCGTAGAACATGCACAGCTTGCTCTCCACGCCATGGAGCTTGAGTGCCGCAAACATTTCCAGACCGTTGGCCAGCGTGCAGCGGTAATCCTTATCTGCGTGAATAAAGAGTGTGGGCGTCTTAACACGGTCGGCATAGGTGAGGGGCGACGCCTTCCACAAACGCTCCGGATGCTCCCAAATGGTGCCAAGCTGCTGGTCAGGCACATAATAGTAGCCGATATCCGAGAGGAGATAATCCCCCACATAGTTGGCAATGCTCCGCTGGGACACGGCACAGCGGAAACGATCCGTGTGACCGATGACCCAGTTGGTCATAAAGCCGCCATAGGAACCGCCGGCAACGCCCATTCGATCTGCGTCGATTTCGGGATACCTCCGCAGAACCTCATCCGTGAACTCCATCAGATCCTGGAAGTCTACCTCTCCGTACTTGCCCTGAAGATCGGCAAAGGCATTCCCCTTGCCGCAGCTTCCTCTTGGGTTGCAGTAGCATACGAAAAAGCCGGAGGCCGCCCAAAGCTGCATCTCATGGTGGAAGCCCGGGCCAAATACCATCTTCGGCCCACCGTGAATATGAAGGATGCCCGGATACCGCTTGCCCGGCTCGTAGCCCACCGGCTTCATCACGAAGCCGTCGATATCCACGCCGTCCGTGTTGGTAAAGGTAAGCCGCTCCGGCACGGAAATGGTCACGCCCTCCAGTACAGCTCCGTTGAAATCCGTCAGCTGCTCCAGCTGGCCGCCATCCCAAAGGTACACCTCAGGAAGCTTCAGACCCACAGCTGCGGAAAAGAGGAACCTCTTTCCGTCCTTAGTATCGAAATCAATGAGGTAGTCGTCGCCGCCGAAGAGCGTCTGTACACCGGTTTCCCGCGTCCATACACACAAGCCGGAGCCCACGCCGTCCGTGTTGAGGAAATACAGCGTCTCGCCCACCATTCTCTGTCCCGTGACGGAGCCGGAGAAGCAGTCGGTGACCACCTCGGAGTTGACCCGGCGGTCATAGCGGCCCAGATTTTCCTCGCCATTTTCGTCCACCACAAAGAATGTGGGGTGCTCGTACACGCCATAGTCCCGCATGACCAGTCCCAGACAGAGCGCCTTCCGGCCTAAATGCCCCACATAGTCGATGCTGTATTTGTCGGGCGTGATCAGCGTCTCCGTCTCGTTCCGCTCCGCATCCCAGCGATACATTCCCTCGGTGACCGGCTTTATATCCCGGAAGGGGAACGCAGTGAAGAGCACCTGACCGGGCCGGACATTCACATGATTCACATCATAGTCCTCCGGCGTGATCCGGCGATATTCTCCGGTAGCCTCCAGATAGAGAAACAGCGTAATTCTGGTCTGATTAAACATCCCAACCCCGTTCTCACACAGGGGTAATTCCGTCAAAACCTTATAGCCCTTGGTCTGCTGACGGCGAACGAGCTCCTTCTCCAGCGCCTCTCCCGTCAGCTCCAGAAGATTCGGCCGGTCCAAATGGGTCTCGCCCGTGAAAACATAACGGCCCTCGTCCATTTTCCAGAGCCCGGATACGGACATGGGGAGACGGAATGCCTCGCACTCTTCGCCTGTACATACATTCAGGCGGTGATACACCGTCCACTCTTCCTCAAAGCCCCGTGCCCGCATAGCTTCGTCCAGCTCTGTGGTTTTATAGAGAATATGGGTGTTATCCTCCCAAACCGCCTGCCGCTGGTGGTCTCCTTGGGTGATCTGCCGGCTCTCTCTGCTCTCCAGATCATACAGCCACAGATTCCACCGGTAGCCGTCCCCTTCCCTGTCGACCTCCTTGAGTGCAAAGGTCAGATATCTGCCGTCCGGAGACAGCTCCAGTGCAGAAGGATACCGATACTTGGCAAAATCCGTCAATGCCAGCTTCTTCATACCTGCGTCCCCTCCTTTTCCATCACCTTGAACGTCTCATAAAGCATCCGCGTGCCAAATCCGATGCCGCCCTTTGTATAGATCCCCTCACATTCGGTGGTCCAAGCGGTACCGCCGATATCCAAGTGGATCCAAGGCGTCTCCTCGACAAACTCCTTAACGAACATGGCGCCCACCGTGGCATATCCACCCACGCTGGAGCCCATCGCACTGTTTTTCAGATGGGCTACACGGGAGTCCAGCACCCGGCGGAGATTCTCGTCACAGGGCAGCTCCCACATCCGCTCGCAGGCGGCGGCGGCGCCCTTCTCCACCTGCGCAGTCAGGGCCTGGTTATTGCTAAAGGCTCCGCAGCGGCGATTTCCCAGCGCCGTCTGGATACCGTCGGTGAGTGTGGCAATATCCACGATGCGATCCACGCCGCAGCACTGCTTGGCATACGTCACGGCATCGGCCAGCGTGATGCGGCCCTCGGCATCGGTGTTGTTCACCTCGATATACCGCCCGGACATGGAGCGGATCACATCGCCCGGCACATAGGCCGTGGCGGAGAGCTTATTCTCACAAGCCGCCACCACACCGGTAATATTGATCCGAAGGCCCCGCTTCTGCGCCGCCCACAGGGCGCCCATCACGGCGGCTGCGCCGCTCATATCATGCTGCATGGTTTCCATAAACTCAGACGACTGGAGGGAGTATCCGCCGCTGTCGTAGGTAAGGCCCTTGCCGATCAGCCCCAGGCGGCTCTCCACATCCTGCGCACCGGTATACTCCATGACAATGAGCTTAGGCTCGTAAATCGAGCCCTTCCCGACCTCCAGAAAAGCGGTGAGCCCGATGCGCTCCACCTCATCTCTGCCGTAAACGGTCACCTTCACGGGTGTCTCCTTAAAAAGCTCCTGCGCCGCCTGCGCCAGCTTGGCGGGGGTAAGCACCGTGGGGGGCTCATTGATCAGATCCCGTGCGATGCAGGTGGCCTCAGCAGACACCTCCGCCTCTACCAAGGCGGCCTCGTAGCGCTCCGGCATCTCGCAGAGAAACGCAGCCGTTTCGATCCCCGGCGCCGTAGGGGTCGTCTTGTACTTGTCAAACCGGTAGCCGGTAAGAGCGGCAGCCTCTGCCGCCTTTTGGAAGAGCGCCGGCGTGAACTGCGGGCACACGCCCCGCAGATCGGTACACACCGCACGCAGATCCAGCTCCTGGCACTGACGATACACCTTGGCACAGCTCTCCAGCACCTGCTCCAGGCTCCAGTCTTTCCCCAGACCCAGCAGGAAAATTTGGGTCAGCACGCCCTCTGAAAGAACAGAAAAGCGGAAAATCTCACCCGTTTTCCCTTCAAAGCGCCCCGAGGCACGAACTGCGGCAAGCTCCTGCTCCCAAGGTCCCTGATAGCTGTTCAGGTTGCCTTCTCCCAGCGGGACCACCACACCGTCCCATGCTCTGGCGTCATACTTTTTCACAAGTTGCAGTTCCATTTTTTCTTCCTCCTTCTGGTCCATTCAATGATAGAGAATTAAAAAGCGGGGGCGGCTATGCCGCCCCCGCAGGGGTATGCGAGGTGATCCACCCGCGCTAAATCCCCTTTTTTACAGCAGATGGCAGGCTGCGAAGTGTCCGGGCTCCACCTCTTTGAGCTCCGGGATCTCCCGTGCGCAGTCCGGGCAAGCCACAGGACAGCGGTCATGGAAGGGACAGCCGGAGGGCAGATGGATCGGGCTGGGAATCTCTCCACGCAGCTCCTGAGATTCGGCAATACTGCCCTCATCAATCGTCGGCGCAGCGGAAAAAAGCGCCTTGGTATAGGGGTGGACCGGGTTGGAGAACAGCAGCTTCTTCGGAGCCCGCTCCACAATAGTTCCCAGATACATGACACCCAAGCTGTCGCTGATGTGCTTGACCACGCTCAGATCGTGTGCAATGAACAGATAGGAAAAATGAAATTCATCCTTCAAATCCATAAGAATGTTCAAGATCTGAGCCTGAATGGACACATCCAAAGCAGATACCGGCTCATCCGCTATGATAAATTTAGGCTCGACCGCCAACGCCCGGGCTATGCCGATGCGCTGACGCTGACCGCCGGAAAACTGATGCGGATACCGGTTGGCCTGCTCAGAGCTGAGTCCAACACGCTCCAACAGATGAATCGCCTTCTCCTCCGCCTCCGCCTTGCTGCTGCACAGCTTGTGGAACAGCATCGGCTCGGTGAGGATCTCCATGATCTTCTGCCGGGGATTCAGAGAGGCATAGGGATCCTGAAAGATCATCTGCATCTCTCGACGGATGGGGCGCATCTCCTGCGGCTTGAGCCGGGTGATATCTCGTCCGTCGAATACGATCTTGCCGGACTTTGGCTCGATCAGCTTGATGATGGTGCGGGCCGTGGTAGACTTTCCGCATCCGGACTCTCCCACCAGGCTGAACACCTCGCCCTCCTCCACATCAAAGCTGACGTTGTTGACCGCATGAACCACTCGATTTTCCAGTGAAAAATGGCCGTTTTTGAATTTTACCTTATCCAGAAAATCCTTGGTGAGATTGAACTCCTGCACCAAATTCTCCACCTGAAGAATCTTACTCATGGCTCTCGCCTCCTGTCAGCGGAAAGTGGCACACCGCACAATGCCCCGGGCCAACCTCATGGCTTTCAGGCGCCACGGTACGGCAAATATCCTGGCAGTATTTGCATCTGGGAGCAAAATAACATCCTTGGGGCAGATCCAGCATACTGGGAACCATACCCGGAATGGATTCCAGGCGTTTTTGCTCCTCTCCCATTCTGGGGATGGAGTTAAGAAGTCCCTCGGTATACGGATGGCTGGGGCGGCGGATCACGTCATCCCGGGAGCCGCTTTCCACGATTTTGCCGCAGTACATCACAATGATGCGATCCGCCATTTGGGAAACCACTGCCAAGTCATGGGTGATCAGGATGAGAGAAGCGTCCTGCTCCTTCACCAGCTTATCCATGAGCTTGAGTATCTGCGCCTGTATGGTCACATCCAGAGCAGTGGTAGGCTCATCGGCGATGATGAGCTTCGGATTGGCGGCCAGGGCGATCGCAATGATGACCCGCTGCCGCATACCGCCAGAAAACTGATGGGGGTAGGATTTCAGCCGATCCTCAGGATTGGGGATACCTACCATATGCAGCAATTCCACACAGCGCGCGTGCTTTTCCTGTTTGGTCATCTGCTTCTGGTGGAGGTCCAGCATCTCGGTGATCTGTTTCTCAATGGTATAGAGCGGGTTCAGGGAGGTCATCGGATCCTGGAACACCATGGAGATCGCCTTGCCTCGGATCTTCATCATTTCCCGCTCGCTCTTTTTGCTGATGTCCTCGCCCTGGAAAAGAATCCCGTCCGATTCCACCACACCGGGCGGCTCGATCAATTTCAGAATGGAAAAGCTGCTAACGGATTTACCGCTGCCCGACTCGCCCACGATGCCCAGCACCTGTCCCTCATCCAGGGAAAAGCTAATGCCGTCCACCGCCTTGACTACACCGCGGAAGGTGTGGAAATAGGTCCGCAGGTTTTCCACCTGCAGCAGTGTTTCGCTCATCTCGCTCCCCCCTTACTTCAGCTTAGGATTGAACTCATCGCGCAGGAAATCTCCCAGAAGGTTGATTCCGAACACGATCAGCATGATGTAGAGACCCGGCATCACCGCGATCCACCAGTATCCGCTGAACAGCACGTCGAAGCCGTTCTTGACCAGCATGCCCAGAGAGGGTTCCGTGACCGGAACACCTACGCCCAGAAAGCTCAGCGTGGCTTCCGCCAGAATAAGGCCGCCCACCTTCATCGTGGAAAGAACGATGACGGTGGTCATTACGTTGGGCAGCACATGTTTGGCGATAATCAGGATATTGGGGAGGCCAATGACTCTGGCCGCATCTACATATTCCATCTGCTTCACCGTCAGCACCTCGGCGCGGACGGTACGGATGTATGTGACACATCCGATGATCGTAAATACGACCAGCAGCTTGCTTACGCCCCGTCCAAACATGGTCATGATGAAGAGTGCCACGAGGATATCGGGAAAAGAGAGCAGGATATCTGCCAAACGCATGATGACAGCGTCTACCTTTCCACCAAAATAGCCGGAGATCAGTCCCAGCGTGATACCTACGGCACAGGCCAGCAGCGTACCTACAACGCCGATAAAGAGGGAGATACGGCTTCCGTAAATAAGAGAGCTGAAAATATCCCGTCCCTGACTGTCGGTACCGAAAATAAACCGGGCGTCACCTCCCGCCTCCCATGCAGGCGGCTTGTAGGAATCCGTAAGGGAGAGAGAGGCTACATCATAGGGGTTCTGCGGAGCAAACAACGGCCCGAAAAGGGCAATGAACAGTACCAGTACCACGATCACCGTACCGACGATAGCGGACGGACTGCGCTTGTAATTGTGAAAGAACTCAGACTCAGCGATGCGCCGGAAAAAGCTCTTGTTGGGGGCCGCACCCTTTTTTTTCATTTCACCCATAGCGCATCACCTGAATTTGATTCTCGGGTCGATGACTGTATACAGAAGGTCGACCACAAAATTGATAAACACAAACAACACCGTAGTCAGGATCAGATAGGCCACAATGACCGGCCGATCCACCGAGTTAATGGAGTCAATAAGAAGCTTGCCGAGTCCCGGCCAGGAGTAGATGGTCTCCGTCACCGTCGTAAAGGCGATAAGGGAACCGATTTCCATACCGAACACCGTGATAACCGGGATCAGGGCATTTTTCAGGGCGTGTCCAAAGAGGACCTTTCGGGTGGACACACCTTTGGCTCGGGCAAATTTGATATAATCCTGCCGCATATTCTCCATCACACCGGCACGGGTAAGGCGCACCAGAGATGCGATGTTGGTCACAGACAGCGTCAGAGCAGGCAGGATAATGTACTTAAGTCCACCGGGCGCAAACAGGCTGAAATCCATCCCCAGGAACGGTGCGGTCGCGCCCCGTCCCGAAGAGGGGAACCAGTGCAGCTTCAGAGAGAAGATGTAGATCAGCATGATGCCGATGAAGAAGGAGGGCAGGGAAATACCCAGAATGGAGCCTCCCATCACCAATGTGCTGGATTTTCGTTTGGGGAAAGCGCCCGCATATACGCCCAGTGGGATAGAGATACCGAGCGCCAGCACAGCGGATACAAAAACCAGCTCCAGCGTAGCAGGCACCCGCTGGGCGATCAGAGAGAGCGCGTCCACTTTATAGATATAGGACTTGCCGAAATCTCCCTTGAACGCATTGGTAATAAACGATACGTACTGCTCCAGGATCGGTCTGTTGAGCCCCAGTTCTTCTCGAACCTGCTCTCGAACCTCAGGCGGAGCCTTGGGCGAGACCAGCATATTGACGGGATCGCCAATGAAGTTGGCCAGAACAAATACCAGAATGGACACAATGAACAGTGTAACTACCATTTGCGCCAGCCGCTTCAGGAAATACTTGAACATGGTAATACCTCATTTACGGGCTTACACCCTTTTGGTGGGAGGCAGAAGGGAAGATCCCCTTCTGCCTCCTCCCATTGACTGTTCTTATGTGCGCTTAGAAGGTGAAGTCCCAAGCCAGAATATGGTCATCGGCACTGGGGGTGTACTGAATGCCGGCGCGCACGCCGAAGATATTCTCCTTGAAGAACAGGGGAATGTAGGCGGCCTCGTCCCGGGCAATCTGATCTACCTGCTCCACCAGCGCTGCGCGCTTGGCCTGATCGGCCTCAACAGATGCCTGATCCAGCAGCGCATCCACCTCGGCATTGCTGTAATGGCCCCTGTTGCCTTCGCCCATGCCGGCCTTGCCGTCGTAGGTATAGAGCATATCGTTGAAGATGACCATGCCCTCGCCGGAGCCGTCGCCCCAGCCTGACATGAAGAAGGAGGACTGGAGGTTCTCTGCGTCTATCTTCTCATAGAAGGAGGCGCGAGGCAGCAGGTTTACCTCGGCCTTGATGCCCACCTTCTCCAGATAGCTGGCAATGGCCTGAGACACCTGATCGGCGTTCATGTCACTGTCGCTGCGGGCGTCGATGCGGAGATAGAAGCCATCGGGATAGCCGGCCTCCGCCAAAAGCTGCTTGGCAAGCTCGGGATCGTAGGCGGGACGCTCTGCGTCGGCATTATATCCCACACAGATGCTGGGCATATAGGAGTTAGCCACGGTGGCGTAGCCGTTCATGACGGTATCGATGATCGTCTGAATGTCAATGGCGTGGTAGATAGCCTGACGAACCTTCACGTTGAGAAGCGGGTTGGGATCGTCGGTGCCGGCAGAGCCATGCTCATTGAGCAGATCAAAGCCCATGTAGCTGCAGGACAGGCTGGGATTGGTAATGACCTGAACGTTGGAGGCGTCCTTCAGACGGTCCACGTCCATCACGGGGATGTTGGAGATAAAGTCCACCTCGCCGTTGATGAGAGCGGTGGTGCGGGTGGCTGCATTGGCGATCACGCGGAACTCCACGGTCTCTGCATCAGGCAGCTCGCCCCAATACTCGTCGTTGCGGACCAGCTTGATATAGGATTCCTTCACGTGCTCCACCAGACGATACCGACCGGTACCCACAGGGTTCGCGGAGATCTCCTCGCTGGTAAGGCCCTCACAGGTCTCCTTGTCAAGCATCATGATATGGACCAGGCTGCCGGCAAACACGGGATAGGGGATCTTGGTCACCAGCTGCACGGTGTAATCATCCACCTTCTTGACTTCCTGAAGACGCATGAGGTACACGCCCAACTCCAGAGTAGGATCGTTGAGGATGCGCTCAAAGCTGAAGACCACGTCGTCGGCATTGAAGTCGTTTCCGTTGGAGAACTTCACGCCCTGGCGAAGCTTGAACTCCCACGTCACGCCGTCATCCAGAACTTTCCAGCTCTCTGCCAGACCGGGCTTCTTGCTCATGTCCGCATTATAGTCCACCAGAGGGTCGTACAGATGAGACGCCATCTGCATCTCGGCGCTGCTGTCCTTTACTGCGGGGTCCAGCGAGACGACATCATTCAGCACTGCGATGGTCAGGCTCTTTTTGCCGTCATCAGCGGGGTCACTCTGCTGCGGTTTGTCTGCCCCACAGCCAGTCAAGGCCACCGAGAGACACAGAGCTACGGACAGGAACATTGCGATGGTTCTTTTTTTCATAGCTGTTTCTCCTTTAAAAAATTTCTTATCTCACAAGGTGCGTCGTTTACAGGTATTACTGAAGCGACAGACCGTTGATCGCCTTTTCCATCTGCTCCAGAGCCTTTGTCAGGGTACACCGGGGGCAGGCCACATTCATGCGCAGAAAAGCCTCTCCCTGCTTACCGAATTCATAGCCGGCGCAGAACGCCACCTTGGCCTCATTGATCATGAAATGCTCCAGCGCCATGCCCCGGTAGGGCAGCTGGGAGCAGTCCAGCCAGACCAGATACGTACCCTCGGAGGGGATCATACGGATCTGAGGAATGCGCTCCCGCAGGAACTGATCCAGATACGCCTTGTTGTCGGAGACGTAGGCGATGGCCTGATCCAGCCACTCCTCGCCGTCGTTGTAGGCGGCTATGAGGGCGGCCATGCCGAAAATGTTGTCCAGCCGCGTCTGGGCAATGGACATCTCCTCGTTGAACTTGCACCGCAGGTCGTCGTCCGCCAGCACCAGGGTGGCCATACCCAGTCCGCCCAGATTGAAGCCCTTGTTGGAGGAGTAGCAGACCATGGAATGGCGCAGCACCTCCTCGCCCAGCAGGCCAAAGGTGGTGTGGGGATGCTCCGGCGGCACGAAGTCGCAGTGGATCTCGTCCACCAGCATGAAGATGTTGTGCCGCAGACAGATCTCCGCCACGCCCTCCAGCTCCTGACGGGTCCATACCCGACCGGTGGGGTTGTGGGGGCTGGAGAGCACCAGTACCTTCACGCCGGAGGCAGCCTTGGCCTCCATATCGGCGAAGTCGAAGGTGTAGCGCCCGTCCTTCCAGACTAGCGGCGTCTCTACCAGCTTCCGGCCGCCCCGGGTGACCATGTCAAACAGCGGGTCGTAGTTGGGCATGGGGACCATGACCCTGTCGCCGGGCTTGGTGAGGATGCGCAGCATCACGTTCAAGGCGTAGATCACGCCGGGAGGCGCAAAGGCCAGATGCTCATATTTGACCTCAAAGCCATGGCGCTTTTTCAGCCAGCCCATCACCGCGTCATAATAGGGCTGCTGGCGCATACCGTAGCCGTAAACCGGATGGGCGGCGCGCTTCTGTACAGCCTCCACGACGCAGGGGGCGCAGGCGAAATCCATGTCCGCCACCCACATGGGGATCACGTCGTCCCGGCCGAAATAGTCCATATCGCAGTCCCACTTAAAGGAGAAGGTATTTCTGCGATTGATGGGGGTATCAAAATCGTATCTCATGCAGCGCCTCCTACCAGTGCAACGACGGTCCACGGAATGATGGACTCTGCCGCCGCCAGCAGCGCATAGTTTGCAGCTTCCATTACAAATGCCTCCTTAAAAATATGACGTGCGGGGGGGGGGATGGCATTGAGCCTCCCTTCTGACAACTTTTTAGTTTTTCTGATTATAATTTATCACACTGCCTTTGTCAATCTTGAATAGCTTGAATAAGTGCCAAGAAAGTTGATAATTTTTTGTCTAAATTGCTGCCTCGAAGGCTATTCCCGCCTTGGTCTGCAAAAAAAATATTACATCCCCCCACCGCTTTCCAGCATATTAGGGTTGATTTATCCATTCATTTTCGATATACTGACTTTCAGCAGCACTATGTGACAGTTTTTTATCAGGCAAGAATTATTGTTGAGAAAGTAGGGATACAGTGAGCAACTACGCCTGTCTTGAGCGATACATTCCTCTGGTGGAATTTATGGGAAAGATCTGCGGAAAGAATTATGAGATCATCCTCCATGACGTTTCCACGCCGGAGCGCTCGGTGATTGCCGCCTGCAACGAGCATCTCAGCGGCCGCCGCATAGGCGACCCCATGACGGAGTTGGCCAAGGAACTGCTGCGAACCGGAGTCTATCAGGAGCACGACTATGTGGCCAACTACGAGGGCCGCACCCGGGGAGGTAAGCGTTTCGTCTCTTCCACCTATTTCATTAAGGAAAAGGGTCATCTGGTGGGGCTGATCTGCGTGAACCACGATGTGGAAGATATTCTGGTGCTCTCGGAGCATCTTTCCAGCCTGCTCCATTCCTTTTCTCTTCCGCAAGAGGAGGAGAGCTCCGCCTATACCGAAAACCTGGATGATTCCATCCCGGAGCTGTCCAGCAATCTGATCCACTCCACCATCCTCGGCTATGGTATCCCCTCCGATGCCATGCATACCGCCGACAAGCTGGAGATACTCCGCTCTCTGGAAGCGCAGGGCGTATTCCATACCAAGGGCTCCATCGGACAGGTCGCCAGGGAACTGCACATCTCCGAACCCACGGTCTACCGCTACCTGCGGCGTATCCGCAGCGAAGCAATATGATCTTCCGCCGCGGCGCTTCACCTGCGGGCGGGATGCGCTGACGTCTCGATGCGTAAAGCGGCCGGTCAGGAACATCTCATTTAACAGCAGCTATTGGTGGATCCCTGATACTTCCCGATCCCTATGGCTCTGCATTTATTACCATTACGCTTCTGATAAAGGAGGACTCAAGCATGAAATTTTACGTTCTTTGTGACATTGAAGGCGTGGCTTCTTTGACCTGCTGGGACGAGGCACGTTCCGCCAACGCCTGCTATGCGCCTATGGCGCGGGAAATGGCGTTGGAGGCTGCCGCCGCGGCCCGCGGCCTTTTCTCCGGCGGAGCCGACGGGGTCGTCATAGAGGATATGCACGGAGACGGCTGCAACATTGACTGCGCCCTGCTCCCCAGAGATGCCCGTCTCCTTCGGGGGATCACCCACGATATTGTGGGCCTTACCGGTATTTTTGACGAGAGCTATGACGGTGTGCTGATGGTCGGCTTTCACGACGCCGCCTCCGCCCCCGGAAATCCCACGTCCCACACGATGGTAAGCTCCCGCATTTTCCGCCTTACGGTCAATGGTGCGCTGTGGGGAGAATTCGAGATGTACGCCCATGCCGCCGCTTACCGGGGCGTTCCCACCCTATTCGCCAGCGGCGACGAGGGGATGTGTGCGGCTGCGGTGCGCACCGTACCCGGTCTGCTGACCGTGCCAACCAAATCCGGCCACGGCTACGGCGTCCTGACAAAGACCCCGGAGCTTGTCCGCGAGGAGATCGAGGGCATGATGGCCGAGGCTGTGGCGGCGGCAAAAACAGCCGCACCTCCGGTACTTCCCGATCACTTCCACGTGGAGGTCACCTATGTACACCATTATGACGCCTATGGATGCTCCCACTATCCCGGCGCCAGCCTCATCTCTCCCACCACCGTGGCCTTTGATGCCGATGATTACGGTGATGTGCTGCGCTTTTTCTACTTTGTGATCTAAGAAACGGAGGTATATGCTATGGCTGTTATTGCCTATCAATACCGTGGTGATCTGGTGGATCAGATCCACCGGGGACATATCGCGGTAACGGATCACACAGGCCGGATCCTTTGGAAGCTCGGTGATCCGGAGCGTCTTACGTTTGCCCGCTCCTCCGCCAAGCCCCTTCAGGCGATCCCCGTGACAGAAAGCGGTGCGCTGGAGCATTATGGCATTACCCCGCAGGAACTGGCCGTCATCTGTTCCTCCCACAACGGAGAGCCCTTTCATGTAAAGGCCGTGGAGAGCATCCTGCACAAGGCAGGTCTCTCCCCCGATCAGCTGTGCTGCGGGTCGGAATACCCCATGTATGTCCCCGCCGAGGACGCCTTGAAGATCGCCGGCATCCCCCGGGCGCCCATCTACTGCGACTGCTCCGGAAAGCACGCCGGCATGCTCATCACCGCCCGCCATTTAGGGGAGTCTTTGGAAGGCTATACTGCTTTGGAGCACCCCGTCCAGCAGCGTATCCTCTCGGTGTTCGCTGAAATGTGCGGCGTAGAGACCTCCGATGTCCAGTTGGCCGTGGACGGCTGCGGCGTTCCGGTCCATGCGCTGCCCCTTTACCGGCTGGCACAAGGCTACGCCCGCATGTCCCTCCCCACGCTTTTCGCCCCCACCCGGGCCGCTACCCTCCGGCGCATCACATCCGCCATGACAGCACATCCGGAAATGGTGGCGGGAACCGATCGCATCTGCACCCAGCTGATGGCCGCCTTCGGCGACCGAATCTTCTGTAAATCAGGCGCCAGCGCATTCTATGCCGTGGGCATCAAGGATAAGGGAATCGGCATTGCCCTCAAAATGGAGGACGGCGCCTCCTCCATCGTCCCGTATGCCATCCTCTCGGTTCTCACCCAGCTCGGCGTCATCACGCCAGAGGAAGCCTGCTCTCTGCCCCGCTACCACGACAAAAACCTTTACAACAACCACCACGCCGTCGTGGGCCGCACCGAGCTGGCCTTTCAACTGGAGCAGCTCTGCTAACGGCACGGGCTGCACGCAAAACAGAGCGCATCTGTCCTCTTGCCAGAAAGCAGCATAAACAAAACCACCCGCTTATATGCTCTGCCGCAAGTTCGGCGTGGATGTGAAAAACTTCGCCATTGACCGTATTCCGGAGGAGCTGGCGGGCAAGTCCCCCAAGGAAATCCGTGCGGAGCTTTCCAAGACCCGTTCTGCGATGAGCGAGATCGGCTCCCGTGTGTGGAGGTAATCTACCGCCGCCGAGCAGACCGAAGCAAAGATCAGGAAAGATGAGGTGTGAGCGATGAAAGAGGAACGCTATCACATCGCCTTGGACGATTATGAACACGGCGTAGTGATTCGAGCTTTGAACGATACCAAAACCGAACTGATGAATGAGGGTAAATCCACCGATGCCGTGGACGATCTTATCATCAAGGTCGGGTATGCCCCAAAGAAAAAGTTCAAGGTAGCGGAAAGAAAGGGCTGCTCCTGTCGTGAATCGAGATAACGACAGACAGACCTCCATCATTCTCGCCGTACTCGGCATCCTGCCGATCGTGTGGCTCGGACTTCTCATTGCACCATCCGTTAAGGGTGGCTTGCCGGAGATACTGCCGAGCTTGATGAATGTGATGAGCGACCCATTTCATATAGTGCTTTGCGAGGACAGTGTAAAAACTGTCCTCGTTTTGCTTCTCGGCTATGGAATGGGCATCGGCATCTATTTCTCGACACGCAGGAACTACCGACGCCGAGAGGAACACGGCAGCGCAAAATGGGGCAATGCCAAAGCCGTGGACAAGAAATACCGGCAGAACCCACCGTCCGAAAACAAGCTGATGACGCAGGCAGTCCGTATCGGACTCAACGGCAAGAAAGCACCGCCGCAAGCTGAACACCCTTGTCTGCGGCGGTTCCGGTGCCGGTAAGACACGCTTTTACTGCAAACCAAATTTGATGCAGGCAAACACCAGCTTCGTGATTCTTTACCCGAACGGCAAAGAAGTTTTAGGATATATTGCAAGCAGTCCATTGAATATAGCTGCGAATAAAAGACGGAAAGGAGGTCAGAAAGTGCCTAAAATCAGGGGTTTTGATAGAGTTACAGCCCTCTATGAAAGGCTGTCCAAGGATGATGAGCAGCAGGGCGAATCGAACTCAATACTGAATCAAGAGTTAATATGTAAAGGGTGGTTTCTGCCACCTAATACATATGACTGCGGCTCATTTGTGGTGAATGGAACAGCAGTTGTAGGAAAGGAGTAAAAACACCTTATAACCGCTGGAAATCAACACGCAAAGGAGCTAATTTTTATGAAATCACTGTTTGAGCAAATGGGCGGCACATACCGGCAAGAGGGCGATTACCTTATCCCAAACCTCTATTTGCCAGATGAGCCGGACTACCAGATCGGCAAGTATGGGCGTATGCGCCGTAGCTATCTGAAAGCTCATCGACCTGTTCTCTATGCAAACTATCTTACGAGCGGAACGCTGCACCAGCATCTTGCCGAGATCGACCAAGCCTGCAATGAGCGTATGGAAATCATCGTTTCTGCTATGGCAAAGCAAGAGGGTGTGACCGAAGCGCTCAAAGCCGCCGACCAGATGGAATGGGTACGCCGGATGAACAACATCCGCAGCCGTGCCGAGGAAATCGTTCTGACCGAGCTTGTATATGAATGACAAATGCCCGTTATTGGCTGTATGGCCGATAACGGGCATTTCTGCGTTTTAATCCTTTTCCTCGGTGCTGGCTACAAGTCGGTCAAAATCGCTCTGATACAGCTGATCCTGAATGACACGGTACTGCTCAAACTCGCTTTCCGCAAAGGCTTTTGCAATGGCGGCGGTGACCTTTCCTTTATCTCGCAGAATCTCTGCATCGTTGAATTGCAGAAAAGCGTCCAGCTTGGAGGCCCAATCTGCCATGGTCATAGGGATATGCCGTCTGGCCTGCCGGGTGGCGTAGTCCAGATACATGGTGACGATTTCGTTCAATTCCTGCATTTCATCCATGGATAAGTAATTTTTTGCAACGGACACATCTGCCTTGACAATCTTGCCGTCAGGAGCATTCTTCCATGAGGTCAGCCCCATGTGTTCCTTGGTGTGATCGGCTCGTGCCATAATGACCTCTGCCGCTGTGCCGCCATGGACGGCATAGTGCATCTTGTTCTGAACCGTGGCGAAGAAATCCTTTGTGGTCTGGCTATCAAGAGAGTAGTCCACAGCGGTGGCGTAAATATCCGTGATTTTCTGGTAAAAGCGCCGCTCACTGGCCCGAATCTCCTGAATCTCGGAAATCAGGTGGTCGAAGTAGTCCTCATCAAAAATCTGCCCATTGATGAGCCTGCTCTTATCCAGCACATACCCCTGCTTGGTGAAGGTGTCCAGCACCTTGGTTGCCCACTGACGGAACTGCGTGGCTCTGCCGGAATTGATCCGATAGCCTACGGCTATGATGGCGGACAGAGAGTAGAACTTATAGTGATAGGTTTTTCCGTTATCCGCAACTTGTGCAAAATTTGCACAAGTTGCATCTTCGGACAATTCACCGCTTTCATATACATTTTTCAGATGCTTTGTCACAACGCTCCGGTCTACATCAAAAAGCTGTGCAATGGCCTTTTGGGTCAGCCAAACGTCGTGATCCTGTACCCGTACCTCAATGCCATCCTCATGGGCATCTTTCGTGAACACAAGGAAATCCACTGTGCTGTTGCGGATTTGCAGTTTATCCTTCTTGGCGTCTGCCATGTCGTTTCACCTCAATCTTCTTCGCTGGTTTTCTTCCCCCGGCTCTTATAGACATTATACTGATTCTTGCAGCGGGGGCTGCAAAATGCGGAATTGGAACGACTGCTCAGAAACACCTTCTGGCAGTGCTTGCACAGCCGCAGGGGCTTCTCTCCATCCACCAGCAGGAAGCTGAACATCATCTGGATGCCCAGAAGCAGCGAATGAAAGTCCCAATAGATGGTCGGCTTGTCCAGCAGTTCAATATGATAGCTAGGCGCAATGCCGCCGAAGGCAGCCATGGCCTTGCGGTAAAGATTTCTTGTATCCTCGTCAATGCTGTCGTAGTCGTTATAGTACAAAACAGAGGTGGTCAGCGTGAACGCCCAATCCTTGAACTGCTGTGCTACCCAGTCATAGGCTTCCGCATACTCCCGCTGGAAGCTCATGGTTTTCGCCATAGGTTCGTCCGCAAAGGTCATGGTCAGCGCCACCATCGTGCGGTCGCTGGACACGCTCCAGC
>ERZ772858.1614-NODE-1614-length-21315-cov-17.591533_pt1 | contig 21315 bp, 19 predicted proteins | sample MGYA00512136_ERZ772858 | MGnify/ENA primary metagenome ERZ772858 (study PRJEB29015, sample SAMEA2737726) | human gut metagenome | biome: human gut; feature: human-associated habitat; material: faeces | place: China | collected 2012 ...
ATGGGGGGGTGAGCGGTGGAAGATTAACGGCAGGCGGCGGGGAGGTTGCGGGCCGGGCATGCCCGGCCCCTACGGGGTGGCGGAAGGGTGAGCGGGTGCCGGCCGGGAACGGGCAAGCGGAGGGGTCAAGACCCCTCCCTACGATGTGGAAGGTTAGAGGGTGGTTATGGGAAAGCGCACGGGCCGGGCATGCCCGGCCCCTACGGGGGTGATGGTGGTGGGAGCGGTGTGTTTTCCACATTCGGCGCACACGAATGTGGAAAACACTTGCAATTTCTACCTTATTATAATAGTATAGAGACAACATACTTGAAACGAGGTCCTGTCATGATCCTGGCATTGAATATCGGCAACTCCAATATTACGTTTGGCGGGTATACGCCGGACGGCAAGCTGGTGTTTTCGTCGCGGCTGTTTGCGGACACGGCGCTGAGCAGTGATGAGCTCCTGTACAAAATCGTAAACATGCTGGCGCTGTACGGGGCGGAGCCGCAGCAAATCACGGCGGTCATCTTTTCCAGCGTGGTGCCGGCGCTGACGCCGCGGCTGCGCGAGGCCCTGCGCAAGATGTGCGAGTGCCAGATCATGGAGGTCGGCCCCGGGCTGAAAAGCGGGGTGCGCATCCGCATGGACAACCCGGCCCAGCTGGGCGGCGAGCTGCTGTGTGCCATCGTGGGCGCGCTGCAGCGGTGCACGCCGCCCTGCGTGGTGGTGAACTTTGATACCGCCACTACCCTGCTGGCTGTGGACAGCACCGGCGCACTGGTGGGCGGCAGCATCCTGCCGGGACCGCAGTGCTCGCTGTCGGCGCTGGTGCGCAACACGGCGCAGCTGCCCCAGGTGGAGCTGGAGGCCCGCCCGCGGCGTTTGCTGGGGGCCAACACGGCGGACTGTCTGCACGGCGGCATTGTGTACGGCACGGCGGCCATGCTGGACGGCATGGTCGCGCAGATCCGCGCAGCGCTGGGCGCACCCGACGCGCCGGTGGTCGCAACCGGCACGCTGCCCGACAGTGTGCGCACGGCGTGTGCGACGGATATTGTGTACCGCGAGACGCTGGTGCTGGAAGGGCTGTATTGGATCTGGAAGAAGAATACGCGGAAGTAACATTTTGGTTGCGGGCCATCCCTGTAGGGGGCGGCGTCCTCGACGCCCCGCGGAGGGGTCAAGACCCCTCCCTACGATGCAAACCAGTAACAGGCGGCGACGCAGGGTTGCGGGCCGGGCATGCCCGGCCCCTACGGGGTGGTGGATGGTTGGGGGGTGCTGGCCGGGAGGTGCGGGCGGCATATATGCCCCTCCCTACGGGCAGGCGTATTGTAATATCCGTATTCCGGACAAACATCATTCTATATCCAAAGAGGTGCTGCTTGCACCTCTTTCTTTTTTTGTGGTGTCGTGTTATAATATATTATGTATAGTTATGTACAAAATTTACAGAGAAAGGTATTTATTCATCACCTATGCAGCATTTGAAAAACTTTAACTGGAAGAAATTCCTCTTGCAGGGGGTTCTCCCCTGCCTGCTGGCGGTGGCGGTGGGGTTCATCTCCCGCTATCAGCTGGAGCTGTCCGACGGCGTGACCGAGAGCTTTTTGCAGCTTCAATGGCCGCTCTACGCGCCGCTCAATGCGCTGACCGCCTTTTGCCTGACGCTGATTTTGTTTGCGCTGCTCGGCAAGTGGAGCCGCGCAACGGGCATTTCGGGTGCAGTGTTCACCATCATTGCACTCATCAACTACTACACCCGCGACCTGCACGGCTCGGCGCTGATGCCCCAGGACATTTTGAACCTCGGCACCGCCGCCGAGGTCATGGGCAGCTACACCCTGAAAATCACGCAGGACGTTGTGAAGATCGCGCTGCTCTACCTGCCGATTCTGGCGATTGCGTTCGTGCAGGCGCGGCTGGTCAAGGGTGCGCCTAAGCGCGCAAGCTGGAAGGCCCGCGGCGTGCGGGCGGCGGGCAGCGCACTGGGCGTGTTTCTGGTCATGTTCTTCGGCTACTTCGGCCCCGTGACCATCAAGCCCAAGACGACCTACGGCTGGGCGTGGCAGAACACCTACTACACCTACGGCTATCTGGCCGGGACGATTGAGGCCACCAGCCTGATGGCCGACCCTGTCATTGAGCCGGAGAACTACAACGACGCCGCGGCGGTGAACACCGCCCGCAAGGCCGACGACTACACCGCCCCTGCCAGCCCCGAGAGCGCCGAGGACTACCCCGACATTGTGCTGATCCTGTCCGAGAGCTTCTACGACTTTGACCTTGTCACCGACCTGCAGGCCGACACCGACATCATGCCGGTCACCAAGAACCTGCCCAACTCGGTCTACGGCCACACGATCAGTCCCCATGTGGGCGGCGGCACAAACTCCACCGAGTACGAGATGCTGACCTCCAACTCGCTGATCCTGATGCCCAGCATCACGCCGTTCAACTGGCTGAACCTGTACAACGCCAACAGCGTTGTCAGCTACCTCAAGGGTCTGGGCTACTCCACGATGGCCGCCCACCCCTACACGAACTCCAACTACCGCCGCGACTCCGCCTGGCTGGCGCTGGGCTTTGACGAGACCCATTTCCAGAGCGATTTTACCACGCAGGAGACCTACGGGGACCGCCCGTACCAGACCGACTCGGCCACCTACCGCGACTGGGAAACGATGTACGAGGCCATGCCGGAGGACAAGCCGCGGTTCAGCTTCCTGGTCTCCATCCAGAGCCACGGCGACTACGATATGAACGATGCGTCGCTGGATATTGTCCACGCCGCCACCGACTACGGCGACTACGATGCGCTGATGGACGAGTACCTGAGCTGCATCAAAATGACCGACGCCGCCGTGCAGGAGCTGTGCGATTACTTTACCGCGCAGTACGAAAAGACGGGCCGCAAGGTCATTGTGGCCATGGCCGGTGACCACGCGCCCAGCTTTGTGGGCCATGTGGCCGACCCCAGCTTTGCCGAAACCGACAACGAGCTGCAGATTTTGGAGCGCAGCACGCCTTTTTTCATCTGGGCCAACTACCCGCTGGAGCACACGGCAGCCGCCACCAGCACCACCGACCCGCTGAACCGCATGGACATGGTCATGCTGACCCCCACCCTGCTGCAGCAGGCGGGTCTGCCCCTGAGCGACTACTACGAGTACCTGCTGGAAATGAAGCACAACACCCCCGTTGTGACCGCCGCCAACGACTACATGAAGGTGGACGGCAGCACAGCCGAATACGGCGCAGACCCCGCGCTGGACGAGTGGGCCAAGGGGTATCTGATGCTGGAATACAACAACATCGGCGCGCACGCCAAGCGCGACCAGAGCATTTTTGACCCCGCCGAGTAAAGAGGAGGCATCCCTATGACAGGTCTGAAACGAACCCCGCGCAGCCGCGGCGGCTTTACGCTGGTGGAGCTGATCGTGGTATTGGTGATTCTGGGTGTGCTGGCGGCCTTTGCCGTCCCGGCGCTGACCGGGTACATTGACAGCGCCAAGGAAAAGCAGGCCGTCAGTGAGGCGCAGGCGTGTGTGATGACGGCGACCCGGCAGGGCGCGCAGAAATACGCCTTGGTGCAGAACGCATCGATAACGAAAAAAAGCGATGGTGCAGATGCCCTGACAAACTGGGCAGGCACGTTGACAAACGAGGTTCCCACCGTGACCGGCGGAGATGTAGCACTTACCGAGGGCAGCGGGCAGTATCTGCTGCATGTGAACAACCCGCCTGAGGGCAATACTACGCCTGTTGGGATTTCTTCGGATGCCGGGGTCAAGGGTACCGTGCAGGGGATGACCTGCAACGCCAGCGGGCAGGTTTTATACTTAGTGTATACCAGCGCCGATGGGATACAGGTCGTATACACGAACGCGGGAACCACCGCGAGTGTAAATATCGGCAGTGATGAGGCTGTTGTTGTGCCGACGCCGAAGAAGAATGACAGCTCCGGCGGCGGTGAAACCGGCGGGGGCAGCACCGGGGGCGGCATTTCCGGCGGCGGAACGACGGGCAGCACCGCTACAGCAAATGAAAAGCAGTTCATTATCCACTTGCAGGATATTCAAACTAAAAACTCTGCGCCTTTTGCAAACAGAACCTATCACATTGTAAGCGGTAAAAACGGTGAAAACGACTTTTATGTGCCCTCTGATGCAAACGGTGATATTCTGTTGGATATTTCTCCTAATGAGCACCCTCGTGCCAACACTGTTATCGGGGATACGCCGACTACTATCACCGAAGATGATGTTCCTGCTGGCTACCAAGTCATTCCCAGCGATACAAAAATCTATATCAATGTTCGCATTGAAGGGAACGACTATTGTCTCAATTCCATGCAGAATAACGTAAATAACTATCCATTTACTATCGATATGCCTAAAAGGCGGCTTACCATTATGCGCTTTCCCGTTGCCAAATTGGAGCTGCACGTCACTGACTCTGAAGGAACCCCGCTGTCCGGTGCTATTTTTGCTATTATGGACGGCCAAAAAACTGTTGCCCAACTCACCAGTGGTAGTAACGGAAAATGCTCCATTCCTGTCAAACTGCATGAGGAAGATAACATCGGGTATCCTGCTACTTACCTAACTACCGGAGACCAAACTGGCCAAACTTATGTTATAAAGGAAACTCCTCCTGCCGGATATAAGGGAGATTTCACATGTTCGTTTCATTTATATTATAAGCAATATCCCTCTGATCCGCCTTCCCATTATACAACCTGGTTCCGTATTGATGCTTTTAACTTCAATCAGGGAGAAGGGGGTAGTTATAGTCTGAAAAAGACTGTTGGTGATGAGGATACTTTTCATGTCACAAACAAAAAACTCTAACTCTGCACTGTCTATATCCGTAAAGTTGATAACGCCGGAAATCCTGTATCCAACGCCAATCTAAAAGCTGACAATACCGGCAGCTTTGTTACGCCAGAGCATAAATTACAGGATACAACCAAAATATAGCAGACTGTCGAAAAACGCTTGTAGGGGCAAGCATTGCTCGCCCGTGCCCGTTTGCCTTGCAAAAAACTGTCCCGGAAAATGCGTTGCTGCGGTAAGTTGGCGGGCGACCCATGCTCGCCCCTACGCACGCAATAAGGCAAGAATGCGATTTATTGACGGTCTGCTATATAATTTCACCCTCAATCAATAAGAAAGCCCCCACCCAGCCGCAGAACATCTACGGTTGGGTGGGGGTGGTTTATTTGTAGAGATTGCAGGGGCGCGGCGGCAGCGGCAACACTCCCGGGCGGATATGGGCTCCGCCCCTGCGTTCTCTGCCAATCACAAAAACTCTTTCCAGTAAATCTCTGCGCTTCTCGTCATCTCCCGGGAAAAGTCGCTCGCGTACTTGCGCTTGCAAAATGCCTGCACGGCTTTGTCAAAGTCGTAGTCGAGCTGGCCGTTGGCGGCGGCTTTCGCCGCAAAGTCGGCGCGCAGCTCGTCGGGGGTGCGGTCCGTGTACACATTCTCGCAGACGACGGCCTGCTCGGCAAAGCGGGCGGGCTTGGGGCGGCGCTGCTGCTGCTCCGTGGGGCGGCCAAACACCAGCATACAGGCGGGCACAACGTACTGCGGCAGGTGCAGGGCGTCGCGCATGGCCTCAGCATTCTCGAGGACGTCGCCTATGTAGCAGCTGCCGATGCCCAGAGACTCGGCGGCGACCACGGCGTTCTGGGCGGCAATGCAGGTATCGGCCACGGCCAGCATCAAGTCCCCTGCCCCGGGCTTGCGGGCGTCCGTGATGCCCGCGGCGTGGTAGGCGTTGAGCCAGCGGCGGCAGTCGGCCAGGAACACCAGCACCAGCGGCGCCCCGGCAATGAACGGCTGGTGGTCGCACAGGTCGGCCAGCGTGGCCTTCAGCGCCGGGTCGGTGATGTCCAGGACCGTGTACAGCTGCTGGTTGCCCGCCGTCGGTGCCTGGAACGCCGCGTTCAGGATGGCCGCCCGCTCGTCCGGCGTGACGGGGTCGGGGGTGAATACCCGCACGCTTTTGCGGGCGGAGAGGGCGGAGAGGATAGCGTTGTTTTCCATAATAAGCTCCTTTAAGCCTTCCCCCCGGGGGGAAGGTGGCGCCGCAGCGCCGGATGAGGGGCAGCCTTCCGGCGGCAGCCCGTAAGCGGATCAGTACCGCAAGCTTGCCCCTCATCCGTCTGTGGTCGGGGCCACAGACACCTTCCCCCGAGGGGGAAGGCAAATCAAAATCAACTTTTCCGTTTCTTCAAAAACTTCCCGATCAGCGTATCCAGCATGCTCAGCACCTCGCGGATGTTCAGCACGCAGACCACCGCGGTGATGCCCACGACGGGCAGCGCCCAATGGGTCAGGTTCATCATGCACCAGATCTCCGCCAGCACCAGCGCCAGATTCAGCACAAGCCACGCCGGGTGGAAGTCGATCTCCAACAGACCGCGGGTCGAGTAGGCGCGCAGCAAAAACACCAGCATCAGGCTCAGGAAGCTGGCCGGGGTTACGCCCCACGGGCCCCACCGCAAAATGAGCAGGTAGTTCAGAATCAGGTTCAGCACCGCACCGGCCAGCATTGTGAACAGCGAGCCGGTAGACCGTTTATACACGACGTAGACGCTGTTCAGGAACTGGTTCAGGCAGGTCAGCATCGAGCAGAGCGTCAGGAACGGAACAAACGTCCAGGCGTCAAAATATTCAGCCTTGAACACCCGCATGAGCAGCTGGCACAGCATGATGATGCCCGCCACGCAGCAGAACAGCACGCTGGCATACACGCGGAATATCTTGGAGAAGAACGCCTGGCGGTCCGTCTCCTCGGTCACGGCGGAGAGCTGCCACGCCTCATAGAAGATGCTGCCCAAAATCGTGATGATCTGCGGCAGGAAGTACCCCGCCGACAGCAGCCCGACCCAGTGGTTGCCGCTGCGGCCCGCGTAGCCCTCGCACATGCCCTGCACAAAGAACATGTCGCTGGCGTTGATGATCCAAAAGCTGATGGACGCCGGGATCATCGGCAGGCAGTAGCGCAGCATCTCCTTCCACAGCGTCTTGTCAAACGCCTTGGGCTTGAAGTACCGCCAGCACCCGCCCGCAATAAACACAAACACCATGGATGTCAAATCTGCCAGCGCATTTGCCAGCAAAAAGCCTGTAGCGCCCATTTTTAAGACGCTCAGGAACAGCAGGTAGTAGAGCAGCAGGCTCAGCGTTGTCAGCACACCGTCTATGGCGACCAGCCGGTTCAGCATCCGCGAGCGGATGAACTGGGTACACAGCGTTCTCATACAGCTGGCCAGCACGCAGAGGTACAAAAAGCCCAGGTACTCCGCAGCGTTGGGGATGAGCCGCACCAGCGGCATGGCCAGCAGCAGCACCACAAAGCCCAGCCCGATAGTCGCCGCGCCGTTGACAAAGACGCTGGATTTGTTGGTCGCTTTGTCCAGCCCGAACCGGATGACCGCATAGGCCACGCCAAGACTGACCACCGGGATCAGCAGGTTTGTGGCCTGCTGCAAAAGGCTGGACACGCCCATAACATCCGGCGAGTCGAGCGCGTAGCTCAGATACGGGCGGATGAAGAAGCTGAGCAGCTTGGAGCTGAAGTTGGAGATGGCAAACAGCAGCGTATTGCTGACCAGCGTCGTATATTTTTTCTGTGGAGACGGCAAGATGGGAACCTCCCTTGTTTGTAGAGTATGAAGCCTTCCCCTCCGGGGGAAGGCGGCCGAGCGAACGCGAAGGTCGGATGAGGGCAAACCTTCCGCCAACACCCCGTTCACGGGCAATCGCGGCAAACTCCCCCCTCATCCGTCTGCTCTCACCGCAGCTTCAGCATCCGTTCCCGCTGCTTATAATCCGGCAGCACCTCCGCCACCGCGGCCCAGAACGCCGGGCTGTGGTCGGGGTGGGCAAAGTGACAGAACTCATGCACAACAACGTACTCCTGCGCGGGCAGCGGCATCGTGCAGAGCCGCCGCGCAAACGCCAGCGTGCCGGTGCGCAGACTGCACGACCCCCAGCGGGTGTTCATGTCACGCACCGCAATTTTGGGCATCGCGCCGCCCGGGCAGGTCGCCGCGAATTGCGGATAGTATGCCCGGCACAGCGCCTGCATATAGGCCAGCGCCTCGGCCTTGGGCGGCAGCGCGGGGGCCTCGGCGGCCTCTCGTTCGCGCCGGGCCGCGGCACGCGCCTGTGCGGTGCGCACCCAGTCGGCCCGCGCCGTGACAAAGGCGTCCACATAAGCCGCCGGCACCCGCGGTGACGCACTGGCCGCCACACTGCCGTCGGCCCGCACGCGCAGGTTGATGTTGCGCACCCGCCGCCGCGTCAGCGTGTAGGTGATGCCGCCCGCCGTCCGCTCCATGCCCGGCCCCCCTTTTGCAAAAGTATATAGTTTATTGTACACGCATTTGCCCAAAAGTGCAACAGTTGCCTGCGGCGGCGCATTGTGGTATGATACTGCCAAAAGGGGGCTTTTGCATGAAATCGCTGTTTTTTGTTCTGCCCGCCCTGCTGCTGGGCCTGACGGCCTGCGGCGCGCCGGTGGCCGCCGTGACCCTGCCCGACACCGTGCAGGTCGAAAAGACCCAGACCGCCGAGACCGCCGTCCTCTACGAGGATGCCGACGGGCGTGAGGTCAGCCCCCGCCGCGCCGCCCTGACCGAGTGGCGCTGGTCTGTGGCCGATGACACGATTGCCGAGGTCGATCCCAGCGGCATTGTGACCGGTCTGCGCGGCGGCTCGACCACCCTGACGCTGCAAAGCGCCGACGGGAAAATTTCCGCCAGCTGCCCGGTGCAGGTGTCCAGCCCGCTGCGCGGCATTGCTTTGGACGACTACACGCTGTATTTTGACGACGAGCTTGTGACCTGGATCACCGCCGACGGCACGCGCGAGTCCGACTACGCCTACGCCAGCCGCGTCGGCGCAGTCTGCCATCTTCTGCCGGAGGACACCACCGACCACCCCGCCGTGACCTATCACATCGCCGACGAGCGCATCGCCCGCTTCGACGGCTCCTGGCTCGTCCCCGTGAATTACGGCACCACGACCCTGACCGCCGACTGCGGCGGTTTTACAGCGCAGTGTACCGTAACGGTGGTCAGGCCGGAGGAATAGGCAAAAGAAAACGAGGGAATGTACAACAGCCCCTTTGGTGACCCTCCCGTCCATCTCCCGCGCCCTAAAAACAGCCCGCGGGGCTGTTCGATTTCCGTACTCCTCTACTCCCTTAAAAGTTTATGGCACAAGAAAAAAGCACTACCTCATTTGAGATAGTGCTTTTTGGTGACCCGTACGGGAATCGAACTTCTATCATTCTACAAATATCCTTTAATGCAATACGTACTAACGATAATTTTATCACTGGTATGGATTTCATTAAAGGGTATTTTTATATCTGTGTGGTACAAAGTGTGGTACTCTTCATATAAAAAGTGTGGTACATCACCTGCTTGCAAGAATAAATAAAAAAGTTGGTGATACCCCTCTTGCCAGTACGTGCGAACTGAATATCATGATAATAAAGCCACCTACTGAAAATTACTCAAAGGAGATTATTATCATGAAAGGCAAATATTTGAATTTGCGGTCCGAAATCATCCGCGCAGGCTTTACCTGCTACAATGTCGCGGAGGCCATCGGCATTTCCCCGCAAGCATTGTCGCAGAAGATGAACGGATATTCGCTCTTTTCGGCAGAGGAAATCGCACGCATCGGAAGGTTGTTGAATATCAATAAGGACGATTACTACACTATTTTCATCGAGCCAGTCACATAAAATGGCCGGCTCTAAGGAGTCCGCATGTATACCACACAAAGTAAAATGATTTCTCGCGCAATCTGGGTTGAGAAAAAGCACGTTTGGAAAATCAACCTCCAAAAGAACGGTGTCCGAAAGTCTTTTTATTCAAGCGTCCCGGGTGACAAAGGCCGAAAGATCTGCGCCCAAAATGCAACCTCGTGGTTGTCTGGAGCTTGCCCATTTAGCGTCAGCGAACGTACAACGGTTGATACCGTGTTTGAGCGCTACCTCCAAGATAAGGCACTCGAAACCACAAACATCTACACCATCCGCAACAGGTATAACAACCACATTAAACCTATAATTGGCAAAGTCCCGGTTATGCTACTAACTAAGCAGGATTTAAAGCGAGTTATCTATACCGCATACAGAAAGCACAATCTTAGTCAAAAAAGTCTTAAAAATATACGCGGCGATTTATCTGGATTCTGTAATTATTTGGACTGTGCCGATATCCGGAACGATTTGCGTACATCAAACATTAAAATTCCCTCAAACGCCAAAAAAGGTCAAAAGCAAGCACTTGACGTTTCTTCGCTTAACATCTTATTCACCGAATCTCAGGTGCCTTATAATGGTACGATTTGTCAAGACAGCTTAATCTATGCATATCGATTCCAAGTCGTTACAGGGTTACGTCCTGGTGAATTGATGGGCCTTGAGTGGGGCGATATTGACAATGATTATATACATATACGCCGTGCCATCAATGCTAAAGGCATCACTACAAATGGGAAGAACGAATTTGCCGCACGCGACTTCCCGCAGACTCGATATACACGTATGCTTTTAGAAAGTCAACAAGTCTATCGAGTCACTCCGTTAGACCCTCATGAGAGGGTCTTTGGAAGCACTGGTCAACTATGCTACCGTAAACGCTGGGGGATCTATTGCAGGTATAACGGTATCCCTTATATTACGCCGTATGAGCTGCGACATACCTTTAGCTCAATCTACAAAAATCACTTTAGCAACTGGGTTTACGAGGAGTTAGTTGGTCATACACATCCTGGTGTTAATGGTGTCTATATGCACCCGATGGATGGAGACATGGACGGCGTTCCTGCTCTGCTTGACAGCTTGCTTGATGAAAGACTTTCATTAGGTAGAGCAAAGCGGATGCTCTTATCTAACGGCCAAACCAAATAAAAAAGCACTTTATAAAGACGAGCTTCATTCAAGAAATTTGTAATGAAGTTCGTCTTTTCTTTATTGTCCACCCTTGCGAACTGAGTAGAATTATAAGCACAGGGAGCGAACAAGCAAGATACATCCTCTCGGTTGTCATATTGCTTTACGTTTCCTCCATCAGAAAAGGGAGGTGACAGAAATGTCGTTTGGTTCTATCAACAGCAGTGCTCGACACACTTGCTTTTGGTTGCATCTATCCGGCACCATTCCTTAGTTACCAATGGCGAGGACAGTACTTCGGAAACAACATAACGATAATGCCAAGGAGGAAATAACCATGAAAATCATTGGTTATAGACGCAGTGACTTTGTCACGAAAGAAGGCCGTCCCGTCACCGGCTGCCGCATCTACCTCGCAACGGAGATTGCCTCCCAGAACGGGGAGGGCGTCTTCGTCAGGGATATGTATCTCTCTGACGCTAAGATGGCCGAACTTAAAATCAACCTTCATGACCTGATGGGACGCGAAGTGAAGATTTTCTACAACGAGTACCGTAAGCCTGAGAACATTGTGGTGCTCGACTAAGGTTTCCAAGCACACTGTAGGACGCGTTAGCGGCCTCACCTCAAAAATGGGGCTTGTCTCATTTTTGAGGTAAACCAATCAACACCCATACAGCACCTTGAAAATTTTATAACGACAAGCGTACGCTATGGACTTAAAGCCGCCACACAGGTATGGAGCTAGTATTACCTCCATACCTGTGTGTACAGTCCATAAAGCCTATAACTATAAGCTTTAAAGCGTACACAGCGGCTTTGTGTCCGTAGTGTACTGGGTACACTATATGGCAAAAGGTTACGCGACACGCCGTTACCAGCTGACAATCAACAATCCACAAGAGCATGGCTATGATCATAATGTTATCAAGGCTGCTCTTGAAAAAGGAGCCAAGCTCCTTTATTGGTGCATGGCTGATGAAGTGGGGCAAGAGGAAACCTATCACATACACTTATTTTTAGTATATGAAAATCCTGTAATGTTCACAACCCTAAAGAACAAGTTTCCTACTGCGCACATCGAAGTGCCTCAATGGGGAAAAAATTCCGAAAACTATGCTTACATCCGTAAAGAGGGTGCTAAGTATAACAAGGATGCAAACGGTCACTACAAGTATACCGACTCCAAGGGAAAAGTACATGAAGGGATAAACTACTCTGACACGTTTGAAGAAAGTGGCAGTTTACCCCCTGACAGCAAGCAGGGCGACCGTAACGACTTACGGACTCTGTATGCACTGATTGCATCCGGGGCAGACAATGCGCAAATTCTGGGTGAGCACCCGGAATACCTGCGAGATATCTCCCACATTGACCGGACAAGGCAGACCATCCTGGAGGAGAAATACCGCAATGTATTTCGCCAGATGACAGTCACCTATATCTTTGGCCCTACTGGCACAGGAAAAACTAGGTCGGTAAAAGAAGGATGCGGATACTCAAACTGCTACGCGGTGTCTGACTATCACCATCCTTTTGATGGCTACCGGGGGCAGAAAGTGATGCTCTTCGATGAGTTCCACAGTAGCTTGCCCCTTAATAGCATGCTGCAATACCTGGATGGCTATCCTTTGGAATTACCCTGTAGGTATGCTAACAAGCAGGCTTGCTACACGGAAGCATACATCATTTCCAACTTGCCGTTGGAGAAGCAGTATGTTTCCGAGCAGCACGAAAAGCCGGAGGCTTGGGACGCGCTCTTGCGGCGCATCAACTGCGTTCGGGTTTTTGACCTCGACGGCAGTCACAAGGACTATACGGTTCACGAGTATTTTCACCCTTGCACCACACCGACATTTGAGCAAATAGAGATTGATGATTGTCCGTTCTAGCGGATGAAAGCTGTGCTATCAGGCTATACGGGCATTTATTTTGAAAGGAGATTTAATCATGCGTAATGATTCTGATCGCCTGCAATGGCAGACGGAAAAAAATTATATCATGAATACGTTCCACAATGGGCTTAGACGTATTCAAACCGATTCAAAGACCGCACAGCAATATGTGCTGCTGTGCCTCGCACTCGCAGTTGCCGCCCTGATTATGGTTTCGGGCGGCTCTGGCGAGGACGTGATTTCGGTAGTATTTAGACCGTTCGTTAATTTTATTCGGGTAATTGCATGGCTGGCAGAGTGCCTTGGCGTCATTTACCTCTTTGGTTATATCCCCCACAGTTGGTCATATTACGACGATTTTTCGCGTGCTGGTATCTGCAACCAGGCGCATGAAGCACCACTGCTAGTTAAGGCCAACAGGGATGGTAATATTCAACAGCTTACTTTCAGCCTTAAAGGCTGCCCGCTCGAATACTGGGAAGACAATCGGACAACAATCGAATCCGCACTTAATGTGACCGTCCTCTCTATCACTCAGGGCAGCAACAACCAGCTCTTTGACCTTCGTGTTGTTGCCGGGTGCAACCTTATGGGGCGGCTAATCCCGTGGGCAGATACATATATGGACGATAGCGACACAAAAATCGTCTTGGGCATCAATGCGGCAGGCATTCCCGTTAGCATTGATTTTAGCCAGCTGCCTCATTGGCTTTTGGCTGCTGCCACCGGCATGGGTAAGACGCAGTTGGCACTGTTGATTCTCTACCAGCTGTCGCAAAAAGGCTACGACATCTACCTCGCCGATTATAAAGGTGTGGACTTCGGCCCCGAATATCGTAAGACGGGGCATTATGCAGATGATGATGCTGCCCTTGAGCAGATGCTTGACAGTGTTGTACATGAGCTTAACCATCGCCGTACAGAGTTTTCTATCGCTGGCTGTGCAAATCTTGAGGAATATGTCCAGACGACCGGAGAAGAACTGCATCGAATCGTCGTTATCCTGGATGAAACCTCGATGATTCTCGATACAACTGGACGTGATAAAGATGGCAAGGCAGTAGTTGCCTCGATTACGAACAAGCTCCTCGCCATTGGCCGTCTGGGCCGTGCGCTCGGTATTCATCTGCTTGTGGCAACTCAGCGCCCCGACGTAGGGTCTGTTCCGGGTAGTCTTAAAGCACAGCTTGACGGTCGTATTTGCGGCCACACTGCCGATGCACAGAGTTCCATTGTTATCTTGGATGACGGCAGTGCCGCAAAGCTCCCTGCTATTCCCGGACGCTTCATCATCCGCAATGGCAGTGGGTCGGACGAAATTATTCAGGCTTACTACTATCACCAGTGACCAAGGAGTCGACTATGAAAAATCCACCTCTACAACAGGGCCATGACGGCCCGCGGGCACCACCGTTGCGTCCTTATCAGGCTGACACCCTTCAGCGTATGAAATCCTACGAGGGAAATGCCGCCCTGTGCGTTATCGCAACCGGCCTTGGCAAGACACGAATTTTTGCTGAGTACATCCGCTGTGATGTACTGGAAAATGACCACCACATACTGATTTTATCTCACCGGGAAGAACTCGTGATACAGCCGTTGGAATACCTCAAAGGCCTTCCCTGCGGCATCGAGCAGGGAACCACACATGCACACGGGGAACCCATCATCAGCGCTTCGGTGCAAAGCCTTGTGGGGCGGCTCGACAAGTACAACCCCTACAGTATCGATACCATCATCATCGACGAGGCCCACCACAGTGCTGCACCGACCTACCGCAAAATTTTTGAGTACTTCAAAAATGCCGTTCGTTTTGGCTTCACTGCAACCGCAATCCGCGGTGATGGTGTCGGCCTGGATGTGGCTTTTGACGACATTTTGTGCGAGTATAACACCCTATACGGCATTGAGCACGGGTATCTTAGTCCTATAGAAGCTTGTCAGGTTAATCTCAAGTATGACTTGGGGACAGTGCAGTACCGTGAGGATACTGGCGATTATGATGCCGCAGATATAGCACGCGTTATGTCTGGCACAGCAGCGGGTATCGCGGAGGCCTACACCTCAAACGCACGTGGGCAGACCATCATTTTCGCACCATCCATTGAAGAGGGCAAAAATGTGACAGCACTGCTCAATTCCCAGCATGGTGCCAGTACCGCGGCCTTTATCGATGGCACTACTCAAAATAGAGGACGTCTGTTGGAGGCCTACCGTTTGGGCCTAATTAAAGTACTTGTCTGCTATGCTGTCCTGACGGAAGGTGTTGACCTGCCGATGACAGAAACCGTTCTGCTGGCCCGCCCGGTTGCCACAACCAATGTCGGCCTGTATGCGCAGATGGTAGGTCGCGGCCTGCGGTTGCATCCGGGAAAAAGTGCCTGCAAGATTATTGATTGCGTGGGCATTTCCAGGATGCCGATATGCACGGCAGCAACGCTAATCGGCGAGGAACCGCTAGCTCCCAAACCTAAAAAGGAGCAGGTGGAAAAGTTGCCGGAGGAAACCGAACCGATAAAGGTACTTACAGGTGCGGACATTCCCGATACCTGGATACAAAATCAGAAGGAGGTAGACGTTATGGCACTTGGCGAAGGTGTTACCACCCATGATGTCGCATGGATTACACTCAAGGATGGCGGCTATATACTGCCTATCCCGACCGTAACCTACCGCATCAGCAAACCGCTGACTAACGGCATGGTGTACCTGCGGAAAAATAAAGCGTGCTCCAAGAGTGCGGTGCCATTACAATTTGCATTAGACTATGTGTATCAGGACTTGAAACAGAAGCATGCTAAATATCAACATATCTGGGACAAAAAGCAGCGCTATAAGTGGGATAGACAACCCATCACCAATGAGCAAATTGCCCTTATCCACAAGCTGGCCCCGGATTACAAAATTGACACCCATAAAATGACACGAGGGGATGCCTCGCGGGCGATACAACTGCTGACCTACAAGCCGGAAGAATGGACGCCCCAAACGACACCCTCGGAGGTGCAGGACGATGCCAAGAAAAGCCCGTAAACTTTCGTCCTGCGGCGTGTATCACATCATGATCCGTGGAATTAACCGCATGACCATCTTTAATGATGATGCCGACAATCTGAACTTTTTACATATTCTCGATTTTTGCGCAGATGAAAATTTTATCATCATGGCATACTGCCTGATGGGCAACCATCTGCATCTGCTCGCGAAGGATTGTAACGATTCCTTGCAACACATGATGAAGGCCATCGGGGTACGGTACGTTGCCTACTACAACCGCCGCTACCAGCGGACAGGCCCGCTCTTCCAGGGCCGTTACAAATCCCAGCCTGTCACAACCAAAGGCTACTTCCTGCGGGTACTGCGCTATATCCACCGCAACCCGGTCGCTGCCGGAATGGTGCAGGATATGCAGGACTACCCGTGGAGCAGCTACATTGACTACTTTGCTAGTCGAAAAAAGCCGTTATGTCATGTAGACACAAGCTACGCGCTTGCACTGCATGATTTAGATTGGCTGCGGCACTACCACCAGCAGCCAGAATTAAATGCCCGCGGCATTCTGGAGGATTCTCCGCTGCCTGCCTTTACGGATGCTGAGCTTTGTGACTTTGTACGTGCAACGGCAGGCATGGAATGCCACGAAATCCAGCTTTACCCCGAATCCACCGCAACCCCGCTGCTGCGCCGTCTGGTAACACAAGAGGGCGTCAGCATTACACAACTCTCACGGCTTACAGGGATGGCACGCGGAGACATCCGCCGCCGTCTGCTGTGAGCGGTGATACAACTCTCAAAGGAGAAATCCCATGAAGAAAGAAAGCTTTATTTACAGCACTCTCACGATTGGCGGTTCGAAGGAACAGGTCAATGAAGTAATGAAGTACATCTGCGATGACATCTATGACATTGGGAGCATTGATTTGAATAAAATCTGTGCTGTGCCGGTACACCTGAACATTGGCCCCGATGATGAAGTTTCTTGCGGCGAAAAGCTTTACCGCCATTATCTTGATTTAGTTCTTTACCCTACAGAAGAGGAAGAAGAAAATTTTCTTGCTGTTCTTAACCGTGCAGATCAGCGCCGATTCCTTTTGGGAAAAATGGCTGTGCTGAACCGGAAGGAATACGGCTATCCTACTTATACCGGCTGGTGCACGGAACACTGGGGTACAGACGAAAACGTGATATCTTTTGAAGAATGTAATGAAAATAGCATTGCATTTCTCACCCATAGCGCACCTGCAAGTGAGGCTATTCATACGCTCTCAATTCTTTTTCCTAAAGTAAAACTTACTTTCGCGTGGGAGGAAAACAAGGTCGCCCTTATGGACGATGAAGTAGTTTTACATTATGAAGTATATCGTTACGGGGAGCTGGCAGAATCCAAATCTGCCATTGCCGGAAAGACCCACTGGCAATATAACGGCAGCTTAAAAAAACCGTTGTACTGCACGCCCCAAGAAGATAATGATTATGGGGAAATCCCTAAAGGAATTTCTGCGGAGGATTTTGAGGAACCGGACGCTATGCCTTTCTAACCCTGCCTCGTTTGAAAAGTAAACATCAAAAGGACGACAGCCTTTATTGGCTCTCGTCCTCTTTTTGTTGTCTAGTCTCAATATTGTCAAATAAAGGGCTGTCCCAAAAAGTTTTAAATGGGATTCCTAACCCCACACATATCCGTGCAACTATTTCAGTTGAAGTATTTTTAGTGGTAGCATAAGGCTTGACAGTCTTTTTAAGGACAGATGGTGCAATGCCGGAACGCTCAGCCAGCTTGTTGACACTGTAGCCGCGCTCGTCTGCAAGCTCCAAAATGCGCAGCTTAATTGCCTCCTGTAGTAGCATTTGCCCTCACCACCGTGTACAATAAAGTATATTTATTGTACCGATTTGCTAAGGGAAAAATCGTCTACCTGGAGACGATTTGAATCTTGCTCTTACGTGCTGATGTGCTATAATATAAAAGGAAGGTGATAAATGGATGCAAAAACTATCCCACACCGCACCGTACATAGCCTATGCTGTGGCAACTGCTGGGATGGCTGTGCTGCTACTCCTTGGCAGCTCGCCGGGAGCAATAGTTGCCCGCAGTTACCGGGCGTATAATGGGCGCGCTGTTCCCGGCTACACAGAATATACGTACCGGGATGTTAATCTGTCCTTCTCGGTGCCGCTATCACCTGTGACCGCGGTGGAAGCACGCGCGAAAAAAGACGGTTATATCTTGTTTGCCTATCCGCGCTGTCCCTACTGTCGCAACCTGCTCCCTGTGCTTGCCGCTGTTGCTACAAGTGAAGGGGTCACGATGGACTACTGCCAGGTAGACCTATATCGGGATATATACACCTACAACTCGGATACTGCCGCACCAGTGCAAACCAGACCAGCGGGGGAAGGCTACACCGAACTGCTAACCTGGCTGGATGACTACCTGGCCGAGTACACCGTCTCCGACCCGGAGAAAAATGAAATTGATGTCGGGGAGAAGCGTATCGGTGCACCGACCATCATCAAGGTGGAAGATGGCAAGCCCGTGTCAAAATGGCAACTATCGGATGCTTCAATATTTGTAGGCGGATACCCGGAAAACAAATACGCAGTCTGGGACAATTCCATACAGGAAGGAGTTGCAGATTCCTTGCGGGAGTATCTGGAAACTGCGTGATGTATCGGGGACGGTGAGTCGCGCAGCGATCTCCCCCGTCCCCGATTTAAAAGAATCCAAAGCCGCCACTTATCAATAGAGTGGCGGCGGCAAAATTAAAAAGTAGCCTCGGCGCTAGATGCCGAGAAGGAGTGTTTTTATGAAAAAGAATATCGTATTGGCAGTTATTGCGACTGCGGCTATGGCGCTCAGCCTGGTAGGATGCGGCGTTAAGGTCACGAACATCTCGGTTCCGGATGCTGCGATTCTCGAAAAGGGCGAGAGCATCACGTTGCCGGTGAATTTCGGCACGGAGGATGCACCTGCAGAAACGCCTGTCATCGCAACCGGTGAGTCTGCTACAGCAGAAACTGCTGCACAGGATGAAAAGATTGCCAAGGCGGCTGAGAAGCTGACGCTCGCGTGGACTTCTTCCGATGAGAGTGTTGCTACGGTTGATGAGACCGGCACCGTTACGGCAGTCGCAGCCGGTGAGGCTGAAATCACCGCAGCGGTCAAGGATACTGAGATGCAGGATGTCTGCGTCATCACCGTCAAGGTATCCGCGAAAGAGTTGAAGGTTCCCGATACCCTGGAAGTCAAACTCAACGATACCGATGAAACCGCAATCGAAGCGAAATGCGAGCCGGAAGATGCGTCCAACATTTCGTTTGATTTCGCTTCCAGCGATGAGGAAGTCGCCACCGTCGATAAGGACGGCAAGGTGAAGGTCCTTAAAGCAGGTGAGTGCGACATCACCACGACCCTTATGCAGGATGGCGAAAAGGTCACCGAGAAGACGACTCATGTGAAAGCGTTCTATGAGGTTGAAAGCATCACGCTCGATTCCAACGAAGGCAAACTGACGGTCGGTAACTCTCACACCATTAAGGCAACTGTTGCCCCCGAAGAGGTTGCCGCCGAGACCACCATCGAGTGGTCGTCCAGCAACGAAAAGGTCGCTACCGTCGATTCCAATGGGAAGGTAACTGCCATCTCCTCTGGGAATGCAACCATCACGGCGACTGCTGGTGAGGAGAGTGCCAACTACGAAGTGACGGTTGAACAGCCGAAGAAGGTCACGACCAGCAACAAGACTTATAAAAACAGCGGTTCCAGCAACAGTGCTGCCGTGACGCCGACTAATCCGGCACCTGTTGCGCCGGTTACGCCGTCTGCTCCCGCTACGCCGTCCGCTCCCGTTACGCCGGTACAGCCCAGTAATCCGGAGCCTGCTGCTCCGGCTCCTGCGCAGCCTGACCCGGCACCGGCACAGCCTAGTAACCCTGAACCGGCGCAGCCGAGCAATCCCGAGCCTGCACAGCCGTCTCAGCCGAGCGGTGGAGACTCCAACACCGACTGGTGGGGCACAGTGATTCCCGGTGAGGCTGATAAGAGTTGCCCTCCGGAAGATGTGGGCATCCTTTGCTAATGGCTTTTTGAAAAATAGTAAATTATAAGCAACCGGCAACTCGTAGAAGAAACACTCTTCTACGAGTTTGTTTTGGAAAAATGGGGACGGTTCCTAAATTGAGAAGTTGACATCAAAACCTCAAAAACGGGGACGGCGCAGTCGTTTTAACGACCTGCACCGTCCTCTTTTTGTAAAAGCATTCGCTCGTAGAAACGTAGAAAAGAACCGGTGAGGTAACAGCTTGTTACCCCACCACGAATAAAGTTGACTCGTTTTGAATAGTAGACATCAAAATGGAGTAAGGCCGCTTGCGGCCCGAATTTTGCAGCAAAAAGCCGGGAGCTTTCACTCCCGGTTCTCTTTATTGTGCGGTCATCATCATGTCGCAGTCGGCACATTTTATGCGCACAACCTTTGTCCCTCGCACGCTGTTGTGACAGCAGGGGCAAACATACTTGATGCTGTGGCTGTTGGGGTTACTTCCTGTCGGCTTGCCCGTGGCGTCCCCTGCGCCCTTGCCACGCGGGGCGTAGAAATCTTCAATGCGGTTCATGCTGATGTCCTGCCAGTCTTGTTCCAAAATGAACTCACACAGCGCGTCGGTCGGCTCGGTGATGCTCCATCCAACGCGCGGGTCGTAACTGATTTTCAAATCGCGGGCCTCGGCGGCCTCCTTAAATTTTTTGTTGTGGTATGCGCCGCCCCTGCTGCAATCCTGTATGCCGTTTTGAAGGTTCCACAAGTGTACACACTCGTGGAGGGTGGTCGCCACCACGTTTTCTATGGGCCGTGCAAGCGTCCCAGCGCCGATGTTAAGCTCATGGCGGGTTGTGTCTCCTCTCTGCCATGCCTTGGCTACGGTGACGTGTCCGTAGGCTCTGGGCGTGCTCTGTATCGTGATGATAGGCTCCTCCAACTCACCGTTGAAATACTTTACATTCAACGCGCGGAAAATTTTCTCCAAGTAACCAGCCGTCCGGGAAGTCTTAACAGTCTCTTTCATTTTCGTGTCCTCACTTTCGTTTTCCCAATCTTTGCCCGTGTTATCCCACCGGGATAAGGGGTTGCGGGTTGTTCCGCGATTAGCGGACAAAAGTGAGGTTGGATAGTTGTCAAGGTGACTGTGGAATACCGCAGCCATAATTTTAAAAAGCGAGGATATGCCGCAAAAGCTCCTTTACAATTTTCCAATCCACGCTTTTATAATTTTTAAGGGAACAACAAAAAACAGGATTGCCACGGCTATAATTTACTCCGCGGCAATCCTGTTCCCATGTTACAGGGCTTGCGTTTATTTTAAAAGTGTGGTACGATTGTGGTACTTGCAAAAAGGGTAATAAAAAAGCTCCTAATTTTCAACGCATCATCGAAGAAAATTAGAAGCTTAGTTTGGTGACCCGTACGGGAATCGAACCCATGTTACAGCCGTGAAAGGGCCGTGTCTTAAC
>ERZ772858.1621-NODE-1621-length-21249-cov-4.076814_pt1 | contig 21249 bp, 20 predicted proteins | sample MGYA00512136_ERZ772858 | MGnify/ENA primary metagenome ERZ772858 (study PRJEB29015, sample SAMEA2737726) | human gut metagenome | biome: human gut; feature: human-associated habitat; material: faeces | place: China | collected 2012 ...
AAACTCTTTCTTGTCCTTATAAATGACATATTTACAGGAGTTTCTGATCTGATGTACCACATAGATTTGAGTGGACGACTGAGGGAATACGGTACGAATGGTATCCGTAAATCCATTCAGGTTGTCGATACAGGTAATCAGTATATCCTGCACTCCACGTACCTTTAAATCAGTCAGTACACCCATCCAGAAAGAAGAACTGTCCGATTTGCCAACCCACATGCCAAGAACTTCTTTCAGGCCATTCTGCTTCAGGACGACACAAAGATAAACGGTCTTGTTTATGATCTTGCCGTTATCCCCGTACTTTGAAGACGATTCCGTCCATCCAGACTATCAGATAAACCGGATCCAAAGGGCGGTTCTGCCATTCCTGAACGGCCTGGTTTACTTTGTTTGTAATGATGGAAATGGCTGATGTAGAGAGTTCTATTTCATAAATCTCACACATCTCTTCCTCTATATCGAAAACACTCATTCCTTTGGCATATAAGGAAATAACAAGCTTTTCTATCGAAAGTCCACTGCTTTCGTGTTTGGGCATTGCAATCAGTTCGAACTGGCTGTTACGATCATGGGGAATGGAAATAACAGCCTCCCCATGTTCGGTTTGGATTTTCTTCGGATAGCTGCCATTACGTGAATTACTGGTATTATTCCCGGCTATAGAATTCTTTTCATAGCCTAAATATGCGTCCATTTCACCTTCAAGCATCTTCTCCAATACTTGGGCATGTAACTGTTTAAGAAACTTGCTCACATTGGATTCTGTTTTGAATTGGCTAAGGAACTCCTTACTTAATACTTCATCTGGCACTACATGATTCTTTTCTTTCATAATCTTCTTCATTTTACAAATGTATAAAATAAAAATACGAGACTCTAATATGAATCCCGTATTTCAATTTACACAAAATATTTTATAGTGCCCTCCCCTTCGGGAAGTTATGCTATCATCATTCGCTTCGCTCACTGAGTATTTGCCTCTAGCTTACCCCGCCATTTCATTTTTTATTTCATTAGTGGATTCCCGCTCAATGTCACATAATTCATTAAACCTTTTGATCAGCTTCTCAATATCTCTCTGCTTTTTTAGCTATGCTTTTCCTATGGAGAGATAAGATATTAGCACTTAAGTCAAAGAGTAACCTATATAGCTCAACATTATCAATTTGTCAAATTACTTTATTACACCTTTAATTCCTTCGTAAAATCCCGAATTGTTTTACTTATGCAATTATCGAATAATGAATGCTATAAGATCTTTCCCTTTAGAAGTCAATTTATCCTCTAAAGTACGAATGGGATGACCGTTGGTTTGCAATTTTGATAATGAAACATTATCAACAATAAGTCTATTACTTTCAAGATAGTATATACTTTCGGCAACATCTTCTTGGGCAGCATTTAATAATTCGCTCAACATCTCTATGAAAAAATAAGTTCTGGTATAGATTATCAGGTTTCTGTAGCCAGGTGTTGGAGCATTGGGATCTTTTATTTTCTCTCCATTTTGCCGATTAAATTCTGAAGGATTTTGAAGAATTCGCAAAATTAGTAACTCCAAACCATTCATTTGTTCTAATATTCTTAAATATTTTTCCGTTTTATCGTAGCTGCATTCTTTTGCAGTAATGCTACTAAGCAAAATATTTCTAAACAAAATTCTTTTCTCTTCTTTACGTTCATTTACAATATGCCTAGCAGTTTGTTCAAACACATCAAGAAAATCAGGTTGATTGATGTATGATTCATTAATTTGCTCTTTAATCTTTTGAACTTCCATTTCTAAGGAAAGATAAAATTCTTCAAGCCGTTCGTGCTTTCGCTTAGCTTGAATTGCATCTATATCTGACCAAACAGAAGTTAAAGTACCTCCTAGTACAGGTATCATTGCTGTGATGCCTTTAATCGCCACCATTCCTTTTTCAATAACATTTTCTTTCTTCATATCTATATCTATGCCCCGATTGAGGCCTTTATCTACTTTTTACAATGCTTTTATTCCGAGAGCAACTGAGTAAATTCATGAAGGCGAAAACGATAACTGTTGAAGTAAAACTTACGTAAAAGTCTAAATCTTCAGATTTCATATCAAACCTGTTGACTCCTCCTTTGTATCCTCCCAACGTTCTTTTTAAATATCAATTCCTGTCGGAACTTTAATTTCTCTATCCCTCACTCAGACCCTGAAATATATTGAATATTTATCATTTCGCTTCACCGGATCCCTCCTCTAATTCAAATTATAATAAAATATTCTACCATAATATACGATTTAATTTATATTTTCCATGTACTAAAATAGTTACTTTATCAATGCAAGCAAAATTTCGCCAGAGAAACTTTATTTTATGAGTTCATCAATCGGAAAATTTCACTATCTTTGATAAGTTATTTACTGTAAACCATAATTTTTAAACAAGGATATAAAAATGAATTCATCTTACTATCAAAATCAGATAAATCGGTTAGAAAAAGATATTGCAGATTTGCAGAAGAAAATTGCTGATGAAAACAAAAAAGAAATTGATAAGAATAAACAGATAGACTCGGTGCATAGAACTATCAATAAAAATACTTCTATTTCTACTCTTAACTCAAAGCAACGGCAAATAGATGGATATCAAAAGGATATTCTTAATTGCAGAACCAAAATTGCGAGCTATCAAAAAAGTATTGCAACAAAGTCAGCAGAACTGGGGAAAAAAAGGCAAGAGTTGCTAAAAGCACAACAAAGCGAACAAAAGAAACTACAAGATGACCAATTAAAGTTCCAAAAGAAGTTACAAAGTGAAATTGAAATTCAAAAAAGACATTTGGAGACTCTTATCGCCCAAAATTATTCAACACAAAATAATAAATTGGTTTCGACAGAGGATATTCCGGAGCCGACTAAACAATATGACTTTTTCATCTCACATGCTTCAGAAGATAAAGATGATATTGTTAGAGATTTAGCCGAAGCATTAAGGAATAATGGTTTTGAAGTTTGGTATGATGAGTTTGAACTAAAAATCGGAGATAGTCTCCGAAAGAAAATAGATTATGGTTTATCCAATGCTAATTATGGAATTGTCATAATCTCCCCTTCCTTTGTCAAGAAGAATTGGACGGAATATGAATTGAATGGCATGGTTGCCAGAGAAATGAATGGGCACAAGGTTATTTTACCAATTTGGCATAAAATAACGAAAGATGAAGTTTTAAGATTTAGTCCATCATTAGCTGATAAGCTTGCACTAAACACTTCAATTCACACAATTGATGACATCGTCGAAAACCTGAAGAATTTATAAATATCTGATTACAAGAGCGTATATAGAAGCGTAAAAGATGCAATAATATGATTTTCTTTAAACTTTGATTTGAAATCGAGATTTTGTATCTTAGCAATACTGAGATTTATATAATTACAAATAAAGTCATAAGAAATCAAAGTGAACTTCACCTAAGACCTTGAAAGGATTCTTTCCGAAATAGAAACCATTGCAAAAAAATGGAATAAAAAAAGGTGCTGTTCATATTGGACAGTATCACAGTGGCGGCAACAGGAAGTGTCACGGCCAGAGTTGCAAAGGAGCTGATGAAAAGGCTGAAATTAATCTGTGGACGCTATAACGTAACAGTGATAACGCTGATGCATACAAGAAAGCGGGACAAATCCAAACCTATTGAGATGCAGGACCTGGCCGGTTCCGCCAAACTGACTGACTTGGCGGATAATGTGCTTGCAATAGCCAAATGTAATGCTACTGAGGTGTATGTCAAGGTTCTCAAGTCACGCAGCAATGCCATTCCTGACAAAGTACGGCATTTTGAGATTCGCAGTGACGGCTATCTCCATTTGGAATTCATTCGGGAATGTGAGGAAGAGGATCTGCTGGCACAGGGTAAAAGCAAGCTTACACCAGAGGTGGAACAGGAGATTCTCACCCTGCGTGGAAAAGGATACTCCGTCAGGAAAATAGCAGATCATATGAAACTGTCAAAATCTGCTGTTGACCGTGTGGTTCAAAAGCATAAGGACAGTGAAGAATCCAGCGCGGATGCTATTAAGGATGCACAATTCCCCGACAACGCAGCCTGATAAAAAGACCATATCCTGTAAGACTTTTACGTAATCATACAATGAAGACTGGAATTCAATAATGAGTTTCAGTCTTTTTGTTTATCTGAAGCTTCTTAAGCCCCCTTGAGTTATCCACTGTCCCTTTGTCCCGGAACTGACGATCCCACTGTCCCGGATATCACATTTTTCAGCATTTTAGGCATGAAATTTATATAAAATACCCTCCAAAATTATGTTTTTTATCATTCGTAAACAAGCATAATTACAGACATGATATAGTAAGTATTTGTATAGTTACAAACATTATCAATAGATTACACACAAACATCTATTTCGTATTATTTACATCACATGGGTAAAGTTCCAAAATGTACATATTTTCTGGGACACCTTCCCGGGACAGACGGATAAAAAGAGATTCAGGGTTAGCCCGACCATTTCTTTTCCTTCAAAAAAATATCTGTTTTGCCGTTCAAATCCCTCGAAAGCTTGATATATGTATGAAAACATATATAATATTGTCAAGTAAGAACGATAGCTCTATACTAGACCGTCAGGTAAGGGATTGTCCTGATGTCAGCGAAAAAACAGTTCCACAGAGAATACCCAGAAGATACAAAGAGGATATCAAGAGATTACAAGAAAAATACGATCTGCATGAAGGGCTGGTCATTAATGTGTCCCTCAAAGAATTCAGGGGCATATGTGAAAGGGATTATCCAAAGATCGAAGCCTACCTGGGATTAAAGAAATACCTGTTACGCACTTTCGGAGTAACCCTGAATATACATTCACAAAAGACTAAGGGGGATTTCGATAAAAATACAGATGAACCATAAATTTTGTATAACCGGGGTTGGCTGGAGGCAAAGAGTAAAGGAACGTAGTGAAGTGACATACATAACTCCCTGAAGGGAGATAAAGGTGGAATAAAAAAGTTTGCAAAAAGAGGTAAAATGTATAAAGAAGAGTGTGTTTTGAAGAATAAAATATTCCACCCTTCGGTTATGTATTACATACTCTCTACTATCGTATACCCTCTGTCTCCGACTTACCCCATTAATCTTAAAAGTGAAACAATGCATAAAATTACATTAAATGTCCCTGAGGGGATCAGATACCTTTCAGACTGGCATGACTTATGGAATACCCTGCTGCCGGAAGGACAACATTACATTCTAAACAAACGTATATGCGGATGCGGAGCTACTGAAGCCTATCTAAGATCAGGCAGGAAAGTCATATTAGCCAGTCCCAGAAAGCATCTGCTCTATAACAAGTATTCCCAGCATCTCTCCGACAACCTGCACCTGTACCGTTACCAGGGGGATAAGAAGAGGTATTTTGAAAGCAGACTTATTTCCCCGACCGACACGCTTGCTTTCAATGAAAACCTAACCGGATATATCAGATCCGGAGGGAACAAGATACTGACAACGTATGATTCACTCAGGAAAATCATGGAAGTCCTGATTAGTTCGGGGGAGGATATATCCGAATGGGTGGTAGTGATAGACGAGTTCCAGGCTATATTTTACGATTGCCAGTACAAGGCCACTACGGAATATGAGCTATGCCAGGTACTCCGGAAATTCTCCACTGTCATCTATTTGTCGGCTACGCCCTATCTGGACTCCTATCTGGACATGACGGAACAGTTCAGGAATATGACCATTTATGAGCTTCTCTGGCCGGAGGATATGACACAGACTCCCAATGTCGAAGTTGTGAAATCTAAGAAACCCGTCCTGGAACTGTGTTCTGACCTGATCGGGAAATACCGGGAAGGCAACGGCAAGTCAACCGTTGTGAATGGAGAAGGTTTTACCGCCAGGGAGGCCGTGTTTTATATCAACAGCGTTTCTGAAATCAAGAAGATTATCAAAAAGAACGGGCTCACACCGGAAGAAACGGCCATTATCTGTTCAGCCAAGACTGATAATCTTCGGAAACTGGATAATCTTTCCAGAGAAACGGGCATGAAATTCAGGATCGGAGATATCCCACAAAGAGGAGAGCCACATAAAATGTTCACTTTCTGTACCTCAACTGTATATATAGGTGCCGATTTCTATTCGACCAACGCCTATTCATACATTTTTGCCAATCCGCAAGTCAGTTGCATGGCAGTGGATGTTTCGGTGGACCTCCAGCAAATAGTAGGCCGCCAGAGACTTGAGGAAAACCCTTTCCGGAATTCAGCCACTCTTTATTTCAATACCAAAGAAGCCAAAGCGACAAGGGATGAACTGGAGAATTCCATCAGGGAGAAGAATGAGGGAACTCTGCGTCAGATAGAGAACTACAATGCCGTACCCAACAAAGACGAACAATTGCGGCTGATGGAGGATAACATAAGAACGGAAGGTCACAAGAAGCATTATTGCTGTATAGTCAGAGATGCGGATAATCATGTGCATGTCGTTAAGAATGAAATTCTGGAGATAGCAGACAGGAGGGCCTGGGAAGTATCCGACCGAATCTATAACAACGACTTCTCCATGTACCGTGCATTGAAAGCCGGGGTGAATGTGACAAAGGCTACCGACAGCAATAATCCGGAGATACAAAGAATCTTCACCAAATGGAACATGGACAACCGGTTCGACAGAAAGGCCAGGATGTATTGTGACCTGCATGAAAATGCCCCACTGCTCCTGGAGGAATGCAACTTTATCGAAAGGAAATACAAAGATTACTACGATGCCCTGGGAAGGGAGGGCTTTGAGAGCTCATACTGGCGGGAGGGCTATATAAAACAAGCCCTTGCCCCGGTTCCCATGAAGTTATTACCCAGGAATGAAATCGCCGGTCGACTGATGAATGTACTGAAAGTAGGCGGTGAATCTACAAGACCGGAAGTAAAGGAAATCCTTCGGGGAATCTATCATGACCTGGGAATACAGGGTAAACCGAGCGCATCCGATATTACTGGTTACCTGACTTGTGAAGAGAAGACTATTAGGATAAACGGTAAAAAAACAGCAATATTCAGAATTATCTCACATGCACGGGAAAAAGTCTCCCTGTTTCCTAGAATCACCGATGTAACCCAAGCACAGGAATATGACGTGGACAAGCTGCTAGAAATTATCCGGGATGACACCTACTATCATCTGAAACCTAAAGTAGAAGCCGTCAGGAGTGCTGGAACCCAAGATGAGAAAAACAGGAAGAAAGCCCTTCTCCCCGTAGCCACCTGGAACGGAACCTTCAGGTCCAGACATAAGAATGAATGCACAGTCTACTCCTCCTATACGGCTCTCGATTTTGACCATATCGGGGTGGATGATATGCCGGATTTTGTCAGGTGGCTGCAGGGATTTCCATGTGTCTATGCCTGTTTTGTCACTCCAGGCGGAACGGGGTATAAAGCGATCATCCTGCATGATAACTGTGAACCGCTTTATCACTATGACCTGTACGGACAATTAGTAAAGCTGTTTGATTGTCCCTGGATAGACAAGAGCACCACCGACCTGGCCAGAGGGAATTATCTCTCCTATGATCCGGACTTATGGAAAAATCCATCTCCTGTTCCCTTTCACTTTGTACCGGGAACACCGGAACCTGTCATACCCAATACGATGACAGAAACAGTTATCAGGGATGTGCAAGGAGAACCTGTTCTGGTACAGGACGAATCCTGGGTCGAAGGTTTTCTGAACCAGTTGAACAAACAAGTCATTTCTGATGACAGCATTATCCGGATACTGAGAAAAGCATGGAACGGGAAATCTTTGAGCAATGGCAGGAATAATACGGCGATGTCCTATGCGGGTATCTTATGTAAGGCTGGCGTTGAGCCGGGTAAGGCAAAGGCATTCATAGAGGAACTTATTCCCGGTTTTGATATAACGGAAATAATCGAATACGCTTACGCCAATAATATATTCGGGTGTGAACGTATGCGGTACAGAAATAGAAAATGAAAAAAAAATAACTAACTTAAAAAAAAGAATTATGGCACTGAATAAAAGTATCGGGAACATGTATGCTTTCGTTTCACATACATATAACCCGATGAAAGGCGAATGTGAACACTCCTGTGCGTATTGTTTTATGAGATGTAAACTTCTCCTGCCTCCCTTGCGTCTGGAGCTGAAGGAACTGAAAGTGAACCTGGGGGAAGGCAACTTTATCTTTGTAGGCAGCAGTACGGATGAATGGGCGGCTAATGTCCCGTCAGAATGGATTGAGCAGATACTGGACTATTGTGACGGTTTTGATAACAGGTATCTCTTCCAATCCAAGAATCCCGCTCGTTTTTTGGAATATCTGGATCATCCGGTCATGAGAAAGTCCGTCCTTTGCACCACCATTGAGACGAACCGTTTTTATCCGGATATAATGCGGAATACTCTGGTACCTCAAGAACGTGCGGCTGCTATGCAGGAGATCGCCAACTATGGAATCCCCACCTATGTAACTTGTGAACCTCTAATGAAATTTGATCCGGCAGAATTGGTGGAACTGGTTCGTATGTGTTCCCCTTGGCAGGTGAATATCGGTCGTAACTCACGATATGATATTATCCTTCCCGAACCGACTGCGAATGAAGTGAAGATGTTGAAAGCGGAACTGGAACAGCTGAAGAACAACGGCTACGTTCCCTCCGGAGATAAGAAGGCCGATACGGGCTGGCTTGCATTCTATATCCATCCGAGCACGCTCTCTGACAACGGGGACGAGACGATGAAGTATTATTCCGATACGGGGGCGTACCTGCTCTCACTGGAGGAGTTCCTTTACAGGTTGATGACCGAACCCGACTATGTGTTCAACGCCACTACGGGACTTTGCAAGGTGACGGTTTACGCCAACGAGTATTTCTATGAGCGAGATCCCATGCAGGAGAACGCCCCCCAGGACAAGGATCTGTGGAAGACCTTTGCCAATGTCGAAGACCGGACCTTCGACCTGCTGGTGAACACCTCACATGAAATCTCCCCCGACGGACAGTCACGGTATCACCAGGCCATTGTCTCGATTCGCCAGATGTCCATAAAGACGGTGTTTGTCAGCTGTCCCGACGGCATGCGCGTGTGGGGGGGGGGTGGAGAACGTGAACGAGACCGAAGACCTGGACTGGTCAGTAAAAGCCCCCAGTGAGGCGGACGCCTTCTATAACAAGTACTATGCGAATGGCTGGACGAATACCTGGAAAGCGATGGCACGTTCGAGACTTGCGGGAGGGTTCAGCGGGGAAATCATGCGCGATCCGATGAATCGGGGGAAAGAGGACCAGATCTGGAAGGTCATGACAAAAGTGGACAATGCGAAACTGACGCTCAGCAAGGATCATTATAATCCTGCTCTTAGTAACTATCATGCGACATATGCCTGCTTTACCCCGTTCCTGAGAAATCGGGACAATAACCGTGACGGCCAGATGCAGGCCGGTGAGATGCAGTGGTATATCCCCTCCGTCAGCGAGATCAACATGCTGTATGTGGCGGAACGTTCATTGCCTTTGAAGAGCAGGCTTGTCGGGCATGCTCCGTCGGATAATGCTACAGCGTTATTCACCTCAAGGGCTTTCATGGGAAGTACCAACCTGACACTGAACAGCTGTAATCCTATTATACTTATTGAGGAGTCCCATAGTATGACCCCCATATATGAATTCGATTACCAAAGAACTGCGAGTCCGGGAGAAAGACCCCCCTATTCGGACGTGAGACTGGTCAGGGATCTTGGGATCCTGGAGACTTCTGAGGACCACAGTTACCATATTGATGAGATGGAAGATGAACTTGCCAAGACGCTGATCAACAACCGGACGGAGGATGAGTACCTGATTTTCAAGGCTGACAACCTGCCTGCCAGTACTACCAGAGCTTCAAGGGCCATTTATGAACTTCCGGCGCATGACGAGACCTCCCAGAATAATACGATCTATCAGAAAAGATTTGAGGTTGCAAAATATATTGCAAATAGAATAGACAAGCCGAAGGATTTGAACAATCCAAACAGGGAAAGTGAGTATTATTTCGAAACGTGGAGTACGCTGATGGACGATGTGGAAAAAGGCAACTCTCCCTGTGCCTATTATTACCAGAATCCGGATAAAAGTGACCTGGGTACATGGCGTCTGCCCAATGAGGCTGAACTGATGATAATGAGCGGAAGCCTGTTCGACTGGGATGACAGGGAGAAGAAAGATGTCTATGATTTCTTTCAGGGGGATAAGTTCTATTCCTTGAATATGACAGACGGCCAGGTCATCCATTCCCGGACTGGATTTTCCAAACGGGACATGAATGGTGCCAAGTCATTCAGTGCCGGATATCAGATGTTTTTCAACGGTTATCTGCGGTTTGTCACCACTGTCGATACCAGTTGGGGAGGCGACAGGGGCAGGCTTGTCAATGACAAAAAAGGATACGTGCGTTGCGTAAGGGACCTTGAATAAAGAAAAGCTCCTCTTACCCTTTGAACTTATGCCGAAGAAAAAGATGGATACCTCTTTTCTTCGGCATTCTTTTTTAGAAGAGTGTTCCCTGAATATATAAAATAGAAATGACTTTAAATGTCCAGCCTATTGATGATATCACTTTACGAGGCATACAATCTTTTATAAGTTTTATAGTTTGCATTATATTTATTAATAACTTCTAATCAGTAGTTCATTTACCGTCTCCCTCTTTTCGGCTATGGAACATACCGAGCGGAAGATGCTCAGTCGTTGGATATGGAAGCCGGCGTACAGGTTGTCGAAGAAGGTTTCCCAGGATTCTTCTGACGGGGGTCGGAGTTGGAGAGCATTCATTTGCTTCCCTTCTCTCCCAAGTCCTTGCAGAATCCGGCCAGCTCTATCTGGCAGTCGTCATCGAAGTCGTCCGGCATGTAGGAGGTACAGGCACCGGCCTCGTTGACGGGTTTGTAGGGCGGGTCGAAGTAGAAGAACGATTTCTCTCCCGCGTATTTTTCCGTCTGGCGGTAGTCCCCGTCCAGGATGATGACGCCCTGCAGCAGCTTGTGGTTGAAGCGGATCAGTTCCTCCTCCAGTATCCTGGCGCGGCTGCCCGTACCGAAGGTTACCGAGAGCCTGCCCTTGCGGTTGACCGAATAGATGCCGTTATAGCAGGTGCGCATGAAGAAAATGAAAAGGGCGGCACGGGTGATGTCATCCGGGTGCTCCTCGTTGAATACCCTTCGCTTTTTCATGAAATAGTCCCTTCTTTCCGTACGTTCCTCCAGGGCGTGGTATTCGCCCTGGATGCCGGCAAGCAGTCCGACCAGTTCTTCCGGCGTGTCGCGTATGATGCGGTAGACATTCACCAGGCTCTCGTTCGAGTCATTGATCACGCAACGGATATGCGGATAGGTCTGTCTCAGTCAGAAGAACGGGGCGCCGCCCCCGAAAAAGGGTTTCACATAGGTTTCCATTTCCCTGATATTCTCCGGCAGTGACTGGATCAGTACCGGAAGCAGTCTTCTCTTGCCTCCCACCCAGGGAGCTGGGTTTTGCCCTAGGCAGAAGACAAAGCTCGGACGCATACTCAATGGAACGGCAAGCAAGGTATGGTTCATTCCTATCTATCTAGGACTAGTCTGTTGGTTCTAACGACACCATGGCATGGAGTCCCGCTGGATCGACATTAGGACAACGTGACAAACACCTTGGCAGTCAAACTTGTCCTGCTGGGCTTCGCCCTCCATTCTGGTTTTGGCTGTCACAGTCGGCAGTGCCGACTTACCAATTACTACCGGCAAATTCACCTCTTTTTCCTGAAGGGTGAAGCAGGAAGCGAACTGACAATTTCACACAGCAACAGAAACAGCATGACGTGACACGATAGAAAGAAAATTTCCTTTGGAAACTATTCCTGAAATCATACGTCAGCTATACCCGAACACAGGAGCCCCCAAAATTCCAACTGCTAATGACGAGGCTGCTTGAAAAATACGGGGCTACGGAAAACATCTCCCGGTCGTTTCGCAACCAGTTCCGTGCCCCGCCGCTGCCATTAATAAAATAGACCAACTTTGACCATATATTTTTCCTGTTGCAATATAAATCCTTATAGAAATCATTCGCCATACAATAAGTCTCTGTAATTTTAACCTCTGAGAACATAGTGGTAATCATTTTAATCTTATAATTGGACACTATGAATTTAATACTTTTATCAGAATTTCCCTCCTAACAGTCAAAAGAATAATTGGGATTTTAAACGAAAAATAACTTATATAAATATATCATTTTTTTATGATAAATTCATCCAGCATTTTTCCGTTTCGATCTATTACCTCTATCTTCATCTGTGTGGTCGTGGCATAAATACGTAGCAAAGATGTGTTAGCATTAACTACTACGGGGAAAGACGTTTTGTCAGTGGCATCATGACGTACAAAACGATGTAAGTATCCACAAAGCATTAAATCCGGATAAGCCTGGCGTAATAAAGGCATAAACTTCTGTTCTACTTCTATATTTCCATGCCAATCCTCATCGGGACCAGCTTCAGTAACTGCGGGAGGAATGTGAGCTACAATTATTTTAGGTACTGATATACATATCTACACTGGAAAATCATAGAAAGGCTGGAGTCGGGAAATCCTCGCACCAGTATTTTCTATTTATTTAACATTTTAATATCCATTCTCATAAAAAGAGCCAATACAAAATAAGTTGTCGGCTCTTTTGTTTTGTCATAGCATTCAAGAATTATGCAGATTGTTTTGTAACCATGACACATGTATAACGTGGATTGTACTATTTCACATCATTTAATCATAAATCGAGTTACCTCGTCTTTCACTTTTTCGTTATACGCACAGGAGGTTATCGGTTTTTATCAAGATTTTCTCCGTGAACTCATTGTTGAACAAATCAATCTTTGTAAATTGTAACATCATTAAAATTGGAGGACAGACTTATGAAAGACCCGTTCAAACTTAATGTTAAATCAATCATGGCTCTTTACGAACTATTCCCTACGGAAGAAGCCTGTATCAAACATCTTGAGGCCATTAATTGGCATGACAAACCTGTTTCACCATTTGACAAGACCTCCAGAGTTTATAAATTGAAAAGCGGCAAATATCGCTGTAAGAATACAGGTAAGAACTTTACCGTTCGCACAGGTACGATGTTTGAAAAGACAAAGATAAGTTTGCGTAAATGGTTTATCGCTATTTGGCTTGTTACCAATCACAAAATAGGTCTTTCTTCCTACCAACTCGCAAATGATATAGAAGTCACGCAAAAGACAGCATGGTATATGTTGCATAAAATACGTCATGCAATGCGTCTTGCTAATGAAAACATCTTGGAAGAGGCAGTAGAAATAGATGAAACGGTTGTCGGAGGTAAAAATGGGAATCGTCATAAGGATAAGAAAGTCCCTCACTCGCAAGGACGTTCACACAAGGATAAATTTCCAGTCGTGGGAATGATACAGCGAGAAAATCTAATGAATGCCCGAGCAACCCCTGATACGAAATCTGACACTCTGTCCGCATTCATTAAGGAATACATACATCCGGATGCAATCATTTATACGGATGAGTACAATGCTTACGACCCAATAGGGTTCAGTTATACTCGTTTCTATGTCGACCACAGCAAGAAGTTATATAGTTATGACCACATAACGACAAACAGAATAGAGGGTGCTTGGACGCATTTCAAACGTATGGTTAAAGGTACATACAGAACTCTGCTTAAAAAGTATTTGCAGAAATACGTTGACGAGTTCGTGTATAGGTATAATCTGAGGGACATCAGCAATTCCGACAGATTTAACTGTTTCCTTTGTTGCGCTGACACACGTTATACATACAAGCAAATCAGAAAATCAGCGGCTTAAGATGAAAAGAAGAAAAGAACCTACGGAGTTCAGACTTGGAACAATCATTGTTCCCTATATTGAAATGTTCGATGAAGCAGTAGCCATAAGGACGGATGGGGTACGGCTTATCATTGATACCTATTTTAACGACCTGTCTATTGATGACATTCCCCAGCAATATGTGTTCACTTGGAACTGGCTCGGTAAAGGTTACAAGTTTACCGTCATAAATCACCTCTATAAATCGTCTAAAGCGAAAACTAAACGAGGCTTTAAGAAGTTACTCGCAGAGGCATTGCCATTGCTTATAGACCCTAAAAACGGACTAATAAAAAAGCCGGAACTTAGTCCGGCTGATTTAAATAGGTTTAATACTGTGCTGAAGACTTGTTCAAAGTGATTTTGTACTTTAAACGGAAAATCGTATATTTGCAAAAGAGGCAGCAGGATACATTATTTCTGTTCACCTGCTGCCAATTGTACCATAAAAGGAGGCTGGCTGTGAAGTTTGCCTCCTTTATTATAACGTATTCTTTTCCGTTGCTACTTATTCTTAATAGGAACTACTGAAAACACTGTATAAGTGGCAGGAACGGTAACGATTATCCCCTTTGGACTTTCAACCTCTGTATGAGAATCAACTCCATTGTTATTCAAATACCAACTCAACTTTTGTTTTGTTACGACAACAACCTTTCGTCCTGTTACCCTGTCCGTTCCTTCGTATGTATAAGATTCTGTTCCGCTACTTTTATATTTGACACCCAAATTGATAATATCCCCTCGGACATTGATATAGATGCCGTATGTCTTGTCCGAGCCGTCGTAGGAGATTTCAAGTTTTTGCGTCCAATGCTTCATGTCGTTGTCTGTTATTAAACAGCCTCTTTCATAGTTGCATAAACGGACGTTTCCATGAACTAACACTCCTTTATCGGGAGTTGCAGAATTTTGACCTTGAACATTTGTAAATGCTCCAATCAGCATAATAAATACTGATAAAACGAAATACTTTTTCATAATGGCGAAATTTTTCGAGTTTTTCTCAGACAGCCAGTGAGAAATTACGTTATTACAAAGAAAGTGGACTGCCACCTGTGTGAACTCGAAAGCATCGCCAAACGCTTGTACAAACACACAGATGAACAGCCCACTTGATATAGGTTGCCCACTGTGCCTCGTTTGTACTTTTTGTTGAATTGGCGATTCTTCGAGTATCAAGGCACTTCCTTTTATTATCCACAATGTTTAGCCTCGGAAGGCTACTGCAAAGATAGCTGTTTTTGACTTATATTCATCAATACTAAGGCAATTATATTGATATTTACATCATTCAAATAGATATAATTGCCTTTATTCCACAAAAACAAATTTCATTGCAAGCACTGAATTTATGCGAATCTCGTAGCCTCCTTTTGTATAATCTTCTGAAATAATCTTGAGTAATTTTTGGTATAATAATCCAGGGTCACCCCATATTCTCCCCATATTTGCATTTGAAGAGATAAAGTTTGCATCATAGGTTCCACTACTGTCAATAATATGAGCTACGATTTCGGTTACATTACTGAAAGGGTCGTAGATGAGCATTTTTTGAGTACTTCCCATTCCCCACCCTTCTCCTAAAGAAGAGTCATAAGCGGAAGGATCTATACTTTTTATTTCTGATATCGAATAAGCTCCTTGTAATACACCCGATGAATCCACTTTAAGATTTCCAATGAATTTGTTCATATTCAGTACAAAGGGAAATCTGATTGGAAAGTAAGGCATCGCATTTTGGATAACTTGAACAGACTTAGAAACTCCACCGCTTGCATTAAAATTCAGTATTTCAGAACGTTCTTTCAGGAGTATATTAGGTTCAGCTGCTACACTAATGGTATTGCTGCTACCTGATGTTCCACTATCGGGAGTTACTGTAATAAAATTCTTTTTCATACTCTTCAATATTAAAATGGCTATCTATTCAAATCAACTTTTGTTATCCACAGGTAATTGTCCGTTCCAAATTTGAAATCTTCTTTATGGATAGATTGGGTACGTTCCAATAAAGTCTGTTCGGTCATACCATTGGCAAAGTTGTGACCGACATTCAAGACAAGAGTAGTGATGTCTTGCGCATCATGGACTTCGTTAAATCGGCATTCACGAGTTTTAAGGTGTACGTCATTCACAAGGAATACACGGTGTTCACCCAACACGTCAAGGATTAGAACCTTGCAATTACAGTTCATAACCAAGCCTTTGCAGGCTTTCAAAATGTTTTCGTCTAATTTCATATTCAGTAATTTTTAATGATTAATACTAAATATATAACGTGAATGCTTAAAGTTATTATTTTGTCTTTAAAGATTGAACAAGATATTTATGATAAACGTTTTTAATACAAAATGTATAATCATCAATCGGAACTTTTCGTATATTTGCAATAAAATCAATTTCAAAATGGAATTTGAACGAAAGCAAATAGATGAAGAACCAAAAAAATTAGGGAAAATTGATTCTGTAAATACAGATTCTATTAGTACAGATTCTGTGAAAAAGAAAGATGCTTTTTCTCTGATAGATAGACAAGTTTCTGAATCCGATTTAAAATCATTGGGTACTCTTCGTTGGTTATTAAATGAACACGATAAATATGAAGAGTGCATTAAACAATTAGATGATTATAAAGAGAAATTCTATAACTGTGATAAAGAGAAATCTGTAATTGAAGAAAAATTGAAAAACAGTACGTCTTTTGACATTTTGTACAGTCTTTCTTTATCTGCAGGTTCAGCACTTATTGGAGTTGCACCTTCAATATCTGATGATATTTCTAAATGGATATTACCCATTATTGGAGGGCTTTTATTTATAGGTGGAATCATAACTAAAATTGTACACAAATGATTATTGAAATAGATAGCATTAAAGATTCAGGTAATTTGGAAAAAGAAAGAGTTATTTTCAAAGTTATCGAAAATGGCGATTTAGGTAAATATATGGTTGCTCAAAGCATTACCATAAATGACACCAGTTTTTCTTCTAAATTACAAAATTTATATTGGTTTCCAGATAAAGAATTAAAAGCTGGAGATTTAGTTGTTTTATATACTAAACAAGGTGAAAAAGGAAATTCTGTAAATGAAGATGGGTCCACAACATACTTTTATTATTGGGGATTGACTTCCACATTATCAAGTATAGAAAAATCATGTGTTGTATTATTAGAAACTTCATGGAGTACTCAAGCTGTTCCGAAGCCTGAGTTGCAATCAGAAATAGATGGTGAATCTAAGTAACGAATAAAAAAAAATAGAATGGTGGAATTTTTACCATTCTATTTTTTTTTATTCGTTACTTTTCCAACTTTCCAGTGTAGATATGTATATCAGTACCTTATTTTAAAAGGCGCTTCTTTATATTCGGCACTTTCCAAAATACCGGCCAACCATTCGGACTGTTCGGTACGGTAGAAGTCATATTGGGTAATACCGGCATATTCAATATCAGAATCAGGCTTATCTTCTCCCGTGTCCAGAACAACACAATAGACAGGACCTTGTCGAAAGGCATAATAAAGATGCTCCTGACAGGGAGAAAAATAACGTTGGATTTCGGTTGCAAATACTCCCCGTGTTTCGTGGTTGCCACGGGCGTAGTACATCGGGATCTCAGAAGCGAAAAGTCGTACAGCCGTATCCATAAACCCCTTGAAAAGCTGCTCCTCACTATTCATGAAAGAGAGCATATCACCATTAAAAAGAACAAAGTCGGTTTGCGTAAGGTTACAACGGGACATTAAGTCCTCCAGCAGTTTATTGTCCCCATGTATATCGTTGACCATTACAAAAGAGGTGGCAGGCGCTTGCGGATTGCAGGTATGAAAAGTTAGCGGTTTACGATAATAGACATCAGTGGAAGCATAATCTCCATAAATGATTTTATACCCGGTATGTTTCAACACTTCCTGAGCAAAAACACGGTAACGATATTGTTTTCCCGGTGTAAGTCCCTTGATTTTAACGGCATGGATGGTTGATGTATTCTTTATGCCATTAGACGTGTCAAAATAACGCGGATGCTCTTTGGCGTAAAAACTGCCGTTGCCATCTGATGCCAGTTCCACCCATCCTATAGAGGGCTTATCCGTTATCCATACAATGGTAGCTTCGTTAGATCCCACGTTTTGCAAGTAAGGTCCATGCGTGATTGTTATTTTGGAGATTTCATCTTGCGAATACAGGAATGTAGCTATTCCCCATAATAACATTTCTAAGAATATGATTTTTCTTATCATAATGCCTAATCTAATAAATTGTTAAACTTTCGTATGTGGAAATCTGGCAGACAGAGAGGTATCCTTACTTTACCTTCGGTATCTGGTTCAGCCGTCCTCCCTCATTATATCGTTGATTATTCGGTAACCCCTTCTTATTCACTCCCTTTTGCATGAGTGATTTTAATTCTTCCAAATGATAACGGTATATGTCACGGGGAGTGGCTTGATATTTTTTGCATAGTGAGGCTGCCATGCCTACAACTTCCCCCATCATACCTGTAGTTCGCATGACTCGTACGGTTCCCAAGGCAACATGTGTGACACTGATATTGCGTCCTGCCATGAACAGATTGTCTATATTACGGGAATAAAGACATCGGTAGGGAACAGGATAGGGATAAATTACTACATGGTCTGTCGTCGCTTTGAATTCACGTCCCGGGAAGTGCCGGGTATTCTCGGGGTCGGGCCGGTGCAGATCAATACTCCAGGTAGTAGTGAAAGATGCGTCCTCGTGGGCCACATGCTTTGTTAAATCATCCTCTTTCAGGACATAGTCGCCCAATAGCCTCCGGGATTCCCGCTTTCCGGCAATGTAGGCTACCCATTCCAATGAACGTTTTTTATAATCTTTTCTTCGTTCCGATTGATTTTTCAGGTAGCTCCAATTAGAATATATAACTAACATTCCATAGTCACGTATTTGTTCAGAATCATTAATTTGATTTTTATTCATTCCGGTTTCCCAGGTCCATTCACCATAAGTGACAGGTTCACAGGTCTCCTCATTGAATTCGATGCCGTACCGGAATTCCGGAAAATAGGATGTTTTTGTGCCTTCCACAGAATACCATTGAACAGAAGTGCCCATTACTAAGCTATCAGCTATTTCGGGAGCTATAGTCTCACCGTATTCAGAACGGCTTTCACGGCCCATACGATAGTCCGCCCCGGCCAGATAACCGATAGTGCCATCACCAGTACAGTCAGCAAATAAACGACCATAAAATTCGATCTCTTCACCGGATTCAATATGACAAGCGGTTATCGAGATGATCCGGTCCTCTTCCTTCTTCACCGAAAACGCCCGATAATTAAGAAACAGGGAAACATTAGTTTCAGCTTGTAGCCATTCCATTTTTTTATGATCTTCATAATTGCCTGCCGGTTGTGCATTACCCTCCTTGACGGGACCGAACTCTTTTTGCAGCCCCCCCAGTTCAGGATATTTTCCGATCTCAATAGCTCCTCCCAAATGAACACGAATCTCGGAACTATTGTTTCCACCGACTACGGGGCGATCATTGATAAGTGCGACTTTACAGCCCAGGCGGGCGGCAGATACTGCTGTACTCATACCTGCAATACCTGCACCTATAACTACTAAATCATATGATTCTGTTTTTTGGGGGGCTAATAATCCAAGTTTGGCACGACGAAAGTTATCTAAAGCCGCCATATCCGATGGCGGAATATCATCTTTCCGTGTCGTAAAATAAATAGCATCACACCGCCCGTCAAAACCTTTCAAGTCATGCAAAACAATGTGAATATTCTTTTCTGTTGCCTGATATTGCCCGGCATACTGCCATATCCACTGATTGCCTATAATACCCAACCGGTAAGAGATTTTCTTTCCGTTTACTGACAAACCGAACAATCCGGGCCCTTCGCCCTCCTGCCATGGAGACGTCCAGTTGTAGGTGCGTACAAAAATATAATATGTGCCATTTTCTGGAAGTTGTACATTGGTACTCGCATTTTCAACAGGACTACCTAGACCGTGTGCCAGTAAATAAGGTGATCCCATCAAGTCCATAAATTGTTGGTCCACTACCCAGCCTCCTTTTTCCGTGAAACTTTCTGCCTCTACCAATAAAGTAGCAGCATGAAGACTCGCTCCGTGAAATACCATCCAGATGAGAGAAATATATATAAATTTTTTTATCATAACAATTTTCATTATTCTTATACTTGTTTATTCATAGTAGCGAAGGATAATCTCCTTGATAGTCAGCCGGGCCATCAGTGGAGTTGTCAATTCCATTTTGAGGGCTTTAATCATGGCTGGTGTACTGAAAGATGCTGACAATTCTCCATTTTTGTTATCTGCAGCTACTTTCTTAAATATTGTACCGTCCTCGCTGACAGATAATTGTACATGTTCCGGATGTTCCTTTGAAACATCAAACACAATTCTGATTTCCTGTACTGCTTGTCTTTTTTCCAAAGTAAGAGTAAAATAATCTCCTTTTTTTAAGGAATAGGGGGTTGCAAAGAAAGTCTGTATATCACCGTCAAACGCATATTCAGGCATATAATACTTGATTCCCTTCATATTGGTATCGATACGGGCAGGACATACAAGACGGGGCCTTTGTTCGCTTTGCGGAACAAAACCTGTGTTATCCCAATCCTCGTCTTTGAAGTAACAGATATTCAGTTTTTCCATAATAGCACCGAACTTGCTGATACGTTGTCGGAACCCTTCCCATTCTTTCTTTTCTTTCGTGTTCCAGAGGGTTTCGGCCAAGGCACAAGTTCTGGGATATAACATCCTTTCCACCTCATCCGAGGTTGTAATGAATTCAGTCCACAAATTAGCCTGTCCTCCCTTGACGAGATGTGCTTGAGTATTCGTACATTCTTTGCCAACTGGTTCCCATTCATACAATCTGCGTGTGGAATTCCGTGAATACCCGAAATCAAAGTAACAGGGATCCTTAGGAGACATAATGACTGACAACCCTCTTTTCAAAGCTTTCTGTTGCTGTTCTCTTCCATCACGTTGCCAGATCATGATCACGTCACTGATGTCAGCGGCATTACGGTCATTTATTTCATCCCAACCTATCATCCTTTTTCCCTTGGAACGTACAATTTCACTAACTCGTTTCGTAAAATAGTCCTGTAACTCGTGCCATGAAGTCATATTCTCTTGTTTGTAAATCTTTTGGCATTTCGGACATTGTTCCCATAGATGTGTCGACACTTCATCTCCTCCCAGATGTATGAATGATGAAGGGAAGAGATCAGTGAGTTCTGCTACCAGTTTTTCCACCATATCCATATCCGGTCCGGTCGGAAGCATCGGTACGTTGATCATCTCA
>ERZ772858.1626-NODE-1626-length-21120-cov-6.178970_pt1 | contig 21120 bp, 27 predicted proteins | sample MGYA00512136_ERZ772858 | MGnify/ENA primary metagenome ERZ772858 (study PRJEB29015, sample SAMEA2737726) | human gut metagenome | biome: human gut; feature: human-associated habitat; material: faeces | place: China | collected 2012 ...
TCCTCCAATGTGTGCAGTTCCCTTAACACCATGGATTTTACCATAATTTTCCAGAACTTTCAACGACTTTTATTGGTAAATTTTGGCAAAGAAAATCGAAACCCGCAAATTATTTTGCGTTTTGGGCCTGCGTGTGCGCTGTATCGTCTGTTTTTTCAACAGCGCGGGCCTGCTGGAGCATGGTCTGAGCAAAAATGCCGTAGCCCCGCGTGGGGTCGTTTACCAGCACATGGGTCACTGCACCCACCAGTCTGCCGTTCTGCAGGATGGGACTGCCGCTCATGCCCTGCACGATGCCGCCGGTTTTGGCAAGCAGCTGCCGGTCGGTCACGCGCAGGATCATGTTGCGGTGGGGGTCTGCGTCGTTTACCTTTTCAATGCGGATGCGGTATGCCTTGGGCACCTCGCCGTCCACGGTCGTCCAGATCTCGGCATCGCCCGGCACAACCTCCTGCGCAAAAGCCATCTCCAGCTCCGGGCCGGAAAATGCAGCCCGTGTTCTGCCATAGACCCCGGTCTTGCTGTTGATGCAGATGCTGCCAAGCGCATGGGTGCTCAGAAAGCGGCCCTTCAGCTCACCGGGGCTGCCCACGGTGCCGCTGGTACACCCCACGATCTGGCAGGGGACGATCTCGCCGCTGCGCAGGGCCACGCTCTCACCGGTGTCGCTGTCGCTGATGGGGTGGCCAAGCCCGGCAAACACCCCGGCGGCATTGTCCACAAAGGTCATGGTGCCTACCCCGGCGGAAGAATCCCGCACCCACATCCCGGCGCGCCACTGTCCGGCGGTGCTGTCCCACACGGGGGTCAGCCGGGTCTGGAATTGCTCACCATTGCGGATATAGACCACCTGCACCGGCGCGCCTGCGGCCGTTTCCAGAGCATCGTGCACGGCGTCGTTCGTCTCGGTCAGGGTGTCGTCCATGCGCACCACCCGGTCGCCCAGCCGCAGCCCGGCCTTCTTGGCGGGGTTTGCGGTGCCGTCCGGGGTGTTCAGGTCGGAAAAGCCCACAATGAGCGCACCCTCGGAGAACATCTTAACGCCGAAAGGCGTACCGCACACGGTTACCACCGGACGTGTTTCCACCAGAGCGCGCACAGTCTTGACGGGCAGCCACCCGCCAATGGACAAAGTGGCCTGATAGCTGCCCGCAGCCTGCGTGCTGGCCGCGTTGCGGGAGCCAGCGGTGCGCAGCGGCTGCACATAGGCAAAACGGGGCAGGGTAAGGGTCTGGCCGGGTTCCAGCAAAATTTCAGCAGGCAGACTGTGCCACAGCCAGCCCAGCACCGCCAGCGCGGCCACCAGAAGATAAGCTGCCGCAATGCTGCCAGCGCGGCGTAGTTTTGATCTGCGCATCGGCAAAAAGCCCCTTTCCGCCATGGAAAATGATACGATCGTCCGGCGATAGTATGCGCTGTGAAGGGCGGAAATATCAGTGCAGTGATTGACTTTTGCCGCCGGAACTGATACTATATTAAGGCGGTTTGGCCGCAGCTGCAGAATAGAAGAATACGCGGGTATGGTGGAATTGGCAGACGCGCAGGATTTAGGTTCCTGTGCCGCAAGGCGTGTGGGTTCGACCCCCACTACCCGCATACAAAGAAAAGCGCGATGGTTCGTACAGAACCAGCGTGTTTTTTCTTATCATGGTAACACTTTTGGTAACACTATTAAGTTTTCAGACTGCTCTCACCAGCGCATTATACAGCATTTCAATGAACTGCACCGCGCTGGGCGCACCGGTCAGCGGATAGCCTGCCAGCTGCTGCACATACTCCGGGTTTGTGAGCCATGCACCTTTAGCTGCCCGGCGGACAGCGCTTTGAATCGCTTTTGGCTCACATCTTCTGCGGTCGGCGATAGGGGTATAGATATCTTTCTCCACGGCCTGCAGGCGGTCTTCCTGCTCACAGACCAGCTCAAGACACTGGCACAGGATACTGTAGGCGCTCAGATTGCGTGTGATGCCCATCGGGCGCAGCAAATCATTGACCTGAGTGGACAATTCGGAAACGATCATAGTTGACACATCCTTTCTATGCGTCAACTCTAACCGAAAAATACTTAAAATTTACCAATTACGTCGATATACGTCGTAAAGCGTCGAAACACGCCAAACAAAAACAGCCCCGAGGAACCGTCAGGCTCCCCGGGGCTGCTGCTATGTATGGCTATTTTGGGCAGGGCGGCTTACTTTCCCTGTGCCTTCAGCTTGTCGTATGTCTGGTCTGCCTGAAGGGCTGCGGGGGTGAAGCTGTTGTTCTTCCACCACGCGACCAGCGCGGCAACGGTGGTGATGCCAGCGGTGACCAGCTGCTCCACGGTCTGGCTCTCGATGGGCAGCACGGGTTTGCCCAGTGCGGACAGCACCTGATTGGTCAGGGCCAGCAGCAGGCAGGCGGTGCGGGCAATGGTGCCTGCGGAGATGGTGGGGGCGTTGTAGGTGTGTGCGTTCATAGTCAGTTCCTTTCTCTTTCGTGTTCGTCTGCTTCTAAATCAGCGATGCGGTGGTTGACCACCTTCATCTGCTCTTCCAAAATGGGGACGCGGCGGGCAAAATTGTTATGCTCCCGCACCTCGCGGGTCAGCTCTTCCAGCTTGGTGGCGGTCACAGCCTGACTGCGGCTGTTGGCAATCAATACACCGATCAGGGTCACCGCACCGGCAAGGATGGCTGAGATGATGCTTTCCACTGGTCTCACCCCCTCACAGCGTCCACCGGCTCTTGTTCGGGCGGGTGTCTACATGCACCCAGCCCTTTGCCCGGCCTGCCTTGACCGGGTAGCGGCCAATGCCGCCCCAGCCGGGCATCAGGCTTTCGGCGTAGGCGGCCACAGCCAGTGGGTCGGTGTCCTGCACCTGAATGTCAGCGGCCCGACCCAGCAGGTGCTGGCTGGATCTGGAGCCGCCCACCCTCGTGTTGTGGCTGGCGGTGCGGTAGCCGCTGGTGATGGTCACCGGCTTGCCGAAGTGCTCCCGGATGCACTGCAGCAGCACCACAAGGCCCTCGTCAATGAGGATGGTGTCGGTGCCGTCGCGGCAGCGGAACTCCCGCACACGGAACGCGGGGGAGAGCTGCTTTGCGCCGTCCGTTTTCAGGCTGTACTGTTTGATCGCCATATGTATCACGTCCTTTCACGGGGTCAGGCCCCGATTTTCACGTTCTCTTTCAGCTCCTGATCTGCCTTGTCCTCCGCTCCTTACTGTACGATTTCCTCAAAGCCGCTCTTGATAAGAATTGCCTTCACCTTCTCCTTCAGCAGGCGGGGGCAGCGCTCATACAGAGCCTTTGCCTCCTCCATAGTCTCAACAGACATAATTTCCTGTGCCCACAGCATCGCCATCATACGTACCAACCTTTCTAATTTTTGTGTGATTTTATGCATAAACAATCTCGCTCATTTCAAGCAAGCATTGCTTGAGCATCTCGTTTTCTTTTTGCAGTGCCGCCACCGTGTCCGGCAGCTTCTCCAGGGCTTCGGCCTTTTTGCGCGCTTCTTCCTGCGCGGCCAGCTCTTCGGCGGTGTAGCGGATGTACTTCTGGATGGGCACCTGTTCCACCCATTCCTCCTGCGCCTGAACGCCGGGACGGTCAACGATCTTCTGCACGTCCTTGCCACCGTTTGGATACTCGGTCACGGTCTCCCAGTGCCACTGTTCCTCCACGCCCTCTACGGCGGGGTGGGTGATCTCTTCGGTGCTGGCGGTCAGGTAGCCAAGGGTCAGGTCGGGGTTTTCCACGACCGCGCCGGTCTCGTCAATGATCTTCATCGCTCAAAACCTCCTTTCTCATGCCACGCGCTTCCAGATGTGCACATAGTAGGCGGCGGGCTGCACGGTATAGCTGCGGCCGTAGATGGCATTAGACTTGGAAGCATCCAGACTGAACTTATATACTTGAGAATAGTTACTGTATTCGCCCGTAACTCCAATCACGTCGCCGGCAGTGAATGCGCCGGATACCTTATGTTCACCCATTTTTACATCCGCGACAAAAGAGCCTGTGATGTTCGGCAGTCCGGCCTCCACGGTGGTGCCCGCTGCGTGGCCGCTGCCAGCACCCATCAGTACCCGGTTCTGCGCAATCTCCTGCCATGTACCGCCGAACAGTGCGGCAGGGCTTGTACGTGCGGTGCTCTGGTAGATGCTGCCCACGGGAAAAGGATCCACGCTTTTCAAGCTTTTCAACAGCGCATCCACCTCGGCACGGGTATAAAAGCTGCCACCCCTCATGGATTCGATCACGGCCTTCCACTGCTGCACCAGCGTGCCGGTGGGGATGCCATGCACACCATCCCGCATCACGCCGCAGACGGTCTCATCTGCGCGCGTATCGTAGATGTCGGCGGTGGTAACGGCGGTGGAGCCTGCAGGGCGCTTGATCTCGGCAAGGCAGAGGTCGTAGATCAGCTCGGTGCGGGTGATGGCCGGGGCAGCAGGCCCGGCAGAATTCGGGACACCTTCCAGCACCTGCAGGCGGGTCTTTTTGGCGGCGGCATCGTAGCGCAGAACCACACGGTCAATGCGGCTGCGTACAGGGTCCGCTTCGGTGAGCACCACGGTGGTGGGCTGCTCCATGATGATGCTGCGGCCCTTGAACCGTGCCGGGCGCACCCATGCCTGACCGGCGCTCACCTGCACGCTCAGGCCGCCCTGTGCTGTGACAGCAAAATCCTCCTCAGCGCTGTATACGCCGCTCAGGCGGGTGGCGAGGTAACCCGAAGCGTCGTCGGCATCGTAGGTAATGCCGTTTTCGGGGTAAGTAATGATATCAGCCATAAAGTCCTCCTAAGTCTTGTGCCAGCTGGGCGTACCCAGCCGGATGGTGCGGGTAGTGCCGCTGTCCTCGCTCTGGGTGATGATGTCGGCCACGCGCACCATGGCAGTGTAGCCCAGCTGGGGCAGGCTGGCGCTCAACACGTCGCCCACCTGCAGGGTATCATCGTCCACGTCAAACTCGATGCTGCCGGTGCGCAGCTGGGCCAGCAGCTTTTCGCCGCCCCGGTCAGCCAGCTTTGCCAGATAGCTCTGGCTGGTGCTGGTCTCGCCGTCCTCCGGCTGCACGTCACGGGCATCGACGTACATTTCCCGCCGGTCGGAGCCGGTGGCGTTCACATCGCCCACCCAGACGGTGGCGCGCTCGTCGCCTTCGCCAGCGCCCTGCACAAGGGCCACGTTGGCGTAGTCGGTGTCGGCAAAGCTCCACCCGGCATTCAGCAGATTGCCCCACTGGGGGCTGTATCTGTGGTTCGGGTCGAAGGTGGGCCGGAAACACTCGAAGAGTAGCTTTTTCTTGCTGCCCTTGCCGTCCAGCACGATGCGGAACCCCAGATCACAGGCCTGCCCGATGGTCTGGCAGTAGTCGAACACCGTGCCGCCGGAGGTCTGCTTTTCAAAGGTGGTGTCAAAGCCGTACTCGGTGCCCAGCCCAAGGCGGGGCCACGGCTTAGCGGCGCTCACAAGGCTGCGCATGGCGGCTTCCGCTGGCTGGTTCTTGATGCTCACCGCAGACACCCGCTTGGTCAGCAGCCACGTGGCCGGGTAGCCGGACACCACAAGGTTCGAGTCCTCGTTCTGGTTGGTGCGGGAGCAGATGCGCATGGGGATGCGGGGGTTCTCGTCGCTGCGCACCAGCCAGCGCCCTTCCTGCAAAAGCTGCAGATTCTCGGCGGTGGGCCGCACCTCAAGGGTAAAACTGCCCTCGGAGTAATAGGGGCTGTCCCAGTAGAGGGAGTGCCATACTTTTACCCAGCCCACGCGGGCAAGGGTCTCTGCGTCCAAAACGTCTATTCTCATAGCGGTTCGGGCAGGATGCCCGCCTCCATCGGGTAAAAGCTGACGGATGCCTGCAGGTAGCCGGAGCCGTTCTCGGCCTGCATACTCAGCATGTTATCGCCGGGCTGCAGCTCGGTGAGGGTGCTGTCCTCGTCCAGCTTTGCAAAGATGTTCTCGGTCACGCCTGCCCGGGTCAGGGTGCAGGCCAGCCGGTCAGAGGTGCTGCGGTAGATCTCCAGTGTCTCGTCCGGCTGCAGGGTCAGGTCAAAGCCGATGAAGGCCCCGGTCTGCAGATCCACCACCTTGGGATGCGTCACCGGCATGTCGCACCGCAGGGTGGCCGTGAAGGGCACCGGCAAGCTGCCCTCGTTGCGCAGCACTGCCGCCGTGCCGTCCCGCTTGATGCCGTAGATGTGGCTGTCGTAGCAGACAGGAAAGCGGAAGGCGGGCTCGTACCCGCCCAGCACGCTGCTGACGGCGTTCAGATCGTACCAATAGGGTTTCTCGCTGTAGAGCATGAGCGAACAGCGCGGCTGCGGCGTGTAGCTGGAAAAGTAGGGCGTTTTCTGCAGCACAAAGCGGGTGAAATAGTGGTCGCCAAAATAGAGGGTGCCTTTGGTGAAGTAGGGCAGCTTTTTGCTGAACGCCCGGGCATTGTCCAGCGCATACGCGCCCCAGAACACCACATCGAGGGTGCGGGACACGCCGGAGACGCTCTGCCCCTCCACGGTTGCCCCGACCTGATTGATGCCCTGTGCGGTCTGCAGGTCCACATCCACCCCGTTCAGCGGGTCGAGAAAGTAGGGAGCGTCGTAGTCCCAGCCCAGACGCAGGACGGCACCGGCATCTGTCACGATCTTGAGATGGTCTTTAAAGAGCACAGTGTCCTCCTTTCATCGCTTGCGGGCCTTGGCCTTGTCGGCTTCCCAGCGGGTCTCGCGGGCAAGGTCGGCGGCGGTCTGAGCCTTGCTCTGGATGTACTGATTGATGGTGGTATCACCCTCGCGGTTGTAGCTGTTGGCAGCAGACACCACCTGTGCAGTGCCGGAAGCGGCCACGGTGGAGCCGAGGCGCATGTTGTCGGAAAGCACTAGCGCCCCCGCCTGCCGGATCATATCGGCAAGGGCAGAGTTTGTCTTTTCCAGCGCTTTGGTGTTGGCGTTGATGGCATCTTCCAGACTGCCGGTGCCGGTGGTGATGTCCACGCTGCCCATGCTGCCGGAGCCGGAGGACCCGCCGGGGGAAGAGCCGCCGCCGTGGCCTACGTTCTTTTTGGAGCCGCCCATGCTGCCCACGATGGCCGCAATGGCAACGCCCAGCGCGACCGCTGCCGCTGCCACGATCAGGCCCATCGGGATGCCGAAAACGGTCGCGCTCAGCGCGGCAGAAATGGCGGTCAGCATTCCCTCAAACGCTGCGCCGATAGTGCCTACCATGGTGGCCACGCCCGCAAAAATGGTGGGGAAGCTGGACAGCAGACCGCCGCTCAGGCCCTGACTGATGGCAAGGGCCGCATTGCTCAGCGGTGTTTTCAGCCCGCCGAAGATCTCTATCAGGGTGGAGCCGAGGCCCTGCGCCTGCTGCCAGACCTCAGAGAAGCCGCTGGTCAGGCCGTTCACGATCTGCCCGCCCAGATCAATTGCACCCTGCACCAGCTGATCGCGGGCACCGCCCAGCGCTTCGTTGAGCTTAGTCACGATGCCAAGGGCAAAATCACTGACCTGCTTCTTCTGGTTGTCAGTCAGACCGCCGTAGATGGTGTTTGCCACCCACTTGCCGATGCTCAGCCAGTCCTGATTCTTGACGGCGGTGTACAGATCATCGAAGGTGCCAAGCATGCCGGTATCTGCTTCGGTCTGGATCTCCTTCCACAGGCCGTCAAAGGTGTCAGCGCTGGACTTTTTGATCTGCTCGGCCATCTGCACGGTGCCGTCGGCCGCGATGGTCTTGACCCGCTCGATGGTCACGAGGGCACCGTCCACGATGTCGTCGTAGACCTCGGTGATGACCTGCTTCTGGGTCTCGGTGCCGTCGGTCAGGGTCTCGGTGACGGTCTGGGTGGTGGTCTTGACCCCGTCTGCCAGCGTCTCGAAGGTGGAGGTGACCGTCTTGGCGGTCTCGCGGACGGTCTCCATGGTCTGCTTGACGGTCTTGGTGCCGTCCGCAGCCACCTCTGTGATGGTTTTGATGTCCTTCAGCACACCATCCACCATCTGCCGGGAAGTCTCGGTGATGACCTGCTTTTGCTGGGTCTTGCCGTTGGAGAGCGTTTCGGTGATGTTTTCGGTGGTGCGGGTGATCTTGCCGTCGATTTCGGTCGTGGTGTCCGAGATGGACTTGACTACGGACGCAGTGACGGCTTTGGTGCTGGCGCTGGCCTTTTTGCCGGAGGTGCTGACAGCAGATGCGGCTTTGCCTGCGGACTGGGAGATGGTGGAGGCGGCTTTCTGGCTTTCGGCCGCTGCGGCCTTTGCTTCGTTCTGGCGCTCAGTCCAGCTCTTGTTGCTGATGCCCTTGCCTGCCAGTGCGTCCTGATGCCGCTGGTCACGGTTCATTTCTTTGCCGTTGTAGGCTGATGCCACCGCAGAAGCAGCGCCGGACGCGATGCCGGTGGTGGCGGCATTGCTGGCCGTTCCAACGAGGTTGGCAATCAGGCCGGACACCCACGAGGTGAGCTTGCCCCACACGCCTGCAATGCCGTTGATGATGCCCTGAACGATGTTCTCACCAATATGGCCGAACTCGTCCATGTTTCCGTCCCAGACACCCACCAGCTTTGCGATGCAGGCGAGGGCTGCTTCGGCCAGATTTTCGATGCTGCGGATGATACCGTCCACCAGCGTGGTCAGCATAGCTGCACCGCACTTGAGGATGTCCGGCAGATGTGAGATGAGCGCGGCAGCAAACCGTGCAATGAGGTTGGCCGCTGATGTAATGAGGTTGGGCAGACTGTCCGTGATACCGATGATGAGATTTTCCAGCAGCTGGACACCGGTGTCAAAAATATCATCCTGATGATCTGCCAGATAATTAAGCAGCTCAGTCAGAAGGTCAGAAACAGCAGATACAGCATCGGGTATCTTCTGTATCAGTCCGTCGGCAAAATTGTCCAACAGCTCGGCAGCGGTGTCCAACATGGCAGGGACACCGCCCTCTGTGAATGCATCCGTCAGTTCCAGAACAACATCGTTTGCGACCGGAAGCAGGTCGGACAGCGACGAATAGAGCGAATCGGACAGTGCCCCCAGCAGAGCCTTCGTGTTATCGGTCAGGGTGGACAGCCTGCCGTTGAAGGTCTGGCTGGCTTCCAGCATACCGTTGTAGAACTGCCCGCCCTGACTGGTGGCGGCTTCCACCGCTGCTTCCAGCTCGCTGAAGCTGACCTTGCCGTCCGAAATGCGCTTGTACAGGTCGGACATGCTCTCGCCGGTGGCATCACAGATCTGGTTCAGCGGGTTGAAACCCGCATCGATCATCATGTTGACGTTTTCCAGCGTGACCTTCTGCGCCGAGGACATCTTGCCGTAGGCGCGGGTCAGGGTCTGCAGCTTTTCGGCGTTGCCCAGCGAGATATCACCCAGCCGCTGCAGCACGCCGGTGGTGTCATCTGCCGCAATGCCGAACTGCAGCAGGGTCTGGGTGCCGCTGGTCAGGTCATCCAGCGAGAAGGGCGTGGATGCCGCCATTTTGCGAATTTCGGAAAGCTTTGTGGCGGCGGCTTCCTCGCTGCCCAGCATGACCTTAAAGTTGGTCAGGTAGCTTTCCATGGTGGCGTTGTAATCCACACCGCTTTTGACCACCTCGGCCAGCTTGGACGAAGCCTGTTTTGCAAAGTCCGCGATCATCTGCCCGGCGGCTACCGTCCACTTGCTGGTGCTTTTTTCCGCCGGGTCGCTGTTCAGCCTTACTTCGCCGGTGATGCTGAAATCTGCCACTGTGTCCACCTCTCTCCATTCCAAAAGAGCGCGGGCACAAGGGCACAGGCTGTTATAACTTGATCTCTACCTCCCGCTTACAGGCGGGATTTTTGCATTTGACCCACACACCGGCAGCTGTGGCGTGCGGCTCTGCCCACACCGGCAGCGCCCGGCCGCAGTATGGGCAGGGCACCGGGGCGCGGCTAGTGCCGGAACCGCGCAAGGAACGCAGCGTCATGCTCTTCGACGGACACGACACGGGCTGCACCCCCTCTCAGCTCAGCAGGCAGGGCAAAGCGCTCCTGCAGGTCGGCATAGTGGGCACGCATACTGCCATCGTACTCGGACAGGTCCATGGTGCGCCAGCTCATGATCTTTGCCATGAGGGTATCTTCCGGCAGGGCCGCGAACAGCGCACGAAACCGGAACCAGTGCACCTTTTCGCGGGTCAGGTCGATGCCGTAGGCCTGCTGGAACGCCGCCACGATGTAACCGGCATCACACTGGTAGTCGAAGGCAAGACCGGAAGAGGGCGCGGTACTGCTTTCAGCCGCGGCGCTTTCGGCTGCTTTTTCGCCCGCCTTATAAAACTCGATCATGTACCCGTAGGCGTCGATGATCTTCTGAGGGTCGTTCAGAAAACAGTGTGGGTCTTTGTAAAAACGCCAGAGGGCGCTGACCGCAAAACCGATGGGATCATCTCCTGTCTGGCCGCGCACATAGGTGTTGACCAGCCAGACCATGGGCCGAAAATCCGGGATGATCTCGTGTCCGTGCCACCGAGTGGGCAGCGCGTCCAGCAGCAGGTCAGACATGGCGCTCGGATGCCAGCTGCAGAGCGTACTCTGCCAGCTGCTGCATGGCATCGGGGTCGTCCCGCAGGGCATTCACAGCCTGCCGGGCATCGATCAGCTGGTCGGTCTTGCGGCGGGTCCCGATTTCCGTGTCCGGCCAGAAAGTGTTGGTCTGGGTGATAGGCTGCTGCGCCGGGCGGCTTGCCACCTGCGGGTGGAAACCCTCGCTGCGGGACACGGGTTTCTGCTTGCGCTGCTGCTTTGCCGCTGCGCGCCGCTGCTCCCGGTTCATGGGCTGGGAAGGCTTTGCGGCATAGCGCTGCTTCTCAGCGGAAAAGGCATTGCCCAGTTCCTCGATCACGTCATAGATGGGTGCCATGTAGTTTTCGTTAAGCCCCAGACGGTCGGACGAGCCTGCACCGAGGATCTCGTCGATGCAGTCCATGGCAATGCGTGCCTGTGCACGTGCATGGTCGCCCAGACGGACGCCGCCGCGCTGGAACTGCTCTGCTTCCTCGGCGCTCCTGCGCTGCATCCGCTCGTTGGCGTCCTCAAAGCGGTCAAGGTCGTTGGCGTTCATCAGGGAAAATTCAAATTCCTGTCCACAAATAACCATGTTCTGGCTCCTTTCAGTTGAGCCGTGCCCCGGTTCTGCCCCGGAGGAATAAGCTTTGTTCACGGCATAAAAAATCCCCGTTCCGGTGTGGAGCGGGGACTGTGTTTGAAAAAAAAATCAGCCCTTGACGGCCTTGGCAGGCTCAGCGGACTGGGTGGCGGGGGTGTAGTCAAACTCGTCCGGCGTGCCGATGGCCTTCACGTCGCAGGCAAAGGTGGCCTTGGAACCGGCTGCACCGCCCACGTCGCTGGTGACGATGATGGCAGCGCTGCCTTTCTCGCCCTTGCCGGTGCGCAGGCTGAAGTAGATGTATGGCACAATGATATCGCTGCCGGTACCGTACACAATCTTGTGGCTCAGCACAAAATCCTGAAAAGCATCGCCCACGCAGCGGTCACCGTTGACGGCAAGGGTGCGCTGGGTGCCGGTCTTTTCGGTGACGTTGCCGGTGCGGATGTACTGGGCATCCTCGGTGGTGGCGTTCAGAGAGCCGGAATGCTCCTTCACATGGTCGGCGCAGACGATCCACTGGCTTTCCTTGGTCTGGGTGCTCTCGATCTGGAACGCCAGCACAAAATCGTTCGCCGTCTCAATGCCGGTATACGACGCGCTGGGCGTGATGCCGGACTTGGTAATGGCTTCGGATACAGTCATATCAAAACTCCTTTCATTTTGGCATGTAGTAGGTCAGGCGCATCTGCAGCTGCATCTTACAGCTGCCCGCGCTGTTTGTGACGATGTAGCCGCTGTTCGTCACGGCAATGCCGGTGGGGGTTTTATTCCCGCCGCAGGCCGAGAGGTCGGGCAGGTTGTGCCGGGCATCCTGCCGCATGACCCACTCGGTGAGCTGCTCGAAAAAGCCGCTGTTCTGAATGTTAACGGAATCCATCTCGCTGTACTCACCGCGAGACAGAAAGAGGTAATTCTTCGCCATTTCCCAGCCGGAGATGTACTCGGTGATGATGGGATCACCGGGGCTGTCCTCGATGGAAAAGGCGGTGGATTCTTCTTCCAGTCCGGCAATGCGGAAAGCCGCGCCGGTGGCTTCCTGCTCGTCGGCGATCAGCGGGCAGGTCTTGAGCCATGCCCGCAGGGCGGCAATGGTGGGCTTTACGGTTTCGCTCATTTGTTCCCTCCCAGAAACTGCTTTGCGGCATCATGGGCGAACTTTTCAAGCTCGTCCTTGTGGTCGGCAATGGCGTTTTGTCCCCAGTAGGAACCGCGGTGACGTTCCGTTTCGCCCTTCGCGCCGTGCAGGTCGGTGCCCCGTTCATGCAGATAATACTGCCTGCGGGCATAGGGCGTATTGTACACCAGCAGACCTTCCTTAAAGTTGGATGCCTGATTCACGCTGTTCTTCAGCGCGCCGGTTTCCAGCGGCACATATTTGTCCACAACATCGACCACTTTCTGTGAAAAGGCAAACTGCAGCCTTGCGAACCGTGCGTCCATGTCGGCCTGAAAGCCGGGACGGAATGTGATCTTGAAATCAAAAACCGGTGCGCTCATACGATCAGCTCCCTTCCACGTGCCAGTGGGGCAGCAGCGGCTCCCGGTTATCGGAGACAGCCGCTGCCGTGCAGCATAGGTGCGTTTTTTCGAGTTTGGCATACTCGGCTTCGGTCAAGGCAGGCACCGCGCCCTGCACCAGCTTCCAGCCGCGTTTCAGGGTCCAGTGCTTGGTCTTTTCCGCTGCAGACAGCGCCGCCCACTGGGCATAGGGCAGGTAGCCCATGGTGCACACGCTGGCCGGGATGCGGATGTGGGTGGTGCGCTCCGGGTTCTTGGCGGTGCCGGAGCCGGAGGTGGAGCGGCATTCCCGCCAGCTGCAAAACGGGAACACCCAGCACACCGGCCTGTCCGTCTCGGTGGCGGTGTCGTGTATGAGGTTCACCACAGTAACAGCTGTCTGCATCACAGAATCCCCCTGTACAGCAGGCCGTGCGGGTCACTGCCCAGCGCGGTGCGGATGATCTCATAGGCTTCCTGCCGGGTGGCTGCGGTCACACTGGCATTGCTGCCAAAGGTGACGCTGTAGCCGTCGTTTGAGACGCTGGCAGCACCAGGCACAGCGCCCGCCGCAGATGCAGCGGCCAGCAGGCCGACGATCTGCCCGCAGGCATCCGCCAGCGCTTCCCGGCAGGCCTCGCACCCGGCGGCGTGGCTCTCCGCCCGGCCAAAGGTGGCGGCATCGATCATGCGGGAAGCCCGGCTGCACAGCACCCCGAAGGCGGCTTCCGGCACTGTACCGCCCGCCGCCGCATACTGGTCATAGGTGCAGTAGAGCATGGCCTTACGCCTCGATGCGCTTGATGTACAGGGTCTTGGGCTTGGACACCTTGATGCCGTACACCTTGCGCCCCTGCACAGCGGATGCGCCGATGTACTTGCCGGAGCCGCCCAGATCCTGCAGGTGCACCGGGGTCTGCCACTCCATGACGCGGTGGCACCAGTTGGGATGGCCGCAGATGAACTCGGTGGTGGTCTTTTTGGTGGCCACGCGGGTGGCGTTCTCAAAATCCATGTTGTTGGACTCGTACACCGCAAAGCCTGCGATCTGGCCCACCGCGCCGGCCTGCACCAGCTGCTGGGACAAATCGCCCTGCTTGATGAAGCGGTCGTCCTGCATGAGGATCTCCAGATACTCGGGGCTGACGATCATCCAGCGGCCGGCCTGCGGCACGCCGTTGCGGCTCAGGGTGCGCTTTGCAGCCAGAGCCTCCTTGTAGGCGGTGGAAACGGTGCAGGCGGTCTTGGTGGCGCTGATGTTGGCACCCGCTGCGCCCTGCAGCGCCTCGATGGACTTTTTGTCGATGGACAGAGCCATGGAGTAGCCTGCGCTGTCCAGACGCTCGGCGGTGATGTCGTCGGGCACGGAAGCGGCGTCGAAGCCGTCGATGATCTCGTTCACGGCCTCGTCGTTGTCGATGTCCAGATCCAGATAGGTGGTGGTGCCGGCATCGGCATCCACGCCGTTTGCCTTGTCGTAGGCCTTGACGGCAACCTCAGTGTCGCGGACAGGGATCTTGACCTTACCGGCCTTGGGGCTGCCCTCGTAGCGGTTGTTGAAGATGGTATTGTCGCGGGTGACCAGAGTCGCACGCAGCTTTGCATCCACCAGAGCGGAGTAACGCTCCTGACTTGCATGTGCCATAGAAATCTCCTTTCGTTGTTACAGGTTCAGTTCAGGGTTCAGGGATTTGAAAGCGGCTTCCACACCATCGCTCTCGTTGGCGGGCGGTGCACCGTGCTCGGCTCCGGTGGAGACCACGGCCACACCGGCTGCACCGTCCTCGCCGAACGCCCATGGGTTGGCCTTTGCGGCATCGTCCAGTGCCTTTGCAATGTCGGTACCGCGGTCGGCAGAGCCCTTCAGGGCGTCCAGATCCAGCAAAGCACGCACTGCCTTGACGCTGCGGCCCTTCTTGCTCATGATGGCGGCATTCAGGGCATTATCGAAGGCAAAGCCCTCGGCCTGCGCCTTCATGTCGGCTTTCAGCTTGGTGACCTGCTCCTGCAGGCCTGCCACGTCCACGCCGTCAAAGGCTTTCAGGCCGTCCTGTGCGGTTTTGAGCTGGGCGTTTGCGTTGTCCAGCTGGGTCTGCAGGGCCGTGGCGGCAGACTTCTCCCGGTTGATGTCTGAGCCGTTCTCCTGCATGATCCAGTTCAGCTGTTCATCGGTGATGCCGGGGATCTTGTTCTTCACGTCTTCACGCTTCATGGTGGAAACTCCTTTCGTGTGTGAGACCTCAGTTTTTTACACTGTTCTCTGTCAGTATTCGGTCGTGGGCGGGGTACGCGCCGCCCGCCGCATGGCACCGTTTGCAGGACTCGAACCTGCCGCTTCCGGTTTTGGAGACCGGCGCTCTTCCGATATGAGCTAAAACGGCATGAAAAAAACCACTGTTGTGCCTTTTCGATAGCATACAGTGGTTAAAATAGGGCATTTCCATGAATGAAAGCTTACTTTTTGGGGTGCGGGTGCGGCGTGTATTTGTCGTCCTGCGCCTGCTGCACGGCGGATGCAATCATGAAGAACAGCCGGGCACCGTTCAGCAGAACAATCTCAAGCAGCGCGAGGATCATCAGAGTGATAAGAACTGTAGTAACCATAGTGTACCTCCTAAAAAATGGGCAAAAGAAAACCACCGTCCGGGTGGATGGTGGTTAATCCTTATTGGCAAGAGCTTTGAGGTATTCCCCATACAGACGCTTTTGCTCTGCACGCTCGGCATCAATTTCGGGAGTAGAAATAACCCCTCTGCCGGGGACTGTATGTGTACGCCGATATTCAGCAATGAGCGCATTTTCACGCCGGACGCTTTCCTTTGTGAGCTGGTCAATCTGTTCCAGAGTATAAATCATGTTCGCTTCTCCCTGTGATAACACTTCAAGCCAAGTCTGCGGCATGTTTCGTCAATAATGACATGCTGGATATTTTCTTCATAATCATCGAAGCCATACCCTCTGCTTTCCATTACGGCATTTCGCTCCTCGCGAACTTCCTCACACACGGATTCCCACTGCTCAAACGTGATATTTTCAGGTACAACAAAACGATAGCGGTATTTGTAGTCAACCGCTTCCATGACAGCAGTACCGTCAGCGAATGCGCCGGGGATATCTGCGTCTGTGCTAAAAGAATATTGCGTGGTTTTCGGTGGATGGGTGTGAATGTTATAACTGCCTTTCAGTTTACCACCCAGATACGAACAGTCAACCCCTCTGGGATTGTTGTCGGTCATATAATGGACTTCGCCATCTTTTGTAATGACCATCATATGCTCAACGTCAGATTTTGCATAGCCAGAACAGAACGAATTTTTAAGCGCGTCAACCTGTTTCGTGTTGGTCGTATCGACCTTTCCCAAAACTTTACGCACGGTTTTTCCATTCTGTCCAGATGCGCCGCCGCTTCCTCGTGTACTTTTAGCCTCAGGAAGCTCTGCCTTTCGCGCCTGTGCGCTTGCCCTGCCGGCTTCGCTCCTGCCGAACTTGGGCACGCTGGTGCGGGCGCTGTCCACACGGCCACCGGTGGCCTGTGCAAACTCTGCAAGGCTCTGGCGGGCCGCTTTCAGGCGCACAGCGCTGTCGGTGGGGTCCAGCCCGGCAGCATCCTCGGCCAGATACCGCTTTTTCCAGCGGCGGACGTTCCGCTCCCGGGCACGCTGCATCTGGGATATCTCGTAGGCGGTGTACTTTTTGCCGTTCCACTCGATGTTCCGGGCGTTCAGCTCCCGCAGCTGCTCCTGTGTCCATTGGGGCGGGTCGCCCAGCTCCGGGAACACCGCGAAAAAGGTGTGGCGGCAGTTCCAGCCGCAAAGGCCTGCGCCGGTGCCGTAGCCGGTGGCGGCTTCAAAATCCGGGTAGTGCCTGCCCTTGTAGTCCACCGCGCCGCCCCGGTGGAAGCGCCGTCCCTGCCACTCTGCATGAGAAGGACGGGCACCGCCGTGGGCGGTCGTCTCCACAAATTCGCAGCCCATTTCGTCCATGCGGGCTATCTGCAGCTTGCCAGTCGTCTGGTTCACACCGGTGAGCACGGCACGGCGGGCGGCCACCTCGATGCTGTCGGTGTGGCCGCTGGGGTATGTGACCATGGGCATGTCGTCTGCAAGGCTGTCCACAGCCTGTTTGACGGCGGTTTTGTAGTCGAAGGCACCGGTGCTCACCTTGAGCCATGCAGCGTCCAGCGTGCGCTCAAAGGCCCCTGTGACGGTGTTTGCCGTGGTGGCGGTCAGGTTCTGCCATGTGCCGCAGGTCTGCCGCGCGCCGGCATCCAGCAGGTTGTTCAGGGCGGCGTTCTCTTCAAAAGGGGGCGGCTCCATGTCGTAGTGGTAATAGATCGCATCCTCCCGCTCCATGGCTTCGGTGGCGGCCTGCAAAAGCAGCTTGCGGATGGCCGTTTCGCTCTTGCCGGTGTACTTCGCCAGCAGCTTCACCACGTCGTTGCGCAGCGCCTCGGTCTGCTGGTAGCGCCACAGCTGCCAGTTAGCAGTAGCGGTCACTTTGTCCATCTTGCCGATGCGCCGGGCCACGTCCTGCAGGATCTGTTCTTCAATCTGCTGCCAGAGCTGCACAAAGGCATCCGGCATCTGGTCGAGGTAAGACGGCGGCAGCATCAGGCACCCCCGAAGGTGAGGGCTTCGTCAGTGTGGCTGTCTGCCTTGGCTTCTTCTGTCCACTGGTGGGCTTCCTCCTCGCTCAGGCTGTACCGGGCGGAGAGGTACCGGCAGCGGGGCACGAGGCCTGCAAGAGCGTCCTCCCGCAGCTGGCTGGTGCGCTCGGCCTCACTGACGATGTAGCTGTCGTCCCAGTTGACCGAGATGCTGGTCTCCGGGTCTACCGGCGCGCCCAGCAGGTTCTTCGCCGCCCACAGCATGGCACGCAGAATGCCGATCAGCGCCGTTTCAATGGGAATCTGGTTCTTGTTGGCGTTCTGCACCAGGTCCTGCCGACTGCCGGTGTACTCGGTGGCGGTGGTCACGGTGCCCTGATCGAACTTATAGCGGTGGCAGCCCAGCTTGCACTTGAAGCTCATCATGTCCAGCGCGTCCTGCACCGCCTGATGGTTGGAGGCCGTGCGCAGGTCGGGGTTGTACTCCCGCCATGCAGCAGGCTGGTCGATGCTGCCCTCCGGCGCAGGCAGTTCGTAGAAGATCTGGCGGTGGACGGCATCCGGCGGCACGGCGTGTTCCTTGCCTTCCTTGTCCACCCATTTTTTGCACAGGGAGCGGTCATAGAAGATCTTCTTGCCGCCAAGGCGGATATCCTGCCGGTAGTTGTCGAAGGCGTAATCCACCATCTGCGCGGCGTCCAGCGCTTCGGAAAAGATGCTCATGCCCAGCCCCATGCCGCCGTCAAGGTTCTTGACAGCAGCCGGGCTGAACAGGCTGAACCATGCCGGTGAGCCGCTGACCGTGATGCTCTCCACCGTGCCCGGCGGGGTCTTGGCCTTCGCGAATTTCGGCGTGCCGGAGATATCGTCCGTCACCTCAAACCATTCGTTGGTGATGGTGTGGCTGCCGTTCCTGACCGTGTGGGTCTGCATGTAGACGGCAGGCTTGCCGCCCATCATGCACTCGGACACAAAGGCCGCTTCGGTCACAACGCCGCGCTCCACGCTGATGGGCAGGATGCAGCAGGCTGGGTCGTAGTCCAGCCGGATGCTCCCCTGCGGCGAAGGCAGAGCGTTGCCGGAGGCATCCACCGTCAGGTTCTCCACGCTCATCACAAAAGCGCCGGTGCCCGACCAGTAGGCCTGCTCAACAAGCCGGTTTGCGTTCTCCCAGAAATGCAGCTGCCGCAAAAGGCCGCCGGTCTGCTGTTCATCGCTGCCCAGCAGATAGGCAGAGGTGGATGCATCGCCAATCTGGAGAGTGGTCTTGTCGTTGAGCAGCAGGTTTGCCCAGTCCTCGCAGACGTGCTTCGGCATCCGCAGGGAAGCCAGACGCCGCGAAATGGTGCTGCCGTCCGGTGTGTCCTCTTTCTGGTCGTGGATGTCGGGCACGTCGCCCTTCCACCACTGCCGCCAGACTTCGATGTTGCCGTAGTAGTCCGCATCGAGGTGAAGATGCTTTGTTTTGTTCAGGTAATCGATAAAAGCGGCAACGTTCATCTTGCAGTCAGTCTCCTGTAATCGCGTTCGATGGTGTACTCGAACGCATCCAATGTATCAATGTCGGTGGTGCCGTCGTCCAGACGTTCATCCACGCCGGGGTGCTTCTGGCTCCAAAGAGCCGCAGCAAGCGCATCCCGCAGGGTGGCGGCTTCCGGCATATACCAAAAGCGCCCGCCACCCATGAGAATGGATGTCAGGCGGATGCGGTCGATGATCTGGATCTTGGCGGAGTTGTTGACCCGGTCGGCCAGCCAGCTCAGGCGGGAGGCACGCAGCCGGGTTCGGATGTGGTTGATCAGCGTCTGTTCGGCGCTGTCGCAGAAAAGATAGTGGATCTCGCCGTACCGTGCGAACACGGCGGTGCAGAACTCAATGAGCTGCGCGGCGAGGAAGTCTGCATCCTGATTCTTCGGGTCGATGCGGGCGGATGCCAGACCCACGACCCCCGCGTAGTAGGGCAGAATGCCGGTGGCCACGAATGCGTGCCGGGAGCCGTTGCCGCCGAAGTCCACCCCGATGTGGATGAGCCACGGGCGGCAGGGTTTGTCCGCAGGCCAGAGGAAACGCCCATCCCCGGCGGCAATGCTGTCCGCAAAGGGCCGGTAGATGATACCGCCCGCTGCAGCCCACTGGCCGAGGATAAAGCGGTTATAGTAGACCGTGCCCGCGTACTCCTTTTTCAGCTGAGCCACGAACTCCGGCGGCAGAGTGGGGTTGTCGTCGATGGTGTAGGCCTGACAGTAGATGTCCGCGTCGCTGTCCAGAAACTGCTTGAACCAGTGCTGGGGATTATCCGGGTTGCAGGTGCCGTCAAAATGGCTGTGCGGACAGGACAGACGGCTTTTCAGCATCTGAAATACACCTTCGTCCCATGTGGTGATCTCGTCCCCATAGGCGTACTCGAAGGCTGCGCCCTGAATGCGGGCAATGTGCTTTTTGTTGTCGGCACCCAGCACGTACACTTTGCGGCCGAACAGCTGCACGATATTGCCGGACGCTGAGGTGCGCACCACACCCACAAGCTCCGGACCCCAGAGGGCCCGCATGGGCTCCAGCACGTTGCGTTCCAGCGTGCCGAGGGTGTTGCCCAGCATGACGCAAAGGCCCTCGTCCCGGGCCGCGCAGATGCGCTTGGGGATGGTAACAGCGCAGTCCAGATAGGTCTTGCCGGAGCGGGTGGCCCCAGTCTTGACGTTCCAGCGGTGGGAGCAATTGCGAAGGAACTCCTGCTGAAACTCAGTCAATGGCACTGTCCACACCTCCCAGCAGCTTGCGAGCCGCTTCCAGTGCATCCGCCGCCGGGTCCTCCTGCACGGTCTCCTCGCCCAGCATCTTCAGCAGCACCCCGGCGGCACGGGCATCACCGCGCTTGGCGGCTTCAGTAATGCCCATGACCACCGACATCTGATTGTCGATGTCCTCATTGTCCACCTCATCCCGCAGCAGGGCATTCACCCGGCGGCGGTCGGTCTCCGGCAGGCTGAGATAGTAGTCGGCGGCTTCTTTCATGCTGCGCTTGCGGCGGCGGGCCGCACCGGAAGCAATGCCGCCCTTCTGGGCGATCTGTCTCTGTTCGCTCTCCGTTCGTTCATTGAACGGGATGAGATTTTCTTCGTTGGCCACGTCACCACCTCTCTTGCCGTAAAATCAAAAAGCCGCCCGGAAGATCCGAACGGCGGGATATTCAAAAAAACGCCCGGCTGGTACATTCAGGCTGTTGGTCGGGAAAGGTGATCCTCTGTGTCAGCCGGGCAGAACAAAGCCCGCAGGGATGAAGGGAGTAAGTCTTTCCTGCGGGCTCTGGCATTTTAAATTTTAGCAGGGGTTGACAGTATTATCAAGTCCGGTTCGCTCCGGTTCAGTCCTGACTTTTGATATCCAGTCTTTTGATGGCCGCGCTGTGGCGCTGGAACATCTGGCTGCGAGAAATGCGGACGATGACTGCGATGTCCGGCCAGTCCTCCAGCAGGATGTACCGCCGGAACAGGATCATGAAATCCACCTCGTCGTCCAGCTGGCGGAACACCTCCATGATCTCGGCCCGGATGGCGTCGCACACGGCAGACTGCGCCTCAGCGGCCCGGCGGGCCTCGTCGATGCGTTCCACACTGCGGGGCAGAGCCTGTCCGTCGCCGTTGCCGCCCGGCACGGGGGAAAAGCGCTGGGTGGTGTGGGTGGCATCGGTCTGCAGCGTGGCCAGCTCGTCAAGTTTGAGCAGCTCAAACCGCTTGGCCGTCCGGAACCGCCAGAGCCATGCCTTTTTTTCTTCGTAGGTCATTTACAGTTCCTCCACCCGGACGAACACGCCGCAGGGGTCCGACCAGAATTTTTCTACGATCTCGCTGCACACCTGTGCGTCATCGGCCCAGAAGTGCAGGCGGGTCATCTCGTCCTTGAGG
>ERZ772858.1639-NODE-1639-length-20958-cov-5.653543_pt1 | contig 20958 bp, 18 predicted proteins | sample MGYA00512136_ERZ772858 | MGnify/ENA primary metagenome ERZ772858 (study PRJEB29015, sample SAMEA2737726) | human gut metagenome | biome: human gut; feature: human-associated habitat; material: faeces | place: China | collected 2012 ...
CGTTCTTTTCGATACGTTCAGCGATGTTGCTGGTATCTTCTTTCACAAATTTCTCACCGGTGATATTCTCGAACAATTCGATGTAACGATCGCTGATGCTCTGTACGATAGCCGGAGTCATTTCAGGAACTTTCTGACCATCCTTGCCTTGGAAACCATTTTCCATCAGCCATTCACGAACGAATTCCTTAGAAAGCTGCTTTTGAGGTTCGCCTTTTTCGAAGCGTTCCTGATAGCCGTCAGAGTAGAAATAACGGCTTGAATCCGGTGTATGAATTTCGTCCATCAGATAGATAGTACCGTTGTGCTTGCCGAATTCGTATTTTGTATCAACGAGGATCAGACCGCGTTCAGCAGCGATTTCAGTTCCACGTTTGAAGAGAGCCAGTGTATATTTCTCCAGAGTCTCATATTCTTCGGGAGTAGCGAGTCCTTGTTTCAGGATTTCTTCCTTAGAGATATCTTCGTCGTGCAGTCCCATTTCCGCTTTCGTTGTCGGGGTGACGATCGGTTCCGGGAATTTCTCGTTTTCGCGCATACCATCCGGCAGTTTCACACCGCAGATTTCGCGTACGCCGCTTTTGTAAGTACGCCATGCGCTACCGCACAGATAGCCGCGTACAATCATTTCTACCGGAAAGCCTTCGCACAAAACTCCGACAGTAACCATCGGGTCCGGCGTAGCCATTTTCCAGTTCGGACAGATGTCAGTAGTGGCATCGAGGAATTTGGCTGCAATCTGATTCAGCATTTGGCCTTTGTAAGGGATACCTTCAGGTAAAACCACATCGAAAGCCGAGATACGGTCGGTTGCTACCATGACGAGTTTTTCGCCGTTGATGTTGTACACATCGCGCACTTTTCCGTGGTACACGCTTTTTTGTCCCGGAAAGTTGAAATCTGTTTTTGTTAATGCTTTCATTGTTTTATTATAATTACAAATTACAAGTTACAAATCACAGAAACGACTAGTTGTTGACCTGTTTCACCGGTCGTTCGCCGTTGATAACCAGTTGTTCATTCTTTCGTTTCTCCCTTTCGGCTTTCGCCTCCTTGTCGAATTTTTCGTAAGCATCTACGATGCGTTCCACTAGTTTATGGCGTACAATATCTTTTTTGTTCAATTCTACAAAGCTGATTCCCTTTACCCCTTTCAGGATGCGGAGTGCTTGCACCAGTCCCGAAGTTTGTGAGGCGGGGAGGTCAATTTGAGTCATATCTCCCGTAACGATCATTTTGGTATTCATACCCATACGGGTGAGGAACATTTTGATTTGTTGTACAGTGGTATTCTGCGCTTCGTCCAAGATTACGACTGCGTCATTCAGTGTACGTCCACGCATAAATGCTAACGGAGCAATCTGAATAATGTTCAATTCCATGTATTCCTTTAACTTGGCAGCGGGGATCATGTCCTGCAGAGCATCATATAATGGTTGCAGATACGGATCGATCTTATCTTTCATATCGCCGGGCAGGAAACCGAGTTTTTCTCCGGCTTCTACAGCGGGGCGGCTGAGGATAATCTTTTTGATCTCTTTGTTTTTCAGCGCACGGACGGCGAGGGCTATGGCAGTATATGTTTTTCCCGAACCGGCGGGGCCGATGGCGAATACCATATCGTTTTTGGCAAAGCCTTCCACCAGTTTCAGCTGGTTCTCGCTTCGTGGGATAATGGGCTTGCCGGTAACGCTGAAAACAATTACGTTTCCGGTCTGTTCCGCTTGCGGAGCATTCCCTTTTATAATGTCGATGATGACTTCCTCTTTCAGCGAATTATATTCGGCACAGTATTTTTCGAGTTTGGTGATATTTTCTTCGAAGGCACACATTTCCTCCTCATCGCCCAGCACTTTGATGACATTGCCGCGGGCAACGATGCGTAGCTTCGGATATAAAGCTTTAATTAACTGTATATTGGCGTTGTTTACGCCGTAAAAAATAACCGGGTCAATATCCTCAAGAACAATCAGTTTCTCTATCATTGAATCGTATTAAAGAAAAATTTCTGCAAATTTAGTGAAACGTTTTGGATTCTTCGGCTGTTTACGGGTGAATTTTATTGCAATTTATACTCATCGTGCAGTGATGTGGAAACATCCCTGTTTTAATTCATATTTTATGTAGCATTTATCGGCTTGGCGCAAGTCTCTCAACACTTCAGACAGAACGAGCTTCAAGGTATCGGCATTGACATCCTGCAGAGGTCGTCCGTCTTCGTCTTCCACCTTTTTGAATCGTTTCCAGCTGACGTCAAAGGTTGCGCCATAGCAATGGGCGGAGTTTGCGGAAGCGTTTCCATTCCGACGGCGGAGACGCTTCACGTCACTCTGCGAACGTAGTACGGAAGTGACGATAATCTGATTTGGGTTCAACCCTTTTGCTGTCAGTGAATCAAGAAAATTGGAGCCGATGGTGTCGAGCAATTCGCTGGCGCGGGGGACCAGATAGGGGATGGAATGCGTCAGAGAGTCTACTGTGTAAAATTGGTTGTCGGTGATATGGATAAGCTGTTCTTTCATCTTTTCGGCGGCGTCCCTGTCCTCCGGCGGGCAGATGCCGACGGCTTGGGCCACGGCGAGATGTTTATCATTCAAATCCGGGAAAGAACGTTTGTAACTGACTACACCACGGATGTTGCGGGGCTCGTTCAGTTTGAGAGACATATCTTTCTTTTTGCAGCCGGCAGTAAGAGTGACAAGTCCCGTAATCAATATAAATAAAGGCAGAAGGCGAAGTTTATGGTTGTTCATTTTTGATATTTTGCTCGCAAAGATATAAAAAAATGCCTACCTTCAAAATGAAGGCAGGCAATCTCTATGAAATAATTTATTGGTTATTTCTTCTTCTCTTCTTTTTTCTCCTCCGGCTTTCCGGCAGGTTTCTCTTCTGTTTTGCTTTCCGGGTTGATGATACCCTTTACCGTTTCGCCGATAGGCAGTTTATCCAGTACACCGAGACTTGGGGCTACTGTTTTCACCAGTGAACTGAGGAAATTGCTTGTACCTCCGTTTCCTCCGTCGAATACGGTGATATTGCCCAGGTTCATGTGTTCGAAAGCCTTCACTTGTTCTCCGGCAATTTCCTTCCATTGGTCTACCATCTTGTATTGGATGGCGATGGCAGGGTTCGATTCTGCTGCTCTGACCATAGCCTCGAAACCTTCTGCTTCTGCGAGCAATGACCTCTTCTTACCTTCTGCTTCCGCTTCCAGTTTCAGTTGGATAGCTTTGGCTTCCGCTTCCGCTTGTGCCAAAGTCGCTTTTGCACGTGCTTCCGCTTCACGGGTAATCTTTTCGGCGATGGCATTTGCCTGAAGGATAGCCTCCTGTCTTGCGATCTCTGCCGGAACGATTTTTTCAGCTTTCAGTGAAGATTCTACTTTCTTTGCTTTTGCTTCTTCCACTTCTTTTTGGGCGATTTCCCGGGCAGTTTGTACGGCAGCTTCCGATTTTGCAGCGGCTTCACCGGCTTGCTTGTCGGCATTTGCCTGTGTGACGGCTAATTCGGCATTTGATAAGGCCACTTCCTTTTGTGCGTCATTTCGTCCGATAGCCGCTTTTTTAGCAGCTTCTGCCTGTTTGATTTCCATGTCGGAGTTCAGTTCGGCAACACGGCTTTCCTTTTCGGTGTTTGCCTGCTCGATGCGGATATTCTTTTCCGCTTCCGCTTTGGCCACTTGCGATTCTTTTTCTGCGTTGGCAAAGGCTACCTGAGAGATTCTCTCCTTATCCGCATTTGCTACAGAGATTTCCTGTTGCTTTTTAGTTTCGGCGATGGCGATATCCTGATCTTTGCGGGTTTCCGCAACCTTTGTTTCACGTTCCTTTATCTGATTGGCAATTTTGATAGCACCCAGCTTTTCCTGTTCTTCGATGTTGGCTTGTGCTTCGTTCAGAGCCTTGCTTTCAGCTTCCTTACCCAGGTTGACGATGTAGTTGGCAGCGTCGCGGATATCACTGATGTTGATGTTCATCAGATACAAACCGAACTTGCGAAGTTCCGTGTCGATGTTGTCTTTTACTTTAGACAAGAATTTATCACGGTCGGAGTTCAGCTCTTCGATAGTCATGTCTGCAATCACCAGACGCATCTGACCGTATACTACATCCGTAATCAGGTTCTGTTTGTCATCCATTGTCAGTCCCAGCATACGTTCGGCAGCATTCTGCATCACTTCCGGGTCTGTGCTGATAGCTACGGTGATGGTAGTGGGTACGTCCACACGGATATTTTGGGCAGATAGGGCGCCTGTCAGTTTACAGTCTATCTGCAATGGTTTCATAGAAAGGAATTCGTAGCCCTGAATGATCGGCCATACGAAAGCGGCTCCACCGTGATATAACTTGGCTGATTTCTTTTCTCCCCCTGTTTTACCGTATACAACGAGGACTTCGTCACTCTTACATTTACGGTAACGCGACAGGATACCGATAAAAGTAAGCAGAATGACCGCCACTAGTATAGCAGCCATGATTAGCATTTCTTGTGTCATAAAATTGTGTATTTGAATAGTTATTTAATGTATAAAGTTCCGTCTTTGTAGCTGCTGATGATTGTTCTGTCTCCGGTCTGATATGCTTTTCCGGTTTCGGAGATCACGTCCACTTCGCGCATGGCGCCGTCCCGGTTTGTCTGTACGGTATATTTGTTATCACTTTGCTTGAAGTAGATGGTGCATTCCCGTCCTACCAGCTGATCGGTCTCTTCAGACCGGTTCACTTGCTGCAGTTGATAGGCTTTCTTATAAAGGAACCATACGGCAAAGACAAAGAACAGACCTACCAGAATTCCGATTGCATAACTTGCTATATCGGCATTTCCTACGAGGTACATATACCATCCGAATCCGATCCCGAAGTGGGTGAGACCTTTGAAAGATACTACGCTGCTGATATCAGCATCCACGTCCACATCTGCATCTATGTCTCCGAAGAAAATGGATAATACGAATTGAATAAGAAAAATTCCTGTAGTGACGAGGGCGATGATTAGGAAGATGGTATGACTCATAGTAATTCTGTATTAATATAAATGTATCAGTTATAATACTCCAAATATACAGGTTTATAAGAGATAAACAAAGATAATGTGATAAAAAGTAGATATGTTTCGAAAAGTTTTCATTTTCAGATTGCCTCTGTTCAATTACCTGTGTTATCAATATACAATTACTCTTGTATAATTTTGGGACCAATCCGGACTATTGTAACCGTATACGAGGAAAGGATTATTAGGCTTCATGGCTATTACATGTTTTACGTTATACATTTTATGTAATACAAAGAACACAATAAATAATCAGATATGCAAAGAATCACTCACATAAGATATTCATTTCTTGATCTCCCAAAAGCCATTACGACGTCCGTTTTTGCGTTCTATAATACCTCTTTCACTTAAGTTTACGGTCATGGATTTGACGGTTCTCTCAGATTTTCCTATGTGCTGTGCTATTTCTTTTTGTGTTGCATTTGGTTTTTCTTTGAGGTAGTTAAGTACGGCTATCTCTTCGAAAGTGCAGTCTAAAGTGCAATTTTTGCACTTTGGGATATCCATATCAGTCTGTTTTGCACTTTGAATGGCTTCCTTTTCGATTTCGTCGATCTGTAGATTTCGATTTTTAAGTTCATTTTGTTCGTTGAGAATCAGGTTTCTGAAGAATTTTTCTAAAAATTCGGTCGTGGCATACACACCTTTGGTTAGGTCATTATAGTTAGCTCTGACGAGAGCATTGCGGAAGTACCAAGAATGGTTGGCGAAGGTCTCGTTACTGAAATTGAATCCAAAAGTATGCAGATATTTGATCGTGAATACGGCTGTTGTGCGTGTATTTCCTTCACCAAAGGCGTGTATTTGCCATATTCCAGAAACGAATCGGGCAATATGTCTGATGGCCTCATCTATATTCAGATTTTTATAATCAAAAATCTTTTCTTGAGAGAAATCATATTCCAAGGTTTCGCGGATACTTCCTGCACTGGCATAAAGTACTGTTGCTCCTTTCAGTACCCATTCATTCTTTGTAATATTGTAATCCCGTATTTGTCCGGCATGGCTGAATATGCCTTCAAATAAATGCCGATGAATAGCCAAGTATTCGATAGGTGAGAATGTGAATGTATTCTCCGAAAGGATCTCTGTTATTCTGGCTGAGACCTTATCGGCTTCTTCCGTACGATCTTCGCTAGATGAACGGGCAACCTTTGATTTGTAATAACTATCAACTAATTGTTTGACCTCGTCAATAGTGATATCCCCTTCAATGTGTTGGCGGGCTTTTTCCTTCAAATATTCCGAAGGTTTAAGACCATCAACAGCTTGCAGGCCAATGGCTGTTTGCCAAGCGTATCCTTTCTCCCGCTTATGCGGTTCGCTCTGTCTTATGTATTCCTCGAAGTCGTTCATCTTTTACGTTATACATTTTATGTAATACAAAGAACGCAATAAATAATCAGATATGCAAATCATGTGAACTCCTGCGAATCATAACTTATGCTTCCGGTGAATTGTTGTTCACAAACAAAACAAGCTTTGTAAATATAGCTATCATTTTTGCTTCATTGACATGAAGCTATCACTTTGACAAGTTAAAAAGGCTTCTACGGGTTGGAAGCCTTTCTTATGGGCAATGCAATCTGAAGACATTTCGCGAATTATAACTTATGTTTCCATGTTTTCCTGTCAAAATCACCAAATCGTGAAACTTATTTTTCGTCCCATATGATAAAGGCTTCGCATCCTCGCTCGAATTCATCTCTTTCGGGGGTTCCTATAGCACCAAAATCTTCGGTGATCAAGTCTTCTATAGGAGTACATCCATTAATCTTTATTTTTTTATTTGTCATCATCATTTGTTCTCCTTTCATTTTCTTTTTGCACAAAAAATCCCCACCCACTCAGCGCTACTTTCACAAGCTGCCTCTGAGTGGATTGAGGAACACAAACAAAACAAACAATATATTGTGTAATTTCTTACTACGAGTTATGAAGCTTATACTCTTCTACAGTTTTTTATGCTGCAGGGCAATCAAGTACAAGCAGTGAATCTTCGCACAGCGTGATGGAGCACTTTTCCAATATACTGAGGTCGATTTCTACTTTTATCCTACCGCAGACATCTTGCACTTTGTGTTTGAAGTCTACAAAGCCCTTCACAAATTTCTCGATCCGGTTGGCTGAATGCTCGTAAGCATACCAGCGTCCGTTCTCTTCAAACAGATAGGCTTGTCGCATATCTGATGATTCTAGTTGGAGGATGTCTTTTGGGGTCATAATATCTGTTTTTATAGGTTTAATTCTTATTTAACAATGTCTACATCACGAACACAACGTAATCTAAATGATGCTGTTTGATCAGCTGGATTTGATAAATACAGATTCTCATTGGCACAAAAGAAACGTGTTACACCTTTTACTGCTTCGTATCTCCATTTAGTTCGTGACAATGTGTTATGTGAATAACTTTTATCTTGAATGTACATTAACATCATCTCTCTTTGATTAGGAGTTCTCCAAAGTCCTTTATCGCTCTTGTCGTTTTTTTCACTATAGTTTTTGCAGAAGCTGAGGTCTCCATCTGTAGTTAAAGGATAGTAGAGCGATCCATCGTACCGTTTACCACTATGTTTGTTATACCAATATGAACGTACAGTGGCCTCCCAACTTGTTAAAGTAAAAAATGTATTTCCTTCATATACTTTTTGACCACCTTTTCTGGTATCTGTATAGAAATTCTCGGACATTTGAAATGCTTTATAAGGTGCATTTCCTTCATCAAAATTGTCATGGATGGCAATCTCTCCCTTAGTATATCGTGTATGACGTGTATTTAAGTCGGTTAATCGTGACATCTTAAATATGTTTTTAGCTGTGATGATTTCATCTCCTTGGAGTGTATTATTATACACACTTACACGTGTGCCTTCTGCGATATATTCAAATGCCTGTTTAGGGTACTCTGTTTTTTCTAATTTATCATTTTTAGCTTTATCAATTCCTAAGTTACGAACGCATCTAAAGCTTTGCGGAGCATCGGCATTACCAACATAATAATCGCCAACAGAAGCTCCTTCTTCGGACCATATACGTTTTTTATCACTAGTCGCATAATGATAGTTTGCTCTATCAGCATATACAAATGATACATTGTTGGCATCATATAGAGGAGATGGTAAACTGTTTGCTCCTAAATACATTCCCATTAATTGTTCGCTGGTTGGTACATACCATTTCATTTCATCCAATGAGATTTGACCGTCTCCATCTTCATCACGATTTCGTGATAAACAACGGGCTAAAGCAATTGCATCACTTTTGGTTTGAAAAGTATTTTCCGTATTCGGCACTCCAAGATTCACGTATTCTCCCCATGATTTATTTTTTTTCAGATACTCCCAAGTATTCCACAAGCCGTTTGCTGAGGACGTAGTGATATTTGGACTTCCCCAAGCAGCTGCTCCCGTTTCATTGACGTGTTCCATACCCAATGCCATTTCAGATTCGGTACTATAATATGTTTGTATAGAGCGCTGTGTAATCATATATTGCGCTTTGGCATAACTACTATTACCATCTAGACTATATTTCGGAGCATAAACCAGCATAACATAACGGTTGTCTGCATTTGCAAAGTATCGCCAATAAGTTTTAGGATCACCCTTCCAAGCAACACCTTTAGGAGCTTCTTTATAGTAATATTCATCTATGAATACAGTATAGTAATATAGCTGATCTTTGTTCTTGCTTCCGTCCATCTTGAAACGATTAATTACGTTATCAGCGAGTGCAAACAAGTCAATTCTCTCACCTTTATATTCTTCCAATTTGTTTTTATTATTATCGACTCCATGAGATTTGAAATGAATCCAATGGTAATCTTGCTTTGCACCGTCTCCTACATCGGGAGTACTTTTCTCAGTTACTTGCCCAAATGGAGTCTTTACCACAAATTTTAAGCCTTTATTCCCTTTAGCATCTACAACATTATTATAGCTAAATCCCATTACAAAGCTGTTGTAGTGTGCGTCTAAAGTGCGTACTTCAGCTTCTGCATCAACTACATCACCTTCAGCGCCAGGGCGTTTTTCTTCACCAGTTTCTACTTCTACTATAATATCATTTACATCATTGATAGTTAAAATGTATGTGTATTTGGTGTTTCGTTTACTTGTGAAGATACTTGGGTTATCTATACCACCTCCTAAGTGTATTCTGTATTTTACGGTAGCTACACGTTTGCCATCTATGGAATGGTTATTTTCTATTTCCATTTCAGCTTTAATTTCTACATAAGCCGCATATTTATCCGAATATTTATATTCACCAGTGTTTTTATTGTTATCTTTTATTTCGGCTTCACGCTTAGCATACTCTATTGATTTTTCATCTAGTGAAAGATCATCTACATTAGAGGCAATAGAACTTTCAGTACCATCTGCCTCCTGATAGGACTTTGAATTTTTAATATTTTCCAACATATAAAAATCAAAAGTACGATATTTTTTATCTTCGCTTGTTCCGAATTTAGTATTCACTATACTCATTCCGTAATCACTTTCTTGGACAAAGCTATTTACCTGTGGCTGTTCAATAACATTTGATTTTAACGGTACATATTTTACTTGCCAACTAGTGGGAGTAAAAGATGTCACTTTATCTCCAACTTTTATTTTGAAAGTTATATGAGAATCAAGGCGCGAAAGTTGTATTTTTCCATTGGATATTTTTCCTTCTTCATCGATCACGCAATATCCTTCTTCTTGACTATTCTCGGGAGTTGTCATATTGAATGTACCGCTCATAACTAAGCTACCTTGTGTACGCTGTACATTTGCTTCTTTCATGCTAATGATTACTTTGGACAAATCATCAATGCTATTTACTTCCTCCAGTTCTTTGAGTATGGATGTTAATTCGTTGGTTTCTGCATTGGCTATTGCATAAATACGACTCTGACCGCTATAAGTATCTAATTTGAGAGTTCCGCTTTCTTTATTTTCCAAATTACTGTTTATTTCGCTTGTAGGGTAGAATTTGCGAGTCTTCAACTTTCCACTCATATCAAATACTAATACATAGAGGTCATTTATTCTACTTTCTTCTGTTGTAGGAAGTGCACGGGTGGTTACTTTGTCCATACCTGTGATTGATAGACCAAAATCTATTGTTACTGGAATCCCTTCTTTTACAGTTGCTGACTTATATATTTCTTCGTCCGTGCAGGCATTAAGAGCTATACATGCAAATACCAGATATATTATATTCTTTATTACTGCTAATATGTTGTTTTGCTTTTTCATCTGATTTTCCTCCTTGTATTAATTGAATGACGGGATATCAACTGTTTCTTCATTCCATGCTTTCACTTCGTACTCTAATGTTGATGTAACATCAATATCCATTTTCACACTTCTGATATTGAAAACGTATATATAGTTACGTAAGACATCATGAGGATTTCCATTTTGAGCAAATGCTAATGTATAAGTTTTGCTTTCTCCTTTAACCATTGCATCGATTTCTAAATAAGCTTTTTTACCCGTTACACCTACATTCTTATGTTCCGGAAGATATAAATGGTTCTCATAAGCATTCATTTCTGCATCTGTGATGGCACCGGAAGATATTGGTGTTGTGGATTGCTGAACATTAGTCGGAATATACGGTTTACTCAGATCATTAGAGGCACAATAGCCTGATGTATTATAGTTGCATAATCTGATTTCAGTAATTCTGAAATTATCTAAACCTTTGCCTTCATTTACTGTTACGTTAACTTTTGCAACGGCACGCGTTAATTCTAATTTTGCAGTATTATAATCCCCTTCTTGGAGTGGCTGTATTTCACATATTCCTGTCATGGGGATATAAGTACTCCAATCATCATTCGCATTGTAATTGAATACTAATTGATCATATAGTGCTTTTGGCGTTGTATTACTATTAATAATTGGGTTACTTGAGGTTATCACCTTCTTGTTTCCGCCATTTACAATTACAACAAGTTTAACGGCAATATTGGCATCATAACTTTCAAGCAATCTACCTTGTATAGTGCGTGTTATCTCTCCGTCTGTTCCAAAAATTGATACATACTTTACTTCTTCTTTGAATTGGTTATTTTGGAACGCATATATATGTACATCTTTTATTTTTCGTTCTTTTATTTCTCCGTCAGTATGGTCTCCGTCCGTTTCTCCAGCTCTTGTTACGGAACTATTAATAGCAAAATTCAGTACGAGACTTACTCGTGCATCTTTTACTATTTGTTGGTTCTTGCTACTATCTGGACACTCATCCATGACTCCGTCCGTGACACACGACGTTGCCATCATACAGAGGATAGCCAGCAAATAATATGTCAATTTAGAGTATTTCATTCTTTTTTTGTATTAAAGTTCAATATCATTAATTTGGATGATCCAGTCATTTACATCAATTACAGTTTTGATGAGTGCAAGCTTTTCGTCTACAAAAATCTTTATGGTATATTCATCTTCACGGTCCAAGTATTCTTGGAGAGAATAATTTCGATCTTTATATTTTTCCGCATCTACTTCTTCGAAGTATTTTATCAGGTCGTCACTGTGGAATAAGACTTCTTGTGTTTGAGAATTCTTGATCGTTAATTCAGGAGTTTGTCCCTTCACAAGTCTTGCTACACTTACATCACAGGTGATGCCGTTATATTCTTTGGCAGGTTCGTTTTCTGCACTAAAAGCTCTTGTTGTTACAACTTCGGCTTTGGTATTGTATGGTTTATATGTTAATAAATTGTCTTCGAGCAATGAGTTGTCATAGTTCATATATCCGTTATCATCGTATATTGCACATTGGAAAGTTTCTTCTGTCAATGCTTTTGTTATTGGTCCATTGGATTGATTGACTTGTGCGACAATAACATGGATAGTATTGGTGTTTTTCACTAATGACACATTGGTGATTTGCTGCCTTCCACTGCGGGTGGTCGGTCCTTTTTTTACTTCACCGTGCCAAAGCGAATATAGACTGTTGTCTACTATATATTGATCCTTTTCATCTTCGGAGGTGCTTCGGGTAGCTTGTTTGCGTAATGTTTTTACAGTCAGTTCATCAATCTTTGCTTGATTCGGATATAACAAAGGAACTGCAAATGATTCGTCATTTAACCCAGCCCATACTACTAAGCGGTATTGAGAAGGGTCTATTCCAACCACGTTCATTGCGTAGTCTCCTTCACTCAATGGTTCACCTTCATCGGTCTTTTGGTAAACAAGGTTGTTGTTATCATCAAAAGCATAAAGAGTGACGGTTCTTACCTGTTCGGCAAATACGTCTTTTTCTTCCATATTGTAGTCATACTTGAACTTGACACAATATTCGATGTCACAATCTTCATTGTAATTCAATACTGAATCACAAGATGTGATTGCACCAGCCAATATTGCAAGTAACAATATTTTGTTTGCCTTTTCTTGTATGGTAGTTAATATTTGTTTCATCATTTCTTTTTTATGCTTTTGTGGAGCGTATGTTTTGTTTGTATGTAATGCTCTGTTTCTGTAGAGAAGAAAAAATATTATCGGGAGAGGAGAAAGCCTCTCCCGATGTATTATTTAGAGATTAGAGATCGAAGTCATTTATTTGAATAGTCCAAGGATTGATTGTAGTTTCAACTACTAATTTGGTATCTTTATCTTCAGGATCTTTTGCAGGAGTAGGATAGCCAATCTCCTTGATATTTTTTACTGTTAATTTGTACCAGTTATTACGCATGATTGATACTGTTGTTTGACTCTCTAGGGTTGTCTTAATGTCAGCTTCGTAATAACAGATCCCCGAATTGTATTTTTTAATACCTAATTTGCTTAGTTCTTCACGAGTAGTCTCCTCAGTAATACTATTGATTGTTTCATCTTTATAGTATGCCTTCATTTCATCCAAATTATTAAAGAAATAATACTCTACATTATTGGTGAGATTGAGCAACGCTCTAATATAAAAGTTACTGCTGATTTCTTTACCATCAATGCAGACTTGACCTTTGTAATGAACTCTGGTCGGGTTATTGTTTCCGTAATTGTCTAAACAGTAGGTGATTTTGTTTAGTTCGTCTTTTGCAATCCATCTGTAATCCTTCTTGTCGTTGCCGTCAGTCGGATATGAACCTTGTGAGAAATACGGTTGTAAATAAATATCTTTCGCATTAAAACTGGCTTCTTTAATCCCATTTAGTGCATAAGTATTGTTGGTCAAGTTAGAGTATGAGTAAGCTAATAATTTAATGCTAACATTTGCCTCTCCATTGTCTTTGTTCTTATATTTTATACCATCATTAGCAATAGAAATTGAAGTGTCAAATTTTGTGCCTTCATCTAATTTAGCTGCTACACGGTCTACATTAATTTTAGCTATATTTACCGTTCCATCTGCTCCTGCCTGTATATTCAGACTTGTGCTACCACTCATCATGAATTTTTTATCTTTGGCAACTCCATTTACAAGATAAGCTAAACCATCCGGTTCAGAAGGTAATGTTTGCGCAGTGGTAAGAGTTAAAGTTGTAGGATTGGTAGTTGCACCAATTTCTAAATTTTCAGGGTTAATAAATGCGTATACTTTAACACCAGATCCTGCATTAACTTTAAATTCCTCTGTTGCATATGTTTTTTCTTTATCTGAAACAGGACTTAAGTTTTTAATTACTATGTTCTTAGCGTCATTTGGATATTGGAGTAGTACTGTAATATTTGCTCCATCAACTGTCCATTCTAAATCGTTACCGTCTTGCTTGTCACCAGTTGTATCACCATTGGCTCTTGTTGTTTGGTTGGCGAAATTGAAATAAAGTCTCATGCTCGCTTCTTCAGTTGGTGTCTGAATTCCGTTATCAACGATTTCGTCAATGTCATTGTTGCTACAAGCTGTCATGGCTGCTACTGCCAAACCTGCTAATAATAAATTTTTTACTTTCATTTTTGTTTTGATTTTAATGTGTGATGCTATAATTTTCTTTTTTAGTTTGCACACTATATATAATGCATACTGTGCTAATTGTTTTTTTTCTTCTTTTGAGGAGAGTCATCTAAAGGATGAGGGTCGTTTGTTTTGTTAAAAACATCATTTTCTTTTTAATGGGAAGCCCTTATATTATATAAGGAAAAAGAAGTAACTTCCGAGAGGAATGATTTTGTTTGTTTCTAATAGGCAATGTTTCTTTAATTGTTTATATACTAATTTTATTGTTTTGTTCTTTTGTTTGTTTCGCAAGAAACTTTTGTTCCTTATCGACATTGCAAAGGTATGGGAGAAATGCGAAATCGTTAATTGGTGTTTTTTTCAATTTTTAAGGTGAATTTTTCAATCTTTTAAATGGTCTTTTGAAATGGGTGAATTGATCGTTTTTTGAATGATTTTTTGGTTAAATGAATGTTTTGCCGCCTATGTTTTCTATTTACCGCTGTTGTTGTTTTATTATTTTCTTCAACTATTTTAGATATAGCGAATAGAATTTGCAGCTAATGTATGGGGAGTTAGTGAAATTGTGTTTCGTTCATTCCGTTTTGAATGATTTACTACTGCTTTGCATCACATTGAGAATTACAGTACCGATTAGGGTTCAGATTGTTCAGCTTTATCATGAACCTCCTTGTTCATCGATATTCCGGCTGAAAGTACTATCCTAAAAACTGGAAATATCGCTTTCAGTGCTTTCAGCCGTGTTACCAAATTCAATCATCGTCTTACCACCAAATATACATTCCCATATTCCGTATGCTTCCGTTCTACCCCCATTTTTATCAGTACTTGCGCAAAATGGTTCGGATTGAAACCTCGCAGAGCGGCAGCATTCCGTTTCTTCAGTTCTTTATAAATATCGGCGGCAGAAAGTCGCAGATATTTCTCTTCTGCTGAGGCTGAGGTGCGGAAACAACTGAGAAATACTTCTTCGGCAGGGCAAGTACGGTAAAAGGGGGCACTTGGCAATAGCTGCGTTGTTTGGCGTTGATACACTCTCTTTTTTCCGAATGCAATAAGAATATGCTGAAATTTACTCTTTCCTAAAATCGATTGCTTATCTTTGTTCTTTTGAAATATATTATAATAAAATGAAGATATGACAGAACAAGATATATATAAACTGCTTGCAGATGGTGAGCGTGTTACGCTTGAATGCAAAAAGGCACAAAATGGTGTGCCAAATTCTTTGTGGGAAACATATTCTGCATTTGCTAATACGAATGGTGGAATTCTTTTGTTGGGGGTATATGAAAACGTAGCAGAGAAAGACTCTTTGATGAGATTCACAATCACTGGTGTTGAGGATGCAGACAAAATACGCAAGGATTTATGGAATACTATTAACAGTCGTGAGAAAGTAAATGTGAATCTGCTACATGATGAGGATGTTCAGACGATTAGCGTTAATGGTAAGGAGGTAATAGCGATAAATGTACCACGTGCCGATTATAATTTGCGTCCTGTTTACATTAATAACAACTTGATGCGTGGTACTTATAGACGCAACCATGAAGGTGATTATCACTGCACAGAGCAAATGATAAAGATGATGGTGCGCGATGCTTACGAGGATGGCAATGATCGTATGTTCTTGGAGTATTACACAATGGATGATATTGACATCCCGACATTAGAGGGTTATCGTGTTATGTTCAAGACTAATAATCCAGAACATATTTGGAATAGTCTTGATCATAAGGAGTTCTTGATGCAACTTGGTGGCTATGTTGTAAACCGAAAAGATGGTACTGAAGGTCTGACTATAGCAGGTCTTCTGATGTTTGGTAAAGGGTTGCCGGTACGTGAGCGTTTTGATTATCTGCGCATGGACTATATTGACAAGTCAAACCTTATAGGTGACCAACGTTATAGTGACCGACTGACCTATGACGGTACATGGGAGAATAATCTGTTCAACTTCATTCGTATGGTAGTTCCCCGTTTGACGCGAGATATTCCAAGGCCATTCCAAATGGATGGCATTATCCGTAAGGATGATACACCACAGCATAAGGCAGTGCGTGAGGCTTTTACCAATATGATTATCCATGCCGACTTAATGCTGAATGGCCTTCTTCGTGTCGAGAAGTATGATGACCGCTTTGTGCTTTCCAATCCAGGCTTATTGAAATTGCCTGTTGAACAAATCTATGCTGGTGGCGAATCCAAAGCTCGTAACCAACGAATGCAGCATATGCTCCGTATGATAGGTTACGGAGAAAACCTAGGCTCAGGTTTCCCGCTCATCCTTAGTGCGTGGAATGAGAAGCATTGGCTGAAGCCGGAATTGGTTGAGCAGCCGGAACTGATGCAGGTGAAACTAATCCTTCATATTGAGAATCGAGTGTATGTCACGAAAGATGTCACGAAAGATGTCACGAAAGAACTAACAGAACGTCAACAGATTATACTTGAATTCATGCAAGCTGATGGAACTATAACTATCTCTGAAATGTCCCAAAAGACAAACGTGACAGAACGGACTATTAAACGTGATATAGAATCTCTTACAGAGAAAGGTATACTTTCTCGTGAAGGAGGACGCAAAGAAGGTCGATGGGTAATCCGTAAAATTTGATGATATAGGCACATTATATAAGATAATATAATGCAAGTGAAATTCATCGTCTTACCACCAAATATACATTCCCATATTCCGTATGCTTCCGTTCTACCCCCATTTTTATCAGTACTTGCGCAAAATGGTTCGGATTGAAACCTCGCAGAGCGGCAGCATTCCGTTTCTTCAGTTCTTTATAAATATCGGCGGCAGAAAGTCGCAGATATTTCTCTTCTACTGAGGCTGTGGTGCGGAAACAGCTGAGAAATACCTCTTCGGCAGGGCAAGTACGGTAAAAGGGTGCATTATTCTGTTGTATTTCACGTTCCGTTTCTTTGTCGAACCAATACGGACACCCGTCGGCAAGCTCCGCTTTCAGTTGGGCGAAGATCTGTTCATGCTCGATTCCCTCACAATTTATCGGCTTTTCTACTTCTACGCAGAAGAAGCGGCGGCTGCCTGTCGGATCACTCATCAGATCGGAGCGGTTGGAAGTTCCGATGAAAGAAGCGATGCGCGGCAAGTCCCGGAAGTTACGCTGATACGCTTTGCAGACGTGGAGACTCGACATTTGCATTAAATTCTTCAGAAGCGGCATTTTACTCTCTGCATATTTGTCGAATTCATCCAGATTGATCAGCCCCATTTCTGACAGAAGACGTTCTGCCTGTCCTTCTGATGTCAGTTTGAGATTATCCATATAGTAACGTTGCAGTACTTTGGGCATCAGCGATTTGCAGAAAGTCGATTTCATCCGTCCCTGTTTGGCACTGATCAGGATGGGAGCCAGGCTGTTGGCATGGACGCCCGTCTTTCCTTCCCATTGGGCAGCCAGTCCCAGCATCCATGTGTGGAATCCTTTTACCCATAGAGGTAGTGCAGATACACGTCGGGCAAGCGGAGTCAACCGGTCGATGCCGTCCCAGGGAGGAAGTTCGTCCATATAAAGCCGGAAGGGATGATACTCTCCGATCTGTGTGGAATAAATATAACGGCTCACATCTTTATCCCAGCAGGAAATGCCCTCTGCATGAGCCTCCATGCAGAGGGTGTTCAGTTCACGTTTTCCGATGGGACGAAATTCGGTCTTTGCTCCGCTTAATGGGCGAAATTCTGTTTCTTCCGTCAGGCGGTTGTAGCGGAAGTCATAGTGAGTTTGCAGAAAGGTGTTGACCCGTTCCGTCAGGCAGGCGGAGTTGTTGGGGGACTGCTGCTTCGGTTCGGGCGTTGCGGGAACGGGAGGTGTGTCAATCTGTGATACGCTCTCTTTTTTCCATGCCTTTATCAGCATGGCGATCATTTGGGTTACTTTTTCCATCATATTTGTTCTTTTTTTTAAGTTTCGTGCATCAAAGTTACAATGCCGGGATAGCGATTTGCAAGTGTTTTCGATAGATTCCTTTAAATACTTCCGTTTATGAAATAACGTAGGAATCATTAGGTTTTCCTGCCTTTCTGTTGTATCTTTGAAGGCGCAAACATCAGAGGCTAATGCAGATTAGCTGATCAGCTATCCTTCATTAGTCAATCGGCTAATCTCCATTAGCCGGGCAGCCATAGTACATTAGCCGATGAAAATGAAGCTTCTTTCATCGGAAGTTTCCGTAGGAATAACAGATTAGAAGTACTTATTTAATAAAAGAGGAAGCTATGGCTATATTATTTGACTGGTATGAGAACCCGGTATCACCGGATCAACCGAAGAAAAAAAGATTCCATCCCCGCATTGCTTACAATGGTCAGGTAGATACGGACGAAATGAGGAGTAAGATTCAATCCCGTTGTACGCTGAATGAAGTCGATGTGACTGCTGTACTGGATGCTCTTTCGCAGGTGATGGGAGAGGAGTTGGGAGAAGGACGGCAGGTGCATTTGGACGGCATCGGCTATTTTTACCCCACGCTGACTGCTACGGAAGAGATAGCCGCCGACACTCCACGACGGAATATGAAAATCAAACTGAAGGCTATCCGCTTTCGTTCGGATCAGAAATTGAAAAACTCTATCGGATTAATTAAGGTAAAGCAACTGAAGAAGAATTTTCATTCGTCCAAACTTTCGGAAGTAGAGATTGATATGTTGCTGAAGGAGTATTTCAGTACGCATCAGATGATGCAGCGCAGAGATTTCCAATCTTTGTGTGGCATGGTACGTTCTACGGCTATGATTCATATCCGGAGAATTTGCCAGGAAGGAAAGTTGCAGAATCTCGGATTGCGTAATCAGCCGATCTATGTTCCTGTTCCCGGATTCTACGGGACATCCAGAGATCAGCCGACGCTCCGGTAAATTCCCGGCTGAAAGGACTGAAGGCTGAAAGGGTGCTTTTTCGGGGGCGGCTTTCAGCCGCTTTCGCCTGCTGGCAGGCGGTTGTGGCGGATGGCTGAAAGGGCTGAAACGCTTGAAAATAAAAAAACATTCCATGAATATTTATGGGGCTTTTTTTATTTTTGATGAAGGCAATATCGTGATGTTGTTTAATGGCTTTCAGAAAAAGACACAAAAAACGCCCGAAAGTGAGATTGAAAAGGCAGTAAAACTTAAAAATGAATATTATGCAAGTAAACCCTGACGTTGGAAGTATGGATGCTGTATTAGACAAATTGTACGGCAAGGTAGGTACCCCCGAAAGAGAGGAATTTCGTAAAGAGGCATATTCTTATTGTGTGGGGCAATTGATCAGTGATGCACGGAAACAAGAAAGAATGACACAAGCTGAATTGGCAGAAAAGGTAGGTACCAACAAGTCCTATATATCTAGAATTGAGAAAGGAGCGCTTGAGCCGGGAGTCGGACTTTTCTTTCGTATCATTGATGCATTGGGCTTAAAAGTGGAGATTGTTAAGCCGATGATATGATGATTATGATATAAAAAAAACGCACTGCCTTCTCAGGTGGTGCGTTTGTGTTTTGGGGTAAAATTGTTTGTTGTTATTCTTTGGGGTAATTTCTTATGCTTTTTAGTTGTTTCATATTGGTGTCAGCCTGAGTGGTGAGTCCACCGGCTTTTGCTGCATTGAAATATTTCTCTGCCGCATCGTAGTCGCCTTCCAGCAGTGCGATGACTCCCTGGTTATTCAGCGTTTCGGGAGCTTTCTGATCAGCTTTGGCAAGATGTTTCTTTGCTGTTGTCAGGTCTCCACCTTTCTGTATTTCCATGGCTCCTGCATTCAGATTGGCAATGGGATCATCCGGGAACATGGTGGCTGCTACCTGGAATGAATGGTTGAACTCTTCGCTTCCCGGCTGGCAACTTTCCGCAATACGGTAGATTTCCTGCAGGCTCAACAGTTGCGGACGTGTTTTGATAATCTCTTTGGTTTCTTCCAGATTGAATCCGCGTACGGTATAGTTGACGGTATAGTCAGAATGACGCAAAGCCGGATAACATTCTTCCAATATATATTTATAAGTTTGAGGACCTGCCAATTGAGCGATCTGGCGTTCTTTCTTGTCTATGTCCAGTGTCGAGTCATCCATCAGTTTCAGTATCTCGTCCTTCTTCTCCAATGAAGAAGCTGCGATAAACTTGCGGAATCCTTCCCAATCTTCAGAAGTATACTCTGAAGTGATCAGTTTATTGTCGAACTTGTAATAACTGGTCACATAATCTACCAATGCCTGTGTACGACCTTTTGCCAGTCGGGTATTGTTGGCATATCCACCTTCCGGTGATGCGTAACCGTGAATTTTTATACAGCTGAGCGTTGTCTTGTCATCATTACGTACACTGTCAATGGTAGCACGTATCTTGGCCAGCTCTACTGTGTTGCGACGATACTCCGGTCGGATGATAATTTGGTTCACCGGGAAGTCGAGGAAAGCGCTTCCTTCTATGGCACGGTGCTTGACGGCTTCTGCCTGTGGAGTGATATAGGATATAGCGGGCTGTAGCTGCACGGGTAAAATGTTCAATCGGGTGATTAATTCACCGCTGGTCTCCTCTTTCAGGTCGCAGCAGCCGCATACATCAATATTCAGTTTCATTTCCGCATCACGCATCCAGGCTTCGAACTGGAATTGCTGGTGGTAGTTGATAATCTGTTCTTTATTATGCTTGCGACGGATAACACTGTAAGTATTTTCCGAAGGAGCGATGTTATTGCGTTGGTTTACTACTTCACGTTTGCGACCGTAAACTACGATGGAAGGTAGTATCTTGGTGCGGCCATTTGATTCGAGGAACGGAGTGAGGGTGGCGACATGATTGGAGGAGAGCTTCAGATTTTCCTGCATCACGATATCCATATCGATGCTCAGCACATTGTTATCTTCATTGCGTGTGATAGATTCTTTCTCTATACGCACCTGATCTCTATAAAGTGTCTGCGCTTTCCCGCCCAATACAGGCAGCAGGCAGAAGAGTATGCATAATATCTTTTTCATATTTGTTTTGT